>JAEHJW020004849.1_pt1 | contig 15907 bp, 20 predicted proteins | sample 9271431 | NCBI WGS metagenome assembly JAEHJW02
TCCTATTTCCGAAAAAGCTATGGAAATTCATGGAATTACCGAGGAACGTGCCAAAAAAGAAGGAATTTCAATAGAGGAGGCTTTAGGGACTATTGAAAATACCTTGTTGTGGGCTTCAAAACAAAACATTCCTTTGATGGGCATGAACGTAAGTTTCGATCTCACCATGGTAAATGAGATGCTTAAAAAACAAGACAGTAGTCTTATTGCCAAAGGTTGGAGAGGTCCTATCATTGATGCTCTTGAATTAGACCATTGGCAGGATAAATATAGAAAAGGGAAAAGAACTTTAACAGACCTTTGTACTTTATACGGAGTGTCCTTTGATAACGCTCATAATGCTCTTGCTGATGTTGAGGCTAGTATTATGGTTATAAAAAAAATTGCACAAAAATATCCAATAGTGCAGCAAAAAACAATTACTGAACTCATGAAAATTCAGCGAAATATTCACAAGGAACGTGTTGATAGGTTGCGAACTTATTATGCTACAAATAATCGTGGTGTTATTGCCCTAGGAGAATCTGAGTGGCCCCTGCCAGAGAAAAACCTATCTGTTTTTGGTTTTTAATTATTTTGTCATAATAAATATTTTTCTTTTACCTTCTTCTATTAATAAAGAATACTTTGTATATTTTATTGAATATTTGCCAAAAAGTTCCTTCTTCAAAAACCCTAATTCCAAAGAATTACCTTATTTTATGGAAAAACAATCCGAGGATTTTGCTTATGATGCTATGTTGGCTTATACCGAAAGAAAGAATCCCCTTTTCCTACTACAAAAGTATATAAAAGATATTCACGAAGTTAATTTCTCGTAAGATGCTTAATGCCTATATGAAAATAGATAGGAATATAAGGAAGAACTGAAGGGTAATATAAACAGTGCAATAATATAAACAGTATGGCAATACAAGTTTTTGACACCTATCGGGTAATACAGTAAAATATAAATATGACAGTTTGAAAAAACAAGGAGAACCTCATGGATGAACAAGCTAAGGAAAAACAATCTCAAATCATTAATGAAGTGAATAGGCTTAGTAATATTTATAATTCCTCAGAGCTTCTTGATTTAGTCGACCGGCTATCCGGTCGTTTTCATTGGGGCTGTGTCATTCTCAATGAAGATTATATTCAAGAATATTTTAATGAATATTGTGAAAACCTTATGAGCGTTGAAGAGCGAGATCAATATTGGAATGAAGAAAAGAAAATATATGAACCTCCACAAGACTTTGTAAATAGAGTTATGAGTGACTGGATTGATATGTTTAATTCTACAGCAGTGTGGGATTATATAGTAGATGTGATGGATGATTATATGGGGGAATTACCCAGAAAAGTCCAAGATTAATTAATAAATATATATAAAATCTTAAGATGCAATAAGAGGGAATTATCATGCGCTATAGTGTTTCTGTTTCGCGTACAACTTATGAAAGTCGTGAATTTATTATCGAAGCATCTAATGAAGAAGAGGCTAAAGATAAAGCTAATGAGGCAGCAGCCGATGAGATTTGGGATAATTACAGTAATGTAGATTATGAAATCAATTATATTACCGAAACGGATTGAAACGTGGCTGATTTCATTAGAGTGTTAAAAACCAATAAAAAAAGTTCTTGCATTTTTTACAAAGCTTGTTATAATAAGGATATGATGTTTAGGGATAACTTTTACGGACAAAGACTCGTTTTCAATGAGGGACGAAAACTCGTCGTACTCCGTAAATCACCGAGACTCTTGGTTGCCTCATAAAGTAGAGGTAGCAACCACCAAGAGTTCGGTAATCCCGGACTCTTTTTTTTGACAATTTAATATGGTTCTTATACTCGCGTAGCTCAGTTGGTTAGAGCGTCTGTCCTACAAACAGAAGGTCGGAGGTTCAAATCCTTTCGCGAGTACCAAAAATCGTGCTGGTGTAACTCAATTGGTAGAGTAGCTGACTTTTAATCAGACGGTTGCGGGTTCGATTCCTGTCGCCAGTACCACTTTTTTTAAACATTAATATGCCGGGGTGGTGGAATTGGTATACACACCAGTCTTAGAAACTGGTAATCGTAATAGATTATGGAGGTTCAAGTCCTCTTCCCGGTACCATATTTTTAATAACTATAAAAAAATATCAATCTTATTTTAAGGAGAATAACAAGTGAATTTTGATGACTGTAAGGTGGGTATGCTGGTTCGGTTAAAGCTTGCACCAGGACGTGGTCCGTGGCGTATCACTCTTGTTAGTCAAGAAAAGCGTAGTATACGCATTGCCGATATGAATTCGGAACCTTGTGCCTGGGTATTTGAACGCAAGGATTATGAGCTTGTTAGAATTTCTGATTTCGAGCCTGCCTCTGAATTTAAGCCATGATCGGGATGAGAAAACTTAAGCTTAGGTGATATGTTGTTTTGGATGCAGGTATAGAGATGTTTTGGTGATAGCAAAGAGTTCCTTCGAGCGGCTTTTAAAGCTGTTCCTGCAGAAGAAGAAAAAAATAATATGTTAAAATAATAATATGAATAAAAAGTACCAACTTCTCGAAAACGATACCATACAAGAAAATGGCCAAACCCTGTATCGTATCCAGGCATTACAAGATATTCCAGGGGTTGTGAAAAAAGGAGAACTTGGGGGTTATGTAGAATCTGAAAGTAATCTCAGTCACAATGGAAAGTGTTGGGTAGGGGGTGAGGCAAAAGCTTTTGACAATGCACAGATTCGTGATAATGCACAGGTTTCTGGTAATGCAAAGGTTTATGGTCATGCATGGATTTGTGATAATGCACAGGTTTATGGTCATGCATGGATTTGTGATAATGCACAGGTTTCTGGTAATGCAAAGGTTTATGGTCATGCACGGGTTTTTGGCAATGCCAAGATTCGTGATAATGCGCGGATTTTTGGTGATGCAATAGTTTATGGTAATGCACGGGTTTTTGGTGAAGCACGGGTTTTTGGTTATGCACAGATTCGTGACAATGCACGGGTTTCTGGTAAGGTACAGGTTTCTGGTTATGCACAGATTCGTGATAACGCACAGATTTATGATTCTGCATGGGTTTTTGGTAACGTACGGATTTGTGATAATGCACAGGTTTCTGGCAATGTCAAGATTCGTGATAATGCACTGGCTTATCATAATGCGCAAATTTCTAATAACGCACAGGTTTTTGGTAACGTAGAGGTTTTTGGTAATGCACAGGTTTATGATGATGTGAAGGTTGGAGGGAAAATACGACTTGGAGGCAATATAGTAGTTATGGGGCAAATGAAGTTGTATTCAGATGAGCTGAGGATAGTTAACGCAAAAGGCCCGGTGTATGTTGGTGGGATTGAGTTGTGAAAAATACATTATATTGACTGTATGTAAATATATTTAATGGGTTTTTATTTTAATTTTTTATATATTTAAATGTAAATATTTTATGATTTTTATCATTCGACAATAGATTGTTCCATAATATAAATAAGTAAGATTAGTCTATTTTCATCTTTATTATATTTTCAATATTAGAATAATTGGAGGTGAAAACATGGACGAAATTAAAAATAAAACGGCTTTTCGTATTCTTGTATACGGAGTTGTAATACAATTTCTAGTTGGTTTTGCTATACTTTTTCAAAGTGGAATTGATATTTTTAACTGGCTAGCACTAGGCGTAGTTATATTTATCATTGCGTACCTATTAGATACAAAAATGCAAAAATAAAATTGTATAAAACAATCAGAGAATAAAGCATGAATTTAATGGTTGTTTTGGTGTAGTATCTAATACCATTAATTTAGGAATATAGATTTTTATAGTAATAAAAAAATATTGACCCTTTATTCTTGTTTGTGCTATGGTTTATATATGACTTTTTATGAAGCTTGGTGGTTTTTAACTGAACACCCTATATATATCCCCAAGAAAGGAGATCCACTTTGGGGAGAGTCCATATTTCCTCATAATGGAACTTTAGATATTTTTGTTGCAAAAGTAGATTTGGACCATAATCTTCTGGAGGACTACAATGAAGAAGGTAAAACAGAAATTTGGTTGGAATCAGGACCTTGGTACCTAAGCGAAGAAACCGAAGAACATACCTCTTCTATTCCTGGTATGCCATCCCACGATTATCGTCTTGATGTAACAGGAGATACTTTTGAAGAAGCTATTATCCATTTAGCAGAAAAAGTAAAAGAATACTATACAGACGAAGGCGAAGAAAAAGAGCCTATAAGTTATAATATTTAAAATAATATGCAACTATCTGTATTTTTTAATTACTTATAATATTTTTAACTTTAGTTATAACTACATAAGAATAACGGTAAAATGCACCAAAAACCCAAGGTTTTCGTAATTATAACTATTAATCCGTATTAATTAAGGTAATAACCATACAACAGGAAAAACCTTGATTTTCTGATTATTTTAACCTTATATCATATCAACTCTCATTACGAGTAAAGAATAACCACTTTTATATATAGTTGTTTTGCCGAGAAGACAGTAGCCTTGCTAATAATATGGTTATATTATTGATAAAGATATTATTTGCTATATTTCAGACTAAGAATACAAAGACTCTATGGTAGGGCAACCTTTCCAGTGATAACTCCAGCCTCCTAGGGCCATATCTATCGCCCACCAATTTCCATCCTTATCTTGAAGAAAATCAACGCTCCAATATCCAGGAAAATGTTCTGCAATTACTTTTGCCTGTGCTTTTAATTCTGTTTCCTCGGCTTCGCTAAAATTTTGCAAACCAGCAATCCCTTCGCTTGTTATATTCCTTTGATTATCAAAAGCTTCCGTTGGCCAGTAAGGGTGTAGGCATAGAACCTCTCCATCCTTAATAAATAATCTACATTCCTTGGCTATGGGCATATCTCCTGAAAAGGTTGTGTAGAGGGGTGTAGTAGGTATCATTTCTCTAACCGCAAAGAAAAAAGCATGAGCATCAGCTACTGTATAAGTAAATTCCAAAACCTCTAAAAAGTGGGAAATAATATCCTCTTTTCTTTCTACAAAGCAGGAGTCTTTCCAGTAATGTTTCGCGCTTGTTGACTCGCTTCGTAAAAATATTGGATAGCCAATATTACGAGCTATATGATCTATTTTTTCATGAATGTCTAGTAAAAAATCCTTGTCGGCCTTGCCATCCATAATGTCCATAGCTTTCTCTGAATCAACATAAACAAAATCTGTTTTAGGAACTCTAATCAGCGGACGATATTCATCAATTACGTTTTCTTCCAGTTTCTTTTTTTCTTTGCCCCAGGATATAACTGGAAGAGGAGGACTAAAAGAATTTAAACTTATTTCCTTTAAAGTTGGATACCAAAATACCATACTGTTAAGTCTTTGATTATTGTGATAATAGTTCATTTATTATTTCCTTTACGGTAGTAGATAAAACGAAAAACATTAAAGTAAGGTAATATAATTATTTCTCATTCCAATTCCATTCCATTTTTACGAAGAAGATATTCCGGATTAATCATCTTAAGAATTACCCTTCCTAATGTCATAGTACGCCGTTCTTCTACTGGACGTACTACGATACCCTCACGAATATGTAATTTCTTGCCGCTTATGGTTTCCATCCCCTGTGATAACTTCGTAAGATGTTTTTCATCGAAAGGTCCATAATATAAAACTGGTACAGTAGGAAGCGAAATTAAAGAAGTGGCTGTAATGAAATCTTGATAGTTCAGATAGGTGTAATCATGACCATCAGTAATCATTATGTCAAAAGCACGAAAATCAAGCTGACCTTTTGGCAAGCCATATTTGAGATCCTGTACTCCAAAAATTTCCCCATATAGCATGATGGTCATCCCTGGATAATGCTTGTCACGCAATACTTGTAGTTTTGCGGCAATACCATGCCTAAGTGCAACTCTCCAATAAACATTATCCTCGTTAAAATCCAGTTCAAAACCAGATGAAGATAATCCTTTAGAGGACACATGAAGCCCATTGTCATCAAACTGATATACTACATTGGTTCCATGAATTTTTTCTGTAGCAACAACCATCTCCTTTGTAGAAAAAATATCAGGAAATTTTTTGTGGTTTTCAATGTTTGTATAACTTCTAATATTTTCATATGTGTTTACTTTTCCTGACATATTCATAGGTATAGCAGGCATGTATTTTGTAATTTGCAATTCTTCGGCATAATCTTTTTCAAGAACAAGAGACATGTTTTTAGGTTTGTAGATTAGTCCTTGAGATAGGACTCCGCGTAACCGTACTGCCTTTACGCGATTCCCTTTGCTTCCGGCAAGCTTTCCAACACCACGTTCTGCATCCCAAAGATTTAACTCACGAAGAATTGATTCAGGGATAAGAGCTTGTTCTGGAATGTATAGTACGACATCGCCAGTTTGTAAATTTTCATCTTTACGAACAATACTGACATAATCCATTCCATCAATATGTGCCAGTTCTATTGCATCTGCATCAGGATGTGGTTTAACGGTAATAGTTTGAGCCTGTACGGTAAAAGAACTCATATTTTAAACATTCCCTTTTTAAATATTCCCTATTTGTAGTATAAGAGCATTATAGCGTTTTATATTTCTTGTGTCAATTTGAACTGTTGTGCTAAGATTGGTTTTTATTTAGAGGGTGATTGCTATCTTAAACCTTAAAACTGTGTTGTTCTTGTGGAATAACCTTGCATGCCATTAAAAAGAGTAATAGTAAATTTTGTTTAAATGATATAATTAAAATGTACAAAAAAATACTCTCCTGGTTAATATTTTAGAGGATATGGAACAAATAAAACAAATACAAAAAGAAAAAATTCCGTTATTAAAGAAGATGGATTATCTTATTGATCGTATGGTTGATAGTGCTATAAAAAAAGAGGAGAATTATATTATAAAAGAGCTTTCAAAATTACAAGAGTTAGATCTAGACAACTTTTAAAGCTATTGGAATTTGTAATTTCCTGAAGATTCATAATTGCCTACCTTTTGATATAATAACTATATGGACAAAAAATATCAACTCCTTGTAAGCGATACAATACGAGTAAATGACCAAACCCTGTATCGTATTCAGGCATTGCGAGATATTCCAGGCGTTGTGAAGAAGGGAGATCTTGGTGGTTATATAGCATCCGAAAGTAACCTCAGTCACAATGGAAAGTGTTGGGTATGGGATAATGCAAAAGTTTTTGATAATGCACAGGTTAATGATAATGCACGGGTTTCTGGTCATGCATGGATTTGTGATAATGCACATGTTTCTGGTAATGCACGAGTTTATGGTTGTGCATGGATTGGTGATAATGCATGGATTGGTGATAATGCACAGATTTCTGATTATGCACAGATTTTCAATAATGCACAGGTTTCTGGTAAGGTACAGGTTTCTGGTTATGCACAGGTGGGTGGTGATATGAAGATCAGAGGGAAAATACAACTTGGAGGTAATATCATATTAATAGGGCAGTTTAAACTACACTCAAAGGAAGAGCAAAAAATTGAAGTAAAAAGCCCAGTGTATGTTGGTGGAATTGAGTTGTGATAGAATGTCTTGGCATTTAGTAAATCGTAATACTTTTTGATTTTTCTTTATAATAAAAGAAAAATCTTGTTAATCCACATTTAAAATGATTATATTTATTCTTCTTCTCTTGTTATCTATTTTTCTTATAGGAGTTAAATATGTGCAGAAACTTACTTTTAAAAATAGTCTACTGTTACAAGAATTATTAAAACTTAATAGTCAATATGCAACAATTCACGGGTGGAAGAAACCCTTTGTGCGTAAGTATATGAGACAATTATCGACTAAAAACAGTTATGACAATCTGAATTGGAATACGTTCATTAATGAAAAAATAAATATAGAGATTCCTACTTTTAGTCTTTTAGCATATCACATTTCCGAACAACGAAAAATGTATTTCCAGTATGAAATGGCTTATGAGAACTTAAGACATATTGCAAATAATTTAAACTTCCACAAGAAAAAACAAGATTTTGTCTTTTATTTTTTAGAGAATTACTTATACAATAAATTCAAACTTCCACATCCAACCTTTCCTATGCGTCTAGAATATTTAGCAAGTTATACAAGCCCTAAAGGAAGAAATTCCTATAGTAAATACAAAATTCTATATGCGGAAGAATTTTATCAAAACTTTCTAATAAACGAAGAAGCTGTTAAAAAATCCCAAACAGAATCCTATCGGAGACAATTAGAGAGAAATAAAATGACCTCCAAAGTTCGTGTTGCAGTATTACAACGAGATAATTATAAATGTCGTTATTGTGGTCGTTCAGCACGGGACGGAGTTACTTTGCATGTAGATCATATTCAGCCTGTAAGCAAGAATGGAAAGACTGAAATTTGTAACCTACAGACACTCTGCGCAGATTGCAACTTGGGAAAAAGTAATATTTTGTAGTTGTCGTATCTTTATTACTCATTACAATTACGATAAAAATCTACCTTATGCCCTAAGGGGAAAATGAAGATTTCATCACCCCCCAAGAGTAAAGAGACTGTATTACTGTCAAGATCACAAGTTACTGCAATGACAATGGCTAATTCAAAAGTCCAAAGGGAATTTTTTTCATCTTGAATAATATAATCTTCCAAGTCTATACAATCACCACGAACAAGATTTTCTACCTTGCGCCAATTTTTTCTACGATAAACAAGAGCCTCTTCTTCTTCAATATCCAGAAAAGAATCTATGCTTATGTCATCTGGTAGTGTATTCATTTTTATTTCCTTATATTTCTAATACTTTTATCTACTTTACTGTATTACATCATATTTTATTGGTGTTATTTTTTCTTATAATGGTATTGAATCCTTGTAATGAGATTAATCTAACCCCTTTTGAAAAGTTGTTGCAGCAAAATTAACGAATTCTATTGTAGTATATCCTATTCTTTCTTTTTTAACAAATTTTACTCCTGTAAATTCAAACGTCGATTTCATATAAGTATATCCCGAATCTACATAAAAAGCCTTCCACCAGACTTATTGGAATCTTTTTTTAAAAAAATACTTTATGTTTATTGAATCAACATAACATAGTATGGTAAAATAAGAAATGAAAAGAGACTGCGATGTTAAAAACTTGTTATTCGGAGATACGATAAATGAAAAATGAAAATGTAAATAACGAACTGCAATCAGGAAATGCAGAATTGGAATCTAATGAATTATTTGTTGCTATTCAAGAGCTAGAAGATATTATTACGCCACGTCTTACTGCCTATGCGCTTTCCTTTAATGCTACTAGTAGCCTGCATGACCCTAACGAATTGAGACATGTTTCACTTCGCAAAGTACAGGCTATTTTGGAAATTATGAGAGTTATCATGGAGCATGAAAGCGCCAGTGTAGTACAAGCTTGGATGCAAGGATTAAATCCTGAATTAGACGATGTTTCTCCTTTGCAGGTTCTTCGTGACAACAAAGAAGACTCCGAGGCTTTCGCCAATGTTCTCATGGCAGCAAAGGCTTTTGAAAATGGAGCTTATTAAACTTCGTTTTTTATCGAAAATAAAGATTATTTAGTGATTTATTTTTGATGTTGGTCGTAAATAAATTCATTTTTTTGTTTTTCTTGTGTTTGTATTCTTTTTCCTTCAAAATGTAAATAGTAAGATTGCATATGAATTACAGTGCTTATAATTAATGACAATATGCATTTAGCTAACTTGCTGTGGTTAATATAAAAGAAAATACAATATAAAAAATTATGTCCGAACAAATACAACAATCTATTGAAAAGAATATTCTCACAAAGAATAAAAAAACCACAAAGAATAAAAACCCTATAAAAAATAAAAAAGGTCAAGTTTTTACACCCGAATGGATTGTTCATAGGATGTTGGAAGACAGTGGTTTTCTATATGATGAACAACTTCTAGATAAATATGTTCTCGAGCCAGCATGCGGAGAAGGAGCTTTTTTAATCCCAATCGTAAAAGAATATATAAAAAAGGCAAAAAAGAGACATTATTCAGAAAAAGAAATATGTGCTATATTGGAACGACAAATTATTGCATATGATATTGATAATGTTGTTTTGCAAATATGTATACAAAATCTAAATCAGACAATAAAGGATAATGGAATTAAATCTCCTATTAAATGGAGTCTTTTTTGCCGGGATATTCTTAGAGAAGAATTATTAGAGAAATATGATTATATTCTTGGAAATCCTCCTTATATCCATGTTCATGATCTACAACAAGAGGATCGGCTTTACCTGAGAACACATTATCAGTTTTGTCAAAAAGGAATGATTGATATCTACCTAGCCTTTTTTGAATTAGCCTTAAAGGTAGGCAGACCAGATGGTATGATTGCTTTTATTACTCCAAATTCATTCATGGTCAATGCCTTTGCCAGGCGATTCAGAGAATATCTCATTCAAGAAAAATTGATTGTAAAAATTATAGATTTTAAAAGCGAAAAGGTTTTTAGAGGAACAGATATTTATTGTGCAATTACCTTTTTGCAGAAACATAATCAACCTGACTTTATTTATGCCACAAGAGTACAAGTACATGATTCATCAACTCTTTTTTGGGAAAAAGAAAAGATTATCATACTAGATAAAGAAAAAATAAAAATCCAAAAGCAATTAAAAGAATATGAGATTCCAAGTAATAATGATTTATTTGAGGAAAAAAGGATTTTATTTGAGGATTATCTCAATAAACCATGGGCTTTTAACTATAACATTATTAATAACAAGAAAATAAAAGAAAATCAAATATTAAAAAAATGGCAAAAAAATAAAAACGATAATATTACATTTTCATTACCCAAAGCGCAACATGGGTTGGCTACATTACGTGATTATATTTTTGCAAGTTATGATTGCCAAGAACTTCCGAATGGTAATTTTAATTTTCGTGGTTTTGAAGTTGAAAAGGCTTTGTGTTTCCCAGCAATAAAAGGAAGTTCTCATAGCGATAATGATGTTTATGCAAAAATGATATTTCCGTACGTCATGGAAGATGGTTTGATTAAACCTATGGAAGAATCCTACCTACAAAAACATTATCCCTTGGGATATTATTATCTCACAAAGAACAAAAAAGAGTTGTTATTACGCAAGGTAGATGAAGGTGCTTTATGGTATCAATACGGAAGAAGCCAGGGAATACAAAATATGATTGCTTGGAAGCTTGCATTTAAAACATTAATAAGAGATACGATATCAATATTATTACTACCACCTGAAGTGCTTGTCTATAGTGGAATTTTTATTCCTGGAAAAAAAGATGAGCTAGAATTATTAAAGGAAATATTACAAAATTCAGATTTTTTATGGTATGTGCAAAATCATGGAAAAAGATATAGTAGTAATTATTTTGGGTTAACCGCAAGAATAATCAATGATTATTTAAAAACCATCTAATTCCTGTTCTATATCCAAAAGATTTTCTTTATACATTTGTTTTATTATTTGATTTCCTATTCTATTTTTAGAAGAAAATACCTTCCTGTTATATTTTCTATAGTCACGTTCAAAATTTAAAATAAATTCTTTTCTTCTTTGGTTATAGAAACCATAGTCAGGAAGAGATCTTGTTTCTGCCGTAGTAAAGTGAATATAACAACTTCTTAAAATTTTATTACCTACGTCAGAGTTGTAATCATAATCATAGGTAAAACGACTCAAACAATCCTTTATAAAAGCCTCTTCTCTTATGCCATAATTATCTTTTGCCACTTCAATAGGTGTATTATTCAAGGTAGTAAATGCTTCAGGCTTAAAGTTTTTTCTATCTTCTAGGTCATCAATAAAAGCAGCGGCAACTTCTTTTAACCTTTTTTCAAAATACTCATCACGATTTTTCAAAAGTTTATCAAAGCCTTTATTGAGAAGCAATGCTTTATCTATCATTAATCTTGAAGATTTTAACCTACGAAAATTATCTATTGCATCTTTGTAGATAATTTTTTCATTACGATTTATATAATCATTTCCATACAATTTGTATAAAATCCTCTCTGCATATTTTTCTCTTTCTTTTTGTGATAAAGTTAAAGGAGGAAAAAATACAATATTATGCGATACCAAAGGAATAGTTTTAGTTTTAAGTGAACAAAACCCTATAAAAGTACTATCTACGACAATGCCTTTTTTTAGGCCATGGATTTTATAGGTTAAAGGCTCTTGGGTATCTATTAAAATTTTCATTAAATAATTGCTGATTTCAAAAGAAGGCGGATACAAAGAAGATTTAGCAAGAAAAGATGATAATTCTTTATTTAAGTAGATAATAGTTTTGTAGTCCTTTGTAATATTTTTGTTGATAAAACTTCTTATGGCTAGTACATTCTTGTTTAATCTTTTCATTGCCCCAGATGATTTATATTTCATCGCAAGAGAACCCAAAAAGATATGGGAAAGATTAGCATAATGATCTAAATTTCCTAGGATCATTTCTTTCATCAAATTGTAAATTGAATCTACCAGTGAGTTTAGTGGTAGGGGAATAGTTTTTTCTATGAGAAATTCATTACTTCTTTGTGACCAGAGAATTCCTCGGTCTTCCATTTCTTTGTTAATAAGATAATGTCTCCAAAGGCTAAGGCTTAAAATATTTTCACGAAATTTTAAGTTTTTTTTAAAGCTTGTAAAATAATTATATTCTAAAAAAAGAGAATCATGAATTTCAGGAGTTTCTTCTATTATAGCAAGGAAAAAGTCGCGAAGAAGATGCAGCAATTCAAGGTTTTTCTTGTTATTCTCCAATTGAAGATAATTATGAATACTTTCAAAATTATTTTTTTCTAAGCTGAAAAGTTCAGTAGTGTTTGTTTTCTTAAAAGTTAAGGACATTTTTATTTTTTTATCAATTTGTATTATTCTAATTCCTTTTCTTCGATTAAACCCATCTTTTCCATAAGTTGTATTTTTTCAGAAAACATCTCGTTCATGTGTTTATAAACCTCTCTAATTTTCGTTAACCTTTTCATGAGTAATAAATTTTTAATTCTGAAATTCATATATTTATTTGCTACTTCCACAAGTTCTTCATCAGTAACAAAAGGAAGTAAATTTTTGATTCGAGAAAGCTCTGTGATATTTATTGGATTTTTACGAATTTTAACGGATGATAAAAAGAGATATAAAAAACTGGATCGAATATTTATAAAAAGATTAATTTCTTTATTAAAAAAAAGCTGATTATTGTCGTAAAATTTAGGCTCTGATAAGGACTTAAATTTTGTAATATTTTGAGTTTTTTGTTCTTTTGTTGAAAAATCACTTATCTTTACAGAATCAATAGTTTGAGAGTTGTCCATTTTTTTAATGAATCGTTCATGAAAATATGTATTTATTATTTTTATAACATCATGATTTTCAAAATCTGCGTTGTAGATATTTTCCTTGAAATTCTTTACGATCAGAATCTTTAATGCGTTGTCTGCATTATCCAATAATTTAGGAAGTTCCATGAGTTCTTCTAAAAGATTTTTTTTATTTTCAGCAAGAAAAGTTTCAATTTCTTCGTAAAATTTGCCTGATTCCATTTTAAAAATTCTCCAAAGATTCCAAATCTTCATCATTTGTAGTATTAAGAACACTTTTTTTAACCTTATTGTCCAATCTCTTTAAATTTTTCACAGCCTTTATAAAAGATTTTAAAAGGTCATCTATATCTTTTTCTTGTTCGTCAACAGTATTGTCAACAAAAGATTTTGTAAATATTTTCAAAACATCACCAAGTTGCATAAAATCAGAAAAATCTTGTTCTTTTGATTCTTTTTGTTGCAATATCAATTTATATTTTCCAATTTGTTCTCTAAAATCATAGTAGAAAGATATAAATTCTTGTTCTTTTTTAGATAAAATATTTTGATGGTCGTTTGTTTTGAGGTAAAAAATATCATATGATGGCCAAACTATTTTTAATCCCTCTTCTATTTCAAAATTTTTAATCTGATCTATTTTTTTGTTTAAATCATCTTCCAATAAAGAACCAAACATCTCTATTATTTCATTTTTATGATTAAAAAGTTCTTCTCTATATTCATCCAGTTTGTTACTAAGAGTTTCTAAAGTATTTTCTACTTCATTGCTTCTAGTGGTAAAATCATCACTATACAATAAATTTTTTGAGTAAATATGAATAAGACTATCCAATCTTTGCATGTTTTTTTGTTTTTCAATTCTTTTGTTAGTTAAATCTTCGGCTTTTTTTACCCAAGGTATAGTTTCCAGACAAATTGCTTTTGTTCTTTTATCAGCCTCTTCATTAGATAGAGTAATGTCCTGAAAAAGTGCATGGATCATTAAACGTTTTTGTGCATGTTTTGGAAATACTTCGTATTCACCAATTACAAGACCCATTTTACGCAATTCACTATGATCGCTTTTCAATATCTTTCCGTAAAGTTCCAGTTGATTTCTTAGTTGATATTCAAAAAAATAATTTAAACTTAATTTATAACAATCGATACTTTTGGCCGTCGGAGCACTTAAAATAAAAGGTTTTTCGTAACCAACTTTCTTAACAATTTCCATTATAGCTCTTTTTTCATAATCATAAAGAGTACCTTTTAATTCCAAAGTATTTCTCTTGGAGTCCAATAATGATATATCTATCTTATTTTTTTTCATAACCATATTTTATCACAAATAAATATCATAACAGAAAACAAAAAACAAACGTAAATAAGCCTTGATAAAGAAAATATTCAGCCAAAAGATAGTCGATAAAAAAGCAGAATGCTGAAAGAGTACAAGATAACAAACGAAGACAAGATGATAAGCAGGGATAGGATATCGAATAAGAGTAGGGACCAATGAAACAGCTTCTGATGTTTCGTGCTTTCTAAAAAACAAAATTTACCAGAAATCTTTTTTTATATACTAGATATGTGAAAGAAAATGATATAGTTTTAATAAAAGAGGTTGATGAAATTGAACTATTCATAGCCGATCTTTTAGCTTTTAAAACATATCTTCAGCGCGATGTTTTCAACTACCTTTTACCTTTTCTTCGTGTAATACCAAAACTTGAAGAAGATGGTTTGTTACAGGATGTGAAAATTTTCTTTCTAGGAAGGGAAAAATATTTGAAATATGGAAAACTGTTAATTGAGACAGAAAATTTCAAGAAAATGCCAAGTACTTCCTTGTATTGCAATCCTCGTTATTACAATTCCTCAAGAGGATCGTATAAATTTGAAATAAATACGGGCGTATATATAGAAATACGTATTCTAGTAAAGAATATGGAAATCGCCAAGAATATGATGGAGTATCTTTTAAAAAACCATTTTGATAAAAAACTGAGTGTTAACTTAAAAAATACTAGCAAGAAGGTAGAGTATCGAATAAAACAAGCTGAATATCGTGCTTTGATCGATAAAAATCTTGGCACAGAATCAATGGATAAGTCAACTTATCTCAGCAATAAGAAAATAAAAGAACTAGAAGAAGTAAAAAATAAAGCTGAGTTTAATTATCTTATGATTTTTGAAAAATTACGATTGTTGTTATTGGACAATATAGATTTTTTGCATATAAAAAAAGAATATCAAGAAGAAAAAGAACAGTTTGCTGCTATTATAAAAAACGAATCTTTTTTAAGATAAGATGATAATGCTCGTATTAAATTACCTAAAACCGGACATTTTCTTACATATTCTTTTATGGAAAAGACTAATGAATATAGCCCTATTAAATTTCAATATACTACCTTTAAAAGCTTTGGGCTTAAGGGATATCCTTTGTCTGAAGCAGACCTAAGATTGGGCAAGAAAAATATAAAAATTACCATTGAAGATATTTTTGCGTATTTGTTCCTCGATGATAAATATGGTCACAAAGTAGAAATAAATTATTTTAAAAATAACTACCTCAAGGAAAAAAGAAAATCAAATATTAAAAAAATGGCAAAAAAATAAA
>JAEHJW020004881.1_pt1 | contig 15903 bp, 31 predicted proteins | sample 9271431 | NCBI WGS metagenome assembly JAEHJW02
GCCGCCGCCGAGGCCGCCGACACCGCCGCTTACGCCGCCGCCGACGCGGCTGGCGCCTACGCCGACACCGCCGCTTACGCCGCCGCCGACGCGGCTGGCGCCTACGCCGCCGCCGCCGACGCCGCCACCGCCGCCGCCGCCGCCGAGCGCGAGTGGCAGGGGCGCAGAATCCTGGAGGTGCTCGGTGGATGAATTCTACAAGTGGCTGCGCCCCAATCGGAGCACGGTTTTCACGGGCATCACGTGGCCGGTACGTCCCCGTAGTTGGACGCCGCCCGAGACGCCCGTGTTGTGTCGATCCGGGTGGCATTTGGCCCGTTTGGGCGGCGTGGCGGAACATATGCCCGTCACGTGGCCCGCGGTGTTGTGGACGGCTAAGGGGATGGGAAAAGCGATCACCGCACCGGACAAAGTGGCGTTTGAACAGGCACGGATTATCGTGCCCATCGGCACCGTCACAAACGGAATGACGCATTGGTGGAAAGTGGATTTCCTCACCCATGTGTTACCGGCTCTTTACACGGCAGTACCGGATTTACCGGACACCATCCCTGTTCTCCTTGCTCACAGGGAATTGTTGGGGCAAGAGATTTCCCATCAGGAATACCGAAGGATCACGGACTTGTGGGCGATAGATGCTTGTAAGGCATTGAAGGTTGACACTCAAAAGTTTCGATTGGTCCCCCATATCTTCACGTCGCTCTCGTTCGGCGCGGCCGAGATCGCCCAATGGGCGGCGTCAATCACGCCCGATCCGGAAAGGGAACGGGTGTGGCAAGGAAGTTACATCATCACACAACTGAGTAGGAGAAGAAGCGATGACTGACCTGGACCTCGACTCGATCAAGGCCCGCTGCGAGGCCGCGACGCCGGGTCCGTGGCGGTGGTGGGATGCGTCGGAACTCCGCTCCCTGGTGTTTGAGGACGATCCTCACCTTGACGACCTAAGCGCGCCGATCGTCGGCGAGCCGATCATGGGGGGCTTTGGCGAGCCCGAATGGGATATCTCGGTAGCCGATGCCGAGTTCATCGCCCACGCTCGCGAAGACGTGCCCGCCCTCGTCGCCGAAGTCAAGCGGTTGCGGGCGGCGCTGGATGACATCTGGCTCTCGACCGATGACGACGCCGACGTACTCAAAGAGTGGGCCGGGGAGGCGCTGCATCCTGAGGCTGACGGGCCATGTCAGTACCACAGTGAAGGCAGTAGCTGTTTTCGATGTTCCGCCCTCCATCCCCAGGAGTCGAGCGATGAGTGACCTGGACCTAGAAGCGATCAAGGCTTTCGACCTGGATTCGTACTTCGATGCTCTCCTGAGGGAGTGGTACGACGGCGTGGTGCAGCGAGGCGATGGCACGGCACTACGCCAGGATTTAGAAGCCCGAGGACTGGACATCGACGCCCTCGTCGCCGAAGTCGAGCGACTGCGGGCGGCGCTGGGCGACCTCTGGCCGAACCTCGCCGACGCGAACCTCGCCGACGCGAACCTCGCCGACGCGAACCTCGCCGGTGCGAACCTCGCCGGTGCGGACCTCGCCGGTGCCTATGGCAACGAGCACACGGTGCCACCAAGCGGGTGGAGGGTTGAGGCGGGACGAGTGGTGAGCGATGACTGAGCTGGACCTCGACGCGATCAAGGCGCTAACGCCCGACCAGCGCGCCACCATCGACGCATCGGTCGCCGGGGGCCTCGTGGCCTACATCCACCGTCTCCTTGACGGGCATCGTCCTGCGTTTTCCCGCGGTCGGGACGACGAACTGGTGTTTCGCGGCTGCCGATGCGACGACGTGCTTTGCAACCGCTGGGCGTTCGCCATCCATCTCAACGACGTGCTCACCGCCTATGAGTCCAAAATCGAGGACTTCGCCGCAGAGACGCGTCGGTCGTCCGCCCTCGTGGCCGAGGTCGAGCGGCTGCGGCTGGAGAACGTGGGGTTACGCAGACTCCGGCTAGCTGTGCAGCAAGCATGCACACACGACTCCAAGTGCGATGAAGAAGGCGAAGGCGCGTGCTGCTTCCGAGCGTGGCGCACCGTCGTGCTCGCCGCTGGGTGTGCACCTCGGACGACCATTGAGGACGTCGAACTGCTCGCCGCCCTCCGCCCCGAGGAGCCGAGCGATGAGTGACCTCGTGTGTCCTGGGCGCACCAAAGGCCGGAAGCATCGCTGGCGCACCACTTACTTCGCTACCGATCCGCCCTTTCGCCAATGCAAGCGGTGTGGGCGTCGGCAACGGCTCCGGCTCGCACCACCGCCCGATAACTACTGGTATTGGCTCAACCTGCCAGACCCCCAGGAGCAGAGCGATGAGTGACCTCACACCGCGCACGTTCGTTCCGCGCCCAGGACCCGATGGCGTCGGCGAGCTGGCGCGGTACGGCGAAGTGCAACGGCTTATGGCCGAACGAGACGCCCTCGTCGCCGAAGTCGAGCAGTTGCGGGCGACGCTGGGTTCGTGCGCCGGGTTCATCGTCTCCATCCGCGACGACCACACAACGGACGAATGGACCGAGGACGCGGCTCGGCGCATCTGCAGGGAGATTTACGCCGCCCTCCATCACCAGCAGCATGAAAGGACCGAAGCATGAGCCTGAACCCGCACACCATCGTCACACCGCGCCACCAGCGGCTTTATGAGACGAATGCCACGTTCCACGCGTCCGTCGATACCTTGGCGGCGCTGCTGCCCTTATGGCTCGACGGACTAGCTGTTCATGCCGAGGCGGTCGGAGACTGGCAGTCCGAGCAAGTACAGATGGCGACGCGCTCCTTCGACTACTCGGTGCCTCCACTGCCGGACGATCTACGGCGTGGAGTACATGATGTCGCCCTCCATCCCCAGGAGCAGAGCGATGAGTGACCTGAACTTCTTTGGCAAGCCCACCATCTGCGACATGAACTGCTTCCGCGAACCTGGTCATTCGGGCCCGCACCAGAAGTGGCTCGGGGACGAGTGTGACCACCCGGAGTGCACGTGGCCTGCCCATTGGAGAGCGGGGCGCGTTGTCATGTGCGATCTGCATCGGAAGTGGCGTCCAGAGGAGAGCGATGGCTCCTGATATCCGGCTCAATCGTGACGGCAAGACGATCTCGATGACCTTCCATGAGCCCGACGAGGCCCGTCAGGTGGGCATCGTGCTCCAGTCGGCAGGCATCGGTCGGCGTGGCCGAATCAGTGACAGCGGCTTCTATCACGATGGCCAACTCCTCCAGGAACTTGCGGACCAAGCTGAAGGACGCAACCGTGAGTGCTGAGACACAGAAACGGTGTTCCCCGCACATCTGGTGCCGCATTGCGAGAGTGCCGAATGGCGGGGGTAGCCATGACGCCCTCTAAGCGGGAGAAACCCTTCACACAAGCCATGACGAAGGAAGAATACGAAGCACTAACCTCAACAGACCACGAACGTCGTCTCACGGATCACTGCGCGCAACGACCTACGCCCGGTTTGGTTCGGTGGCTGATGTCTCAATCCGGAAGGAGTAGAGTATGATCAAATTCATCCGTTCATCGGGGGATGAGAAAGAGAAAGAGACGGCGGACACGCCGTTGAGCGAAGAAATTGCCAAGGCTTTGCAAGAGCTCATGGGCAACGAACGCACAGCGGCCATCGCCTGCGTCGTAGGGTTGATTCAGGAAGGCGTTTCTTCCTTGGCACAGGAGGAACAGGCTCACGCTTGGGCCGCCGGGCTTCAATCTCTCACCCTCTTGGGGATACGCCCGGCCGAAATTAGCAAATTCCTCGTCATGATGGAAAAGGTGGGGAATTTACTCATCCAGGGAGGGGTACGCGAAGTACAATTGGTCCCCACAACCCCACCCCCCGAAAAGAAGAAGCGCAGTTTCGGGTGGGGAGGTTATCTGTAAATATGTCAGGCAGTGTGCATGATGAATGAGCGACGCGCAGAACCGGGATCGGGTGAAGGGTTCTGCGCTCGCCATGCACGCCACGCCCGGTAGTGCGTAGGACAAAAACCGCTTCGCAGGCGATCCTCCCCCACCCCGGACGGCGCTTCCGGGCAGCTCGCAACCGTACATACGCCTTGTAAATGTGTCTCCCTTTGGGCACCTTGGTGCCCGCTGGCCCCATGGGTCAAGACGTAGAGCAGAAAATCCAACCGGCGCGTGATCACGACCATCTCGTTGATGCGCCGATGAATTTCATCAATGTAATCCCCCACGGGGTCCGGTGGCGTGGACCTGGTAATCGCTTGCTCGACCACGGAATCCGCGAAATTGCTACGCCCACCTACAGCCAATCGTGAATGGTAAACGTCGATGCCAATTTCTGCGTCCGCCCGTCGCGCTAGTTCGATCAGCACGGGATATTCGAGATTCTCTAGCGTTTTACGACAGGCTTCAACCTTGCGGGCGAGTTTCTGTGCTTCACGCTTTTGCTTGGCCGTATAGGTAGTCATGCGTCCCCCACGAGTCGAACGAAACTTTCCAGTTCCATAATCACCAAACTACGACCAATCGCGCACCCCCGACGCTTGCGGATCACGACAGGCGTCCCTTGATACGCTTTGCGTATGGCTTCATCCATGGCCTTCCCGTCCGACATGCGAGCATCATCTTTACATTCCACAGCCCATCCTGCAATCCCCAACACATCAAAGCGTGTAGGATTGGCCCCGGTTTGGTTCATGTTGCGCACAGCTTTAGTGAACCCGTGGTCGCGAAAGAACCTCACACATTCCGTCTCGAAACGGGTACCTCGGATTTTACTCGGACTGCTCGTCATGGTTGCGCATCCAAATGTCGAACTCACGCTGGATCGAATCCATCAGATCCCAGTCCGAAGGTCGCCGGACTTCGACCCCCAACGCTTGCGTGACTGTCAACGGGTTGTACGGGAAATTGACGGCCACTTCGAGGGAGAGGATGCGTTGGTATTCCCCACGCCACACGGGCAATCCCTTCGGGTCTTCATGCTCGATAACGGTGCCCCGTAGTTCCACTTCGGCCAAAGCCAGTGTGAGATAGGGGGTCAGACGTTCCGCACAAGCGTAAAATCCACACGCGCACGTGGGCCATGGGGCCCGGTGGTCATGGTATCGACACCGGGCCTTGGCTGTGAGCGCCACGGTTTCATCGAACATCTTGGATTGAACGCAGAAACTCGTCCAACGCCGTTCGCGGTTTGTCCATCCGCAACTACGCACGATCACCAGTTTCCACCCCAGGAAACCGTCTTCCTGTTCTTCGATGGGAAGGTCTAGGCGGGCACAGGTACTCTCGAAGGTGAAGGCGTGGCAGGGGCCGGAGTGTGTACTGGCTCCGGCAATGTGCTGGGCGAGTCGGGAATGCTGATGGGCGCAGGCGTGCGTATAACCCTGCGCGGTTGTCCGATCCTCATTGGATACTCCTTTCGGTGTCATTGTAAATCCCTTCGAACTGTTTCCGGCATGTCAGTAGAAGGCGTGGCGCGAGATCGCCCGGCCAAAGCTTCCTGAATAGTCATTGTAGTCTCGTCCCCCCATCGCACGTGCGAAGACCATACGGGGCCTTCGTCCGTGTCCGCCACTTGGCGTCCTTCGATGGTAAAGAAGATGCTGGGTGCAAACTCTCCCAAGTTATTCTTCACTTGGCCCAACAAGCGCACCCGATGTGTGTCCGGATGTGGGGCCACGAACAGAACAGACCGAGCCACGGCCGGGAAGGCACGAGATCCCATGACTTGCTGCAACGGGTCGCTCGTCAATGCTTTAGAGAGATGAATAATCCCCACCGTGGCCCATTCCGCTTCCGCGGAAGCGCGGACCAACGGTTCCAGGGCACGACGCACTTCGGCATCCTTATGGGTGTCCAAGCCCGACGACAGACGCGAAAGCAACGGGTCCAGCAAGAGCAATGCAGCGCCCGCATCGCGGCCCACACGCACCAATTCGTCTAGGTCCACCGGCAACACCACTTCTTCAATCGTCCCGTGATTATCCACTTCTATGCGAAACACCCTACTCAGGTCTGCGCCAGCCGCCATCAACCGGGGGGCGATGGTATGCTCCCACGAATCCTCCGTAGCTGCGACGATCACTGCGCGGGGCATCCCGTAGCAACAGCCCGGCAGCACCCCACGCGTGAGGCTAGCTGCTACATCATAGCACACACTCGACTTCCCCGCACCTTCACGCCCCGCCAGCAATGAGAGACTGCCCGCAGCGAAACGCTTCTCCCATATCCACCGCACGGGGCGCACTTTCACATTCGACGCCGAAATCAGGCGCACGGAACGTGCTGGAGCACGGATCTCACCCGGATGATAGGACAGACGGAAGTCTTTCAACCCATATCCCGCGAGCACGTGATCCGTTGCGTCTTTGCCCGCTGCGGGTTCCACGACGCCCACTTCACGCACATGGGGTAAAAGAGCATCCGCCACCGCACGGGCGTGTTTACGTCCGGGTTCATCCGCATCGGCCACGATGATCACTTTGTGAGCCCCAGTGAGGGTTTCGGTATATTCGTGCCGCCATTTACCTGCGCCGCCCGGCATAGTCGTAGCATACACGCCTTGGGCACCCAAAGTGTCTGCGTCTTTCTCGCCTTCTAGTACCCAAATCGTGTTGCCGGTCTGGACCGCTTCCAGGACATCGGGCAAACGGTAGAGTACCCGGGGCGTATCTTCCATGTTCCATATCCAACCGCCGGACCCATCCGGGCGGCGTTGCCGAAACGTTTTAGGCACATACCGCACGACTTCATACAGCAGCGTCCCTTGCGCATCGGTATAGGGATAGTGGGCTACTTCTTGCCGTTCCGGTTCCGGTTCGGTGTCGGGCATCAAGTCTTTGGCTTCTAGGTGTAAAGCCGCCAGGATGTCCCCGAATTCACAACCCGCAAAGCAATGCACCAGGACATGGCCATCCGTCTCTTCCGAAACGGCGAAACTGGGCACACGGTCATCGTGTGCAGGACAACGTGCTTCCCATTCATCCCCTTTGCGTTGTGGATTACATCCCGCTTCTTGCAAACGGTCAATAACCAATTCAAGGCTCATACGCGGGACCACCCGGTTCCACACCATTTCCATTCTTGACCGCAATCGGCACACTGGAATCGCCCGGCCCGTTGGGCGTCTCCACACGGGAAACAGAAAACCGGATAACCGTGGGCACGGGCTTCATTGGGATCGCCGAAGTGCATCCCGGCACAACCCTTCGGAAAGCAATTGTGGTCTTCACGCATGTTGCCACCATTCGGGCCCCCACACTTCCGCCGGGTGCCATCCTAACGCGCAGGCCATTTCGTCTGCCTGTTGCGCAGTCAAGCCTTGGCGCATAGCACGGTTCACGCGATTACTCACAGTGACCTCGGACCACCCTGCCGTGCGCAGGGTGCGCATCAGGGTGTATTTCTTTGTCTCATATTCGAACCATCGAGAAGCGAGTTCGCTATCCCCAAACGTGTACGCTGACGAATGCAAAGGATGGCGAGGGAGCAAGTGCAGCAACGGTTCTAGGGTGAAACAGTAATTCTCCCGATAACGATTCCGACGCCACGCTTGGCGACACTCGTGTCCACAGAAACGAGGCGGCCGATGACGTTTTCGAGCGCCTTGGTATTCGAACATCTTGCCACACTGGCCACATTCGGCTTGGCCAGGCGGTTTACGCATGAATTCAACGGCACACGCTTTCGAACAGAAACGACGGTGGATGTCCCCCCGTGTGTGTCGGGAATAAGCCGTGTGACATTGCTGACATTCAAACGTGTAGATCGTCATGTTGTATCTGGCTCCAATGGAATTGTGAACCATTCCGGCCAGATATCGACCGGATGGTGTCCCAGGCTCACCGCCAGATTATCGGCTTCGGCGTCGGTCAAACCTCGCTGATACCAACGCCCCACCCGAGTCGACACGGTACTCAAATGGGTGAAATTGCATCCTTCGAGTAAATGGCGCACCAAAGCGGCGCGAGGGCCCGCAGGAAGCTCTGTGCGGGTAGAACCGAATTGAGCGCGCCTTGTATCTTGATCCCACACCAAATAGCGATGGACAGCTTCTACGGGCCACGGAGACGCTTCACCCGGCTTGCGCCGGGGAAAGCGAAAACGTGCTCGTTCTGTCGAGGGTCGCGTCACGCGTAGGGCGATTTCTGGCGGTTTTTTCATATTGCCATTATAGCGGTTTCGGGACCGTTCGGAACCTAGGGCAATGCCAGCACGGCATCAATGAGCCGACTGGCTTGAACCTTCGAAAGGTTCTCGACGTTGGTCCCCACGAGACGGGCCGACAGTTCGTTGAGGTCATGCTCACTCAACCCTTTGTCATTGGCCTTCGCGTGCAGGAACTTGACTTGGTTGGCCGTTGGAGCATCAGTGGTCCCCGCCGCGGCCTTTTCACCGCGGCCGTAGACGTGACCCTCTTCGTCATTCTCGGCACTACGGTTACGGACTTCCTCAGCCGATGCAATGGCCCGGGATTCGCTGGCCAACGTGGCCACGATGGCTCGTCCCCAAGCCGACGTTTCGGCGTTCATCAATTCTGATGTGCGCGTGTAATTCGTCTTGCCGGGGAAGGGTTCCCATGCCACACCAATGCCAGGCCGTGGGTCATCGGGGGTGCGGTAGCACGCCGCCACGTACACCACGAAAGTCTGGTCCCCCACCGTGATAATCTTGAACGGTGATTCAAGATTGAGCGGTTGCAAGGTCGCGTCGGGATACAACGCTTTCAAGTCCGCCAACCGTGCAGCCACATCCTTGTATGTAGACAAGTCAATTGCCATTATTCTCCTCCTTGAATTCCATGCTCGGCGATCCTCCCACCATCGCTAAGAATGTCCGGAAATCCTGACATCGGGTAGAGTGTCAGGAAACTCTGACGCATCTCGCAATGACACCGGCGATGATGACGTCCCCCTGGGTTACAGTATAGCACTTTCTCGAAGGATCAAACGCGCTTTCGGCGGGTTCTTGCGCCACCGATGCACTTGCAAGAGGGCCATGAACTGGTCAAAGGTGTTCGGTGTTAGCGGGATCTCCCATAGGGTGTATCGTGTATTGCCCTGCAAGTGCAAGACGGCTAGACGTTGGGGCATCGCCAAAGCACGCGTTCCCGCTTCTACCACGCGTCCTTGGTCGATGTCATAGTGGATCCGTTCGGTCGCATGAGCATAGGCGTGGAGCTGTAGACTGTAGGAATCTGCGTAGAAGCCTTTGCCATCCCCTTGCTGAGCAGTCGTTTTAAGGTCCAGCAACGTGTACCGGGGATCGTCGTTCAGGGTGGCGTACAAGTCCGCCGTCCCGATGTAGTTGCCCGGTGAACGTACAACCACTTCCGACGCCACCCCTTCCGGCGCGTAGTCTTGCCAGAATTCTTCCAGGCCGTTCACATAACCCAAGACCCGTTCATGCACCTTGTCATACGGTTCTTGCCACCACAAGCGACAGTCCTTTGTGTTCTGCATGGCGGTACGCAAGAGGGTATCGACCACTTCGGGCGACAAGTCCCTGCCGCTGGCCAGATATTCGAGACAACGGTGCAACAGAGTGCCCATGGCCGCACGACTGGCCCACACTCCCCCATGATGGCGGTAGAGCTTGTCCACCGCTTGTTCATCGGACAAGTGCATCCATTCGCCGGGGTGGTGGACTGCGAAGTTCGCCGTTTCACGTGCCGCCGCCCATCGCAGACCCGGTTTGGACAATTCTTCCAACACTTGCGTGACGGAAGGGAGCCCTGTTTTGATGATCGCATACGGACGCGAAGGGATGGTTGTCACGATTCCAACACCGCTTTAGCCACTTCCCCCACTTCCTCGGCGAGGATAGTATACCATCGCAACAAACTATGCCGCGATTGATCCCCCCATTTGTCATCCTGCGCTTTACGTTCCGTGGCGATAGCCATAGCGATGTCGCTCCTATTCCAACCTCGATTTTCGAGCCACACATAGATCACGGCGGCGCATTGAATCAATTCGCTTTCTAGCGAATCTTTGGGAGGAAGATGCATCTGCTCGCGCGGTTTTCCTATGATTCCCATGATTTCTTCACCAAGCCTTGCTCTTGGGCATCGTGTGCAATCACACTATCTGATTCAATCAGACCATTGTGATGAGCGCACAACGTGACCAAGTTTGTCTCGGAGTAATCGCCTCCTTGCGATGCTTTGACGACGTGGTGAGGGGTGAGCACCCCATAGCACACCCCCCACGACTTCGGCGCTTGACACGTATACCCGTCGCGAGCGAATACCCGTTCCCGGATCTGTCGATGTTCCGGGTCCTGGTCACGCTCTTGACGTTTCTTGGACTTCGCCCGCAACGGCGTGCGTTTCATCCTTCTAGCTTTCCGAGAAGCGGTTCGTATACGTCACCGTTTTCTTCGGCCTTGCGGTCTTCGTAAGGCCCAACGATGCGCCGATAGAATTCCGTGCCTGCGTCGGACAGGGCCACCCGCACTTCACTCAGGGTGGCGTAACTGATCCCCCGACGCTGCACGTATTCCACAATGGTTTGCGTTAGGACATAATTGAGTTCCCCCACCCCCCGGGGTAGTGTCCCTTGGTCGATGGCGTGTCGCCTGGACGGCGCGATGTACGGCATCACTTAGACCCCCGGTTACGCAATGCTGCGGCCAACGGTGTCCACGTCTTTTCCGCCGCAGCCACGTGGAGCGCCCCTAGCGTCTTGGCACGCTGTTCTACCCGCCAGAAACCGGTCGCGGTTCCCAGACCCGTGATGAGCGCTCCAACGTAGAACAAAGCCACCGTCGCCAAGTAACCTAGAGCCGGTACGATGGGCGCAGAACCGTGGACGGCCCCCAGCAAGAGCATCCCCACCCAGGCAGTCGAGAAGAGGTAGAGCGCAAACCCGATGAAGGGAACCACGGCGTCATGCGGTGGGCGCGTAGGGTCAGTCTTTTGAATTGGACTCATGACGATGTGCCTCCTTGGGTGGTATCCATTCTTGACAAGTGCAGCGCCACCACTGACCACTGCGCTTGAATCGTTGACACCCTATGAGTTCGTGTTGAGAACGAGGGTGCTTACAACGCTTACAGCTCGTGTCCCGAGCATCCTTCCGTTTCGCCTGGTCAGTCATGGTCTCCTTTTTGGGCGCTTTGGGTGCCCGTGAAGGGCAATCTTCCGTGGTGTGTTCCCAACGGTGCCCACAAAACGTGCAGTAACCGTGGGCCTCGTTGGTTTGATCCCATCCGTAGCCGGTGATACCGTGTACGTCCGGCTCTTCGTCTGGGAAATGGTACTCGGGGGCATCTGTGTCAAGACGGGGCACGGTCCCTTCCTCCAATCGGCTCCATCAGACACGCACGAACCGCGGCAGCGCCCACCCCTAAGGGAGAACCACCACCGCGGTCGTAACGGGAAACTTTTATCATCTCACTAGAAAGTATACCAGCCTAGTGGCTCACTCTGTGCGTCACCGTGTTTTGGGCATAGGGCGACCCAATGAACTCCTGGGAAGGAGCTTCACGGGCTTGACTCTAAGGTGGCTTCTACCCCTACTCTGTCCAACGAGAGTCTCTATGGTTTTAACTCTCGCCACGCTCACCACATATCGCCGTGGCCGCGCTCCTGGCCAGTCAACTGACTGGACCACGCGTCATCGTTGTTGCTGGTTCCCAGTATTCCCGGTCTCTCGCGAGAGCTCGGTCGGAGAAATCCTCCAGCTCAGTGAACTCCGTGGCGTGTTCCCAATCGTTTTTAAGCGTGTGCCCCACCATCCCGGGGGTAGTCGCAATGTCAAGGGAGGGTCCTAGACCAAACGTGTCTCCTGTTTCGGTTAACTATCCACTTTACACTTGTTATAGCCTGTTCAGGTCTCTTTGCAGCGTGGCGTAGTTGATGTTGCGCCCATCGCCGTTGTCGAGTTCGCCCGTGAGGAGCGCGAAAGCCTCCGTGTCCCCGTAGCGAGACATCTCAGCCCAGGCTGCATAGGTGAGCTTCTGGATCCCACCCCAGGTCACGACGTCGATCCCCACATCGTCATACCCTACGCCGACGACACAGTGACCGCCTAGAACTGTTGATTCCAATGTCGCAACTTGCCATACGCCTTGTTCGCGGAAGGTGTTCTGCATGGCGGTCGTCACCACGATCCCCAGGTAGATCGCCCCATAGGCAAAGGTTGCAAAGCGCAACGTTTGCAGATCGTTAACATGGACTGGTGCAAAGGCTTCGACCCGGTGCCCGTAGTAGCCGTTTTTGCGCACGTAGAGCAGGAATGTGGCTAGTTGGACCCCGGCATCCTGCCCGCCCGTGTATTGGAGGTAGTAGCCGACGCATTCTTGTGCGTCCGGGAATGTTTCCTTCTTGCCGCTGACCGCCGCGTCAGCCATGAACACGTGTTCGCATCCGGCAACGCCACAATTGCCTTTGCTTGTGTTGCCTAACATTCCCCAATGCGCCACGGTCGGCACTTCCAATTCAGCGGGCGGGCGCGGCAATGGCCCGGCTGCATAGTAATCCAGAGTGCGCAGTCCCGTAGGCATTCGACCAGGTAGCCTTCCTAGTTTTCCGTGTTCACGCATAAGGTCCCTTTCGTGGTGGGGGCGCGATTGTCGTCCCTGAATAGATGGGTTGCACATAACAAGCGTGAGGCTTTCCGGGCGCTATCCATTGACCGCACAAGCCACACCGCCACCACGGTGGCTGCCACCTGCCCTGGGGCACGTTCCCTGTGAATGTGTCGCCCAATGGTTGCTTGGCCCCTTTGAGGAGTTTGACGCATGTTTCGAGAGTGGGGGGTTGGCCCGCGTGTAACGTCCAGGACAAACCGCATTCCGAACAGATTGCATTCGTATTGACGGGATGTGGTATTGGAACATATGATTCAGTCATTTTCTTTCACATTCTCCCCATGGCGAAGCCCACTATGCTTCCGATTAAAAGTACAGCTACGGTTTGTAGGATGGATTTTAGAGGTTTTCTGTGGGTCATGCGAGCTCGCACTAGACCAATTGCCACGACCGCCAGTGCGGCCATAAGCAGTAAGACGAACAGTGGCCAACCCACCATAGCGACATTGCCCAGGAATAGGGGCAACGCCGGAGCGCCAGCACCCACTAACGTGCCTAGCCCCATGGCGATGATGGACCCCCAATCGGTTTGTGTTTGCGCCAGCATTTCGCCACCCGCCATAGACACGGTAGCAGCCAACGCACCGGCCAAGACGGTACGTCCCAAGATTCCGTGGGCGATATGGGCCGCAGCGCCCCCGGCGATCACGCCAGACAGCGAAGTCAATCCATCGCTGGCCCCCAGAATGGCGGCCGAAAATCGGGGCGTCATAGTCATTTGATCAAATGGCGGATGAAGTGTTCAGCCCCGTAGTCGCTGGCCGTGGCGGAATGTACACCGCCGTGGCCTCGATGATGCACACGGCAGAGCCAGATGAGGTTGGGTGTACTATTCATCCAGTGCCCCAAGGCTTTCGCATCCGAGATGCCGGGGTATGTATGTTCAAGTAGTGCAAAGTCTACTTCGTTCATCATTGCGAATTCGATGTGTGCATGGTGGGCTTCCAGGGGATGGGTGAGATCACATTCGGAAAAATCCCCTCCGCGCTCCACCCCGAAATGGCATTTGTAGTCCCCGTAGTTACCGTGTTGTCTACGCCATTCTTCGAATGTGCGATAGTAGGGGTCCGTGGTCCGGGGGTCGTGTGTAGGATAATGGACCACGTAGGTGTGGGTGATGGGGGCTGTATGAGCGGGTACCGTAGTCACGTAAACACATCCTCCATGGTGGCATCCTCAGCTAGTTCGCTACAGACAACGCACTTGCGGCGATGCCAAGTATGGCCGAAGCGTTTGCATACTTCTCGCGCGTTCTCGGACAAGATGCGTAGACGCGCAGAATCCCCCCCCGTTGTGGGGGGGGTCTGCTTGCGTCCCTTGTCGGGTTCGTCGGGATTAGCGAAGGCGGTTTTCGTCGTCAAGTACCAGGGTCCGTGGTCGCGGAATATCCATTGGAAGAAACCCATACTCCCTCATCTGCGCATCCGGTAGTATGTGTACACCAGGATGGCCAAGACCACGCACAAGGCAATGAAGATGAAAACGGTCATGGCTTACCCCACGTCATCGGCAATACCCAGTTTGACGCACTCGTTGGCGTTCAGCCACCAATTGCGCCGACGCCACTTGCGTCGAAGGGTTGCTTTGGTGATCTTGCCGTGAGCACGGGCTGCGAAGATGTCGAGGATTCGTTCCTGAATCATGTGCAGGAATTCAACCTCGTCTTCGATTTCTCCCATGGTACCGATTGCGCCAGACTGGATTTCGTGGATCAGGACGTATGCCTGGTCCCCCACCAATCGGGTTGTGCCAGCTTGCAGCAAGATGCCTGCCATCGAAGCGGCCATCCCACGTGCCACGGTCGTGAAGTGCCATCCCTCGCGCTTCATGGTGGTGATGTGGTCGAACAAGGCCATGCCTGCGACCACGCTGCCCCCACCGGACTTGAGGATGACGGTGACTTCCGGCTTGTCCGGGTTGTCCTTGAAGCGTCGCCGCCATAGGTTCAGTTGCGTGATGCACTTGCTCACTGACGCTGTGTCCACGTTGCCGTAGAAGGGGTAGGTGTAGTTCTTGAGGTCATCGGCCAACTCGCGTTCGCGGACTTCCCTTTCCCGGTCACGGTCGTTGCGAATCTTTTCCAATTGTGCTTCCGCACTGGCTGCTTCCAGCTCGGCGAAGCGAGCCAAAGCATTCCAGTGGGCCGCCGCGGCCTTGGATTCCTCAGCAGCGGCGCGAGATTCTTCCGCTTGGGCTCGCGTGCGCTCTTCCTCAGCCTCGGTGGGTTCCCGTTCGGGGATCACCGTGACTTCTTGCTTCTGACCAGCCACTTTGGGGGCTCCCTTCTGATTCTGCTTCTCACGATCTTTACCCATGTGAACGGCTATCCAATTCTGGGTGGGTATAACTCCATTCTAGGAGTGCGAATGAATGCCATGCAACCGCAGTCAGGTGGTTGCTGCCGGTTTCGCTATCCAGGTCTTCACCCCCCCACCACAGCCATGCATGTCGCTGCATGGCGTCGAACGACAAGTCCCACGCGTAACCCCTTTCCCAATTGCGGGGTTCGGCATACTTCTGAGCCCCTTTACCATAGTGTTCGGCGAGGGCCATCAACGGCCGGGAAGGGATGAGGCTGAATTGCGCCAGTTTCTTCCCTTTGCTGCCGCCCGTCCGTGGGTCCGTGATCCGAGTTTCGGGGATGGTGACACCAAACTGTCCAGGCATGGGAGGATCAACCAACGTGTCACACCCCTGCTGATGCGATAGGGTCATGCTTGCCGTTCCGCTTGTCTCACCGTCGCCCACGCGAGCAACGCAGTCTCCTTGTAAAAGACTGGCACGCCACCCCCGTGAGCGAAACGGATTTCATTTTCGGCACCTACAGAATAACCCGGTATCCGGAAGAGGGCATCGCACCGTGCCAAGGATGCCAAGTCCAGTGTGTACCAGTAATCCGCCTCGTGCGGAGCCACCATATTCCACAGGAGGGTCAAGTGGGGCACTACACACGTGACGAGCCCGGTTTGGTGCAAGCGTTCCGCAACCTGGATGGCATTATGCGTGTTTTCCACAGGGTCCGGATGCACATAGGGGCCAGCCACGTAGACCAAAGGGCGATCCGGGAAAGGGGTGGATTTAGGCAGGGACATACGTAGGCTCCATACGTTCTAGCTGACGGTGACGGGAATATCCGAAGCAATGCTTGCATTGCACCTTAGTGGCCCGACTGACCCCCGTGAAGACATACCCTCGGATGATCATACCTGCTTCAGAACCACATCGAGGACACGCTTGAGGTATGCCTGCCATGGTGGCCACGTTCGGGGTCCCGGATTTCGGTGACCAAGGGAACAGCGTCTTGTACAAGCCTTCCAAGAGGACAACGTCATTGGCATTGTACTTCTTCATCCGCTTC
>JAEHJW020003846.1_pt1 | contig 15899 bp, 12 predicted proteins | sample 9271431 | NCBI WGS metagenome assembly JAEHJW02
GCTTTCTCGGCCGCGTCTCTCAAGCGGTGCGCTACGTCATCGCGGGTATCACGCCCGCGACCTGGATGTCGCCGGAGCAGCCGTATCAGGCGTCCGAACCTGACACCGCGGGGCGCCAGTTTGACTACCCGGTCGGCGCCAATCTCTTCTACACCCCGCGCGGCACGGAGCTCACCAGCTTTCAGCAGCTCCGCGCGCTCGCGGATAACTGCGACATCGTGCGGCTCGCCATCGAGACTCGGAAAGATCAGCTCGCCGCCTGCGCGTGGTCGGTCGGCAACGTGCAGCCGGACAAAGACGCGCCGGATGATCCTGCGACGAAGGCCGTCCTCGAAGCGCTTCGCAAACCGGACGGCCTGCACTCCTGGCAGGCGTGGCTGCGCATGCTGCTCGAGGAGCTGCTCGTCATCGACGCACCGACGATTTATCACCGGCAGACGCGCGGCGGCGCACATTACGCATTCGAGTTGCTCGATGGCAGCACGATCAAGCCGCTGATCGATGCCGGTGGGCGCTCTCCGTTGCCACCGAGCCCGGCCTATCAACAGGTGTTGAAAGGGCTGCCGACGGTCGATTACACGCGCGACGAGCTGATGTACTTGCCGCGCAATCCGCGCGTGCATAAGTTCTACGGATACTCGCCGGTCGAGCAGATCCTGCTCACGGTCAACATCGCGCTGCGTCGCGCGGTCAGTCAGCTCCAGTACTTCACTGAAGGAAGCGTGCCGGCGGCGTTCGCCACCGTTCCGCCGGGATGGACCCCGCAGCAGATCGCGCAGTTCCAGGAATATTGGGACACCGTCGTCGAGGGCCAGCAGGCGCGGCACCGTCAAGTGCGTTTCGCACCCGACGGCTCGAAAGTGACGCTCATGCACGAGGCGCCACTGCAAGACGTGTTCGACGAGTGGCTGGCGCGCATCGTGTGCTTCGCGTTCTCGATCCCGCCCACCCCCTTCATCAAGCAGATGAACCGCGCCACGGCGCAGCAGCAGAACGAGACGGGCCTCGCCGAGGGACTCACGCCGTTTAAAATCTGGGTGAAGGAGGTCGTCGATCACCTCATCCAGGTCAAGCTCGGCCAGCCGCAGCTTGAATTCCGCTGGATGGATGCCACGCCGGTCGATCCAGCGGAACAGGCGACGATCCTCTGCGGTTACCAGAAACAGGGCAACTACAGCGTCAACGACATCCGTGCCAAGCTGGGCGAGGAACCGATCAACGAGGACTGGGCGAACGCTTACGTGATCATCACGGCCACGGGTGCCACGCCGCTCGCGGACTTGATCCAGCAGTCGCACATCGCGGTGCAGAATGCGCTCGCCCCTCCTGAGCCTGCGCCTGGTGCCGTCGGTCCCAGGAATCCTGACGCTGCGCAAGATCCCGCTGCCGACGGCGTCGCAAAGCCAGGCAAGACGCCGACCGCAACGAGCGCCGACGACACTGCCGAGAAGGCCGCGCGCGTCACGGTTCCCGACGATGAGCCGCTCGATGCGCATGGTGCCTCGATGCTCTCCGCGCTGACCCAGGCGCTCGCCGTGTGCGGCGAAAGCGCGGCGCGCTCGCTCACGGCGGCGGAAAAGGCTGCCGATGGTGGCAAAGGCGCGAAGTCAACCGCGCGCGCAACGGCCACCGCTGCGGCTGCGAATGTGGACCTTTCCGGCCTCACGCTGGCGTTCGACGATGTGGAGAACGCACTCGTCGCGATCGCATCGAACGGCGCGCGGCATACGGTCGCGCAGCTCGTCCAAGGCGAGCCGGAGATTGCTACGGAACTCCGCAGCGCCGGGATCGACTGGCTGAATCACGAAGATCCGAATGCCATTGCGTGGGCCAAAGGCCGCGCAGCGGACCTGATCAGCTCCGCGGGCGACGGCGGCATGCTGACGACCGCCACGCGAGACATGATCCGCACCACCATCACCCAGGGACTGGAAGCGCACCAGACACTCGCCGAGATCGCCGAGACGCTGCAAAACGCCTACGCCTTCAGCGAAGCGCGCGCCGAGTTCATCGCGCGTACCGAAGTGCGCAACGCGCGCGAGCAAGGCGCGCTGCAGGGAGCCTTGCGCACCAAGATGCAGCAGAAGCAGTGGCTGCTCTCGAACGACGAGGGCGTCTGCCCGCTCTGTTCGGCCAACGCCGCGCAGGGTTATATCCCGATCGATAAACCGTTTTCCTCGGGCAACATGGCGCCCCTTGCGCATCCGCGCTGCCGCTGTGTGGCGACATACCGACGCAAACCGAAAGAGGGTTGAGACATGCAAATCTTCGCGCGCATCACCAAGGTCAACGAAGCGACCGGAAAGGTGTACGGCCGCGCCGTGCAGGAAATGCCGGATCGCAGCGGCGAGATCTTCGACTACGAGACCAGCAAGCCGAACTTCGTCAAGTGGAGTACGGACATGGCGAAGGCGACCGACGGCAAGAGCCTCGGGAACGTCCGCGCGATGCACGGTAAAGTGGCGGCCGGCAAACTTTCCGAACTCACCTTCGTCGATGCGGAAAAGGCCATCGATGTCTGCGCAGAGATCGTCGATCCAGCCGAGCGTGAGAAGTGCATCAAGGGAGTGTATACGGGCTTCTCAATCGGCGGCCGTTACGCGAAGAAGTGGACGGACGAGGCCAACAAGTCGTTGACGCGTTACACCGCGGACCCGGTGGAGTTGTCCCTCGTCGATCTGCCGTGCATTCCGACGGCGCAATTCACGGTGGTCAAGGCGGACGGCAGCGAGGAGCTTCGCAAGTTCGAGACCACGACCGCATCGGATTCCCTCGAGAAATGGGCGGACGGCCTCAGCGATGCGGACGCCGAGGTGCTGCTTGAGAAGATCAAGCGGCGCAAGAACGTCGATCCGAAGGAAGGCGAGCACAAGTACGGGGACGTGGAATACGCCGACCCGACCAACAAGAAATATCCCATCGATACCGCCTCGCACATCAAAGCGGCGTGGAACTACATTCACATGCCGCGCAACGCCGCGAAGTACTCGCCCGAGGACGTGGCCACGATGAAGCGCAAAATCATCGCGGCATGGAAGGCGAAGGTGGACCCGAAGGGACCGCCCGAAGCGCAGAAGTTCGCGCAGTTCGCCGAGCGGCTCGCCAAGAGCGCCGAAGGCGCGGAGTATGCGAACCTCGCGTGCATCGTGATCGGCGCCGAGCCGATGGAGAAAGGGCTGTGGGCCGTCTCCCAGTTCGCCGGGCTGCTCGAGCAGCTTGCCGCGCTCGCCGACGGGACTGTCTACGAGGCGACCGCCGAAGGCGACGGGTCGAAGCTCCCCGAGGTGATGCGCGCAGCCCTGAAGCCGATCGCTGCGGCCTTCCTTCAGATGGCGCAGGAGGAAACCTCCGAGGCGCTCCACGGTGAACTCAACGACGATGCCGCGCTCGCCATGGCGGCCGTTGCCGGGGATCTCGCGAAGGTAGGTCGCAAGCACACGCGCCGGATGCGCGAGCATCGCAAGATGATCGGCGAGCACCTCGACAAGGCGAAGGAACACCTCGCGGCCCTCGGCGCTGACGACCCGACCGACAAAGACGCCGACGACGGTAAGGACGCCGAGAAGCTCGCCAAGGCTGCGAGCGATCTCGCGAAGATCGCCGCAGAGCGCGACGAGCTGAAGAAACAGCTCACGGAGATCGACGCTTTGGCCGCTGACCTGAAGAAAGCTCTCGAAGCGCAGCCGATGCCGCCGAAGGGAAGCGTCACGGCCGTCGAAAAGACGATGGGACTCGGCACTGCTATCCCGGAATCTGACACCGGCACCGAGCCGGTCCTAAAGGCCGACGGCAGCATCGACCACGCTGCAACCGCGCTCCACTTGATGAAGGCCGTGTACGGCAAGCGCCGGACTGCCTGACCCTCTCTGACTGACCACCTCATCGGGCGCCTTCGGGCGCCTTGTTTTTGACCAGCCCGCCGCGTGCGGGTTTTTTTACAACTGGAGTTTGAAATGAACCCGACCGCCGACACCCTGAAGCTCTTGAAAGATGCTTACGCTGGGGGACTCGCGAAGGCTGGTAATACGGTCACGACCGCGACCGGCCTTGTCGCCTACGATCTGCAGGCGCCTGCGAAGAACCTCTATCCCGTCATCACCATTCTCGCCAAGCGCATCCCGCGCGTGGCCGGGAAGGGTGGCACGGCGACGAACTGGCGCCAGGTGACCGCGATCACCGGCTCCGGCTACGACAGCTCCGGCTGGGTACCGGAAGGCCAGCGCGCCGGGGCGATGAGCCTCACCGCGTCCAACAAAGCCGCATCGTATGCGACGCTCGGCGAGGAGGGCGCGCTCACGTTCGAGGCGCAGTCTGCCGCTGCCGGCTTCGAGGACGAGCGCGCGCGCACCTCGATCCGCGTGCTGCAGAAGGCGATGCTGAAGGAAGAGGCCGCCATCCTCGGCGGCAACGCGTCGCTGCAGCTCGGCACCGCGAACACCCCGACTCTGTCGGCTGCTGGAACTGGCGGTACGCTGCCGGCTGCGACCTACAGCGTGATCGCCGTCGGCCTCACGATCGAGGGCTACCTCAACTCGTCGGTGGCGAATGGTGTGGCGACCAACAAGACCGTGACGGGCCAGGACAATCTGACCTTTACCCTGAATGGCGGCAGTGGCATGAAGTCCACCAACGCCACGCAGGCCGTCACGCTTGGTCAGACCTTGACCGCGACCGTGGTCGCCAAGACGGGCGAGATCGCCTGGGCGTGGTATGTCGGGCTCGCGGGCAGCGAGCTGTTGCAGACCATCACCACGGTGCCGACGGCGAGCTTCAGCGCGCCGCTCGCCACGGGCACTCAGGCCGCGACGGCCGTCACGGTGGACAGCTCGACCAATCCCAACACGGCATACAACGGCCTGGTGACGAGCGCACTCGCCTCGGGCACCGCGTACACCAAGCAGTTCAATGGCGCCACCATGACGCCGTCGGGGCGGGGCACCGTCGTCGAGATCGACGCGATGCTAAAGGCCCTGTGGGACCAGTCGCGGGTGAGTCCGTCCATCCTCCTGGTGAACAGCCAGGAGCAGATGAACATCACCAACAAGGTGCTCCAGGCCGGAACGGGCAGCAGTCCGTCGCCGCTGATGCGTCAGAACGTGAGCATCGGGGCGGATGGCCAGATCAGCGCCGGTCAGGTTGTGAGCCACTATTACAACCCGTTTACGCTGGGTAGCGGCCAGATGATTCCGGTACTCCTGCACCCGAATGTGCCGCCCGGCACCATTCTGGCGTGGGCCGACAATCTGCCGGCGCAGTACCAGAACAACAATGTGCCGAACGTGGCCGAGATGCACATCCGCGAGGAGTGGCGCGACATCGAGTGGCCGCTCGTGACTCGCAGCTACCAGCACGGTATCTATGTGCAGGAAGTGCTCGCGGTGTATGCCCCGTTCGCGATGGCCGTCCTCTCTGGGATAGGCAACGGCTGATCTGCGTCCACATGCACGCCGGGGCGAGCAAATCGCTCCGGCGTGTTGGAGAGCGACCGATGGCAGACACGTCCAAACCGATCCAGATGCGCGGCCCGAAGGACTGCGCGCCCACCTTGTCGCACGAGGGCAAGACCATCACGGCAGACAAGTTCGGCGTGTTTGCCGTTCCCGTCGAAGCCGTCGAAACACTGCAGCGTCAAGGGTTTCGGCTCGTTGAGCACAAGCCGTGACACTGCTCTGCGCTATCGCCGACGTTCAGACCTACATCGGCGCGACCGACAACAGCACCGCCGCTGTGCTCGATCAACTGATCGAGAACGCCTCGGCGTTCATCGAGCGGTACTGTAACCGCACCTTTGCGGTCACCGCGTACACGGAGACGCGAAACGGGAACAACCGCACGCGGATGATGTTGAACAACGCGCCCATCGTTGCGGTGAGCGCGGTCAGCATCGAGGGCATCGTTGTCCCGCAATCCACGGGCGCGCAAGTCGCGGGGTGGGTCGCCGATACGCATACTCTCTACCTGCGCGCCGGCTCGGGCTTCTCGATCTTTCCTGAAGGCGTTCAGAACGTCGGCGTGACCTACACGGCAGGATTTGCCACGGTCCCTCCCGACGTGGCGCAAGCCTGCATCGAGCTGATCGCGTTCAAGCTGGCGAAGCGCAACCGGATCGACAAGAAGAGCGAGACGCTCGGACAGCAGCAGACCATCGGCTTCGACACGTCCGACATGCCGAAGTCGGTCGCCACTGCGCTGGCGTCGTACCAGCGCTTTACGGTGTGGTGATGATCGAATACCGCATTACTGGAGCGGCCGAGGTGATCGAGCACCTCGGGACCATTCCCGAGAAGGTACGCGTCAATGTTCGTGAGACGCTCGATGCGTGGGGGGCTCAGCTAGCTGAGTACATCCGCGCGGACAAGCTCTCCGGTCAGGTCCTCAATCGGCGCAGCGGCTTGCTCTCTGGGTCGGTGCATCCGCTGGTAGAGGAAAGCGCGCAAGGCATTGTCGGCGGCGCAGGGGGGGGTGCAGGCGTGCCCTACGCGCGCATCCATGAGTTCGGCGGCACGATCCCGGCGCACGAAGTGGTCGCGCGCAATGCGCAGGCGCTGGCGTTTACGGTGGACGGCGTGCTGCGCTTTGCGAAGCGCGTGCAGATCCCCGACGTTGAGATGCCGGAGCGCTCTTACATGCGCTCGAGCTTTGCGGAGAAGTCCCCGCAAGGACTCGAAGAGCTGCGCGCCGCAGTGCGCGAGGCACTCGTGCCGTGACTTCAATAGAAGCGGTATTTGCGGCGCTGTTCGCAAAGCTGTCCGGCGTCGCGACCTTCGCCACGTCGGGCCGTCGGCTCGTGAACGTGCAGGACATGCAGCCGGAGCAATTCCCGGCAGCGTTCCAACTGGAAGGCAAGCAGAAATGGAAGTTCGCGCCGAACGCGCCGCCGGTCCTGACTCTGAGTGCGACGTGGGTTCTCTACACGTTCCAGACCGATCCCGCCGCTGCGCAATCGACGCCGCTCAACCTGCTGCTCGATGCGGTGCGCCAAGCCATGCAGCCGCCAGGTGGGCAGATCAAGCAGACCCTCGGTGCTCTCGTGGAATACGCCGCCATCGACGGCGTCGTTGACATTTTTGAAGGCGTGCTCGGCGAGCGCGCCGTAGCGCTCGTCCCTATCACCATCGTAATGCCCGGCTGGTAGCCGGCGGAGATTCTCATGTCGCAAACTGCAAACTACGCTAGCTTCGGCTCCGGCGTACTCATCGCGAAAACGGCTGCGGGGATTGTGCCCTTTGGGGCGCTTCAGGACGTGCAGTTCGAGATCGCCGGCAAGAACGAAGAGCTGTACGGCCAGTACCAGAGCCCGCTCGCGGTCGCCCGCGCGCAGGTGAAGTACTCGGCGAAGGCTAAGACCGGCTACGTTTCCGGGCCGATCTACTCCGCGCTCTTTTTCGGCGTCGCGGCATCTGTTGGGACGGTGCATCTTGCCTATCAGGAAGCCGACACCATTCCCGCGGCGACCCCCTTCACCGTCACGGTGGCGAATGCCGCGAAGTTCGTCGCCGACTTCGGGGTGGCGTATGCCTCGAGCGGCGTGCAACTGACGCCAGTCACGGGAACGCCGACCACGGGCCAGTACAGCGTGGACGTTGCGACGGGTGTCTACACGTTCGCTGCGGCCGATACCGGCCTCGGTGTGCTGATCAGCTACACCTACTCGGACGCGACGAACGGATCAACCATCGTGGTGCCGAACCAGTTGCAGGGCGTGCAGCCCACTTTCTCGGTCATCCTGCAGCGCTCCTACAACGGCACCGGCGAGCGCTATCTGCTCAACTCCTGCATCAGCTCGAAGTTGTCGCTGCCGACGCAGATGGCGAAGTTCGGCATCAGCGAGATGGACCTCGATGCCTTTGCGCCGAACGGCGCGAGCCCGCTCAGCATCTACACGGACGCTTGATATGCGGGGGGTGACCGTCAAGGTGCTAAATGGCGAGTACGTGGTGCCGGGGGTAACTCTCCGGCTTCACTTCGAGCACGAGGGTGCGCTCGAGGCGCTCGGCGCGGGCAGCACCGTTGCGCCGAAGGAAGCGAATCGGCTGCTGCTAGAGTTCGCGCTCGCCATCCTGCGGCAGAACTATCCTGCGCTGACCCGTGAGGAGTTCCTCGACGCCGCCGGCATGGCGGACGTGGGTGCGATCATCGGAGCCGCATTACCGCAGTCGGGGTATTCGCGCGGCCCTTTGGGGCAAGCGGTCAGCGGGCCGAACCCCTCACCCGCGCCGACCTCGTCGGATGGCTCGTCAACGCCACCGGTTGGCGACCCGGGGACATCCTCGACGGGTTAAACTGGCAGGATGTGCGGGAGCTTTCGGCCTATTGGCAGAAGCATCCGCCCATGCAGTGGCTCGTCGAGGGCTGGATGCGCGCGCAGGGATACCTCGACAGTGCCGAGCGGCGCGAGATGAGTGACGACGAGCTGCGAGCGTTTGCCACGGGTCGATAAAGCGAGATCATGGCTACCTACGACGAAGAAATCCGGGTTGCGATCATCGCCACGGCCGAAGGCGTGCAGGCCGGGACGGCCGAAGCGGCGACGGCTATCGAGGACTTCAATACTCGTGTCGGTGCCGCGCAGACGCAGGCCGCAGCGGCGTACACCGCATCTCAGCAGGCGTGGGTGGACGCGCAGGCTCGCGTCGGTCAAGTGCTGTCCGAGACTCAGACCGCCAGCGTGGCGCAGATCACGGGGGCGTATGAGGCCCTCAATGCCGCCCGCGATGCGAATCTGGCGAATGCTCAGGCTTACCTCGCCGAACTCTCGACCGCACAGCGAGCAGCCCTAGGGGTCGAGGACTACGCCGCGCAGGGAGCGGTACAGTCCCTTGCAGAGCAGGTCATTGCCGAACGCGCAGCTGCCGAAGCGGCGTACGAGTCGAGCGCGGCGCAGCTCGAGGCGGCCGCAGCCATGGACGCCGGTACCGTGGCGACCGAAGGCGATACCGCAGCGCAGGTCGAGGACACCGCTGCCAAGGTCGGCAATACCGGTGCCACGATCGGTCTCGCCGAAGCCGTCGGCGGTCTTGCCCGCGGGAACATCGGGATGGCCGCGTACGGCATGGCGCGCATGGGTATCGCGACGCGCATGATGTCGGCGCTGATGACGCCGGCCGGCTTGACGATCGCTGGGCTCACCGCAGCGCTCGTCGGCTTCGGGATCGCGGCCGTCGAGGGGTCGTTGCAGTCGCAGCGGCTCTCGGATGCGCTGCTCGTGACTGACGATGCCTCAGGCCAGACCATGGGGGAGCTCCAGGCCATGGCAGGCCAGCTCGCCACGGGCGACACGACCATCGGGGACGCGCGGGACACCATTCTCGCCCTGGCGCAGTCCGGGCGCTTTGCCGGGGATTCGTTCCGGCAGGCAGCCGCTGCCGCTGTGGACTTTGCCAGTCTCACCGGGCAGAGCACGCAGCAAGCGGCCAAGTACGTTGAGCAGCTCGCGACCGCTACCACGCAGCAGCTCATCAAGGCCAATGAGCAGTACCATTTTCTGAGCTTGGCGCAATTCACTCAGATCGAGAACTTGCGCAAGGAAGGGAAGCAGGCCGAAGCCACCGAAGCGATCATGGATGCGTTCTTCGGCGCGATGCACGCCCGGTCCCAAACCGCTATCCAGGACGAGGGCTATCTCGCCCATGCCTGGGACACCGTCAAGTCCGCCGTCTCAGGTGCCATCGCTGCGATGGAGGACTGGGGCAGCGTGCAGGCCCCGACGCAGCAGATTGCAGCTCTCGAGCAGCAACTCAAAGCCGTCGAGGCTCGCGACCCGAACAACGCCACGGGCGTCGCCACGCAGCTCGAGGCGCAGATCGCGCAGCTGCGTCAGGTCGAGCAGCAGCACCGCGCGACGGCTACTGCGGCCAGCGCTTCGGCGAGCGCGACCGACAATGCCATCTCCAAGCAGTTCGGCCTTGGCAGCGGCCACGGCGGAAGCGCCGGCGGTGGATACACCTACAGGGCGCCCGCAGAGTCTACCTCGAGCGTCACGCAGACGCTTGCCGGCGATCACCGCATTCTCGCCGCTCTCCAGCGCGATGCCGAGCGCCGGATCCAGATTGCCGCGCAGGTGAACTCGATCAACGAGAACGCCGCGCGCACTCACGCGCAGGCGATGCTCCAGGTTCACCTCGATCAGCTTCGCACCGAGGAAGCGCAGGGCAAGATCAGCCACGCGCAGGAACTCGCCGACGAGCAGAAGCTTTATGCTCAGGAATATGCGCAGCAGCTCGCCGCGTACCAGCGCGAGGCGCAGCTCGAAAAGGACAAGCCTGCCGTCGTCGCGCGGATCAACGCCGAGATCGAGGCGCTTCAGGATCAGCACGCCACCAAGATGGCAACGACAGCCGAGAAAAGCGCGCTGAAGCAGGAGCAGGCGTATCAGAAGATGTTGCAGCCGATCACCTCGGCATTCACCACTTCGATCAACGGCATCATCCAGGGCACCCAAACCCTGCAGATGGCCACAGACCGAATTCTGAGTTCCATCCTGCTCAAATACCTCGATGTGGCGATCGAGCGCGCCATTCAGTGGGCTGCCAGTGAAGCGCAGATGACGATGGCGACCATCACGGGAACCACGACGCGCACCGCGGTCGTGACCGCTGCTCATACCGCCGAGAAGGCGAGCGCGACTGTCCTGAATATGGCAACCATCCGGGCGGACGCAGCCAAAGCTGCGGCTGGCGCGTACAGCGCGGTCGCTGGCATCCCGTACGTCGGGCCCGTCTTGGCGCCAATCGCTGCCGCAACCGCGTTTGCGGCCGTCGGGGCCTATGAGGCGATGGCCTCTTTCGATGTGGGCGCATGGAGTGTCCCACACGACATGCCGGCAATGGTGCACAGCGGGGAGGCGATCCTGCCGCGTCCCTTCGCCGACGACTTCCGCTCGGCGATCAGTGGCCGTGGCGGCGCCGCCGCAGGCGGATCTGTGGAGCACCACTACCACATCAATGCCAACGATGCCGGCTCCTTCCTCGACATGGTTCAGCGCAACCCCGAGGGGCTGGCTGCCGGAATGCAGCACGTGGTTCGTATCGGCGCGTTTCCGTGAACGTCTTTCCCACCGTCACCGGTTACGTGTGGCCTCCCACGCTGGCTCCCGTGTGGAACTCCCAGCTCCAAAAGACGCAAACCGGCCGCGTCGTTGCGGCCACCTACCAGCAGTACCCGCTCTATAAGTTCACGCTTCAATTTGCGGTGCTCGCGACTTCCGATTACCAGAACCTGCTCGCGTTTTTCAATCAGCAGCAGGGGAACGTGATTCCGTTCCTGTTCGACGCGGGTCCAGGCCAGGACACCGTAAGCGCGCAGGCCATCGGGACCGGCAATGGCAGCACGACGCAGTTTCAGCTCCTGCGCTCCTACGGGGGATTCGCCGAGCCGGTGGCGGCGAGTTCCGGAAGCCCCACGGCGTATGTCAACGGCACCGCTGCCACCGCGACCTTCAACAGCCCGTCGAACGGCTACGTGACCTTCGCGACGGCACCAGCGTCCGGATCGGCTCTGACGTGGACGGGGAGCTACTATTTTCAGTGTCGCTTCTCGAAGGGGACGGCGGAGTTCGAGCAGTTCATGTCGCAGCTCTACAAGACCAAATCGATCAACATGGAGACGTATTGGTGAGGACCATCAGCAGCGCGCTGCAAGCGGTACTCGCAACCGGCGGTCCCTTCGTGGTCGCGGATCTGTTCACGATCACACTCACGAATGGCACCGTCCTGCGCTGGACGACGAATCAGACGCCGATCACCATCGGTGCCAATACCTTCGTGGTCGGCCCTCCGGTGGAGCGCGACAAGGCAAAGTGGTCGATGGGTCTCAATGTTGACCAGCTCAACATGACGATTCTGGATGATGGATCCCAGACCATCAACGGACAGGCGTTGGTGACTGCGGCATGGCAAAAGTTCTTCGACTACGCACAGATCGAGATAGACCGCTTCATTTCCGACTCTTGGACCGATACGGCCGTCGGGTCTGTTTCGTGGTTCATCGGCTATGCCGGGCAGATCACACTTCAGGGCAAGACGATCAAGATCACGGTGGAATCGCCGCTCGCGATGCTGAAGGCGACCTTTCCGCGGACCTACGTCTTGCCGTCATGCGCGAATACCTTGTATGACGGCGTGTGTGGGATTCTGGCCTCTAACTTCACATACACCGGCACCGTCGGATCAGCGCCGAGCGCTACCTCGTTTCCGCTCACCCTGAGCGGCGGCAATCTCGCGGACGGCTCCTTCCAGGGTGGTATCGTGACCTTCACTGGCGGCGTAAATGACGGGCAGACCAGGACCGTCAAGTCCTACGTCGGGGGCGTCATCACGCTGGTTTACCCACTCTATGCGGTGCCCGCGGTCGGCGACACGGTGAGTGCCATCTTCGGCTGCGACAAGACGCGCGCGACCTGCACGGCGCGATTCAATAACCTCGTGCATTACCGCGGCTTCCCCTATGTGCCGGACCCATCGACGCAGTACTCCGGCGTAGCCGCGAACGCGCCAGGGACTGCCGGCAGCAACTCAAATTCGATCCAGACCAATATCGGTCCTCGAGGGCGCAATGGCGGCATCAGCCAATTCTGAGCTGCGCGCCGCAGTGATCGCGCAGGCGCTGGGATGGGTGGGAACTCCTTACCATCACGGCCAAGCCGTCAAAGGTCGGGGGGTGGACTGCGCAATGTCGCTGATCGAGTGGTTCGCCGGTGCCGGCGTGATCGAGCGCTTCGACCCGCGCCCATACTCTGCGAGCTGGTTCCTGCACCGGGACGAGGAACGCTTTCTCGGCACACTCAGTCGGTATGCGCAGAAGTTGCCGGAGGGCGAGCCGGTGCTGCCGGCCGATCTCGCGCTCTACCGCTTCGGGCGCTGCACCGCGCACGGGGCCCTCGTTCTCGATGACACCTTTCTGGTGCATGCCTGCGCTATTGCGCGCCGCGTCGAACGGCGGGAACGCTCTGCCTTGGTGGATCGTCTCGCCGGCTACTGGCGCGTGAGGGCACTCGCATGAGCAATATGCTCGGCGGCAGCACCGGGCAGCCGGTAGCGACACAGGCCACGCGTTACAACGGTATGCAGGTACAGGGCAGCCAGTACGGCATGGGACTGCCTATCGTCTACGGGCAGCAACGCCTCGCGGGCACGCTGATCTGGTATGGCGACTTCCAATCCGTGGAGCACAAGCAGTCCGTCGGGAAAGGCGGGGGCGGCGTCAGCACCAGCTACACGTACTCCTCGAGCTTTCAGCTCGCAATCTGCGAAGGCCCGATCGCCGGAATCCCAACCATTTGGAAAGACTCCGGGACGACGACCTTTTCCGATGTAAATGGCACATTCTCGGTCGGGACGGCATCGCAAGCGCCATGGTCGCACCTCTCCGGTGCCGATGCGCTCAACTACCCTTACACCGCATGGGTGGGGTGCCTCAACCTGGCGCTCGGCAGCTCGCCAAATGTGCCCAACTTCAATTTTGAGATAGGCGGCCTATTTCAGTTCGCGCCTGCGGCGTCCCCGGCCATCATCGACGCCGACCCCTCGGTGATCTTCTCGGATCTCTTGAGTTCAACGACGCACGGGCTTTCATTCGGCGCGTTTCTCGGCGACCTGACGCTCTATCACAACTACTGCCTCGCCAACAATATTTTCCTCTCCCTCGTGGTCGATCAGCAGACGACCATGAACGAGATTCTGACGCGCCTGCTGCAGATCACAAACAGCAACACCGCGTGGTCGAACGGCAAGCTGATTGTCATTCCATACGGCGACGAGAGCGCCACGGCGAACGGCGTGACCTACACGCCGCCGACCACGGTGCAGAAGTCGTTTCAGGACTCCGATTACATCAAGCCGGTGCGCGTCGATCAGAAGCCGTTGTCCGACCTCTACAACGTGATCCGCGTGGAGTACGTCAACCGCGCGAACAATTACAACACATCGGTGGCGGAAGCCAAGGACCAGGCAGATATCGATAACGCCTTCGGCATCCGCCAGCAGGAGATGATCCAAGGCCACGCGATCACGAACGGCACGCTGGCGCAGTGGATCGCGCAGACCATCCTGCAGCGAGCCCTCTACATTCGCAACACCTATACGTTCACCACGACGATGGAGAACGTGGTATTCGAGCCCGGGGACGTGATTGCCCTCACCGATTCGCAGGCTGGACTCCTGAACGAGCCGGTGCGCATCAAGTCAATCAGCGAGCAGGGCGCGCTTGAGCTCCAATTCACCTGCGAGGAGTTCCCGGCGGGCGTGGCGAGCGGCGCAACTCAGACGGTCGAGCCTGCGGCCGGGTACGTCCCGAGTGTGAACGGCGCGCCGGACGCGACGCAGCCGCCGGTCATTTTTCGCGCCCCACAGTTTCTCACCAATGGCGTCCCGGAGGTGTGGATCGGCGTTGGGGGGGCGGGCCCCAATTGGGGCGGCGCGAATGTGCTGGTGTCGCTCGATAATGTCTCCTACACCAAGATTGGCACCGCTGCGCCTGGGTGCAGATACGGCGCGCTCACGGCTGCCCTCGCCATCGGAACGGACCCGGATACAGTCAATTCGTTCACCGTCGCGCTGGATGCTGGCGGGACGCTCTCCGGTGGCACTCAGGCCGAAGCCGATAACCTCGCGACGCTGATGCTCGTGGACCAAGAGCTGCTGTCCTACGAGACCACGGTCCTCAACGGAAACGGTACCTACACTCTCGGCAACGGCTACCTGCGCCGCGGCTGCTACCAGACAACCATCGCGGACCACGCCGTCGGGGCACCCTGGCTGCGCGTGGACGACGGTATGTTCCGCTGGCAGGTTGACCCGTCGTGGGTCGGTCAGACGGTCTATCTGAAGTTCCAGCCTTGGAACCTTTATGGCGGGGGCTTGGTCAGCGAGTCGTCCCTTACGCCGGTCACCTACGTGATTGGGACCGCCGAGGAAATTCCAGACACCCCACCAACCCCCACCAACCTTGTGGCTGTGGGAACGGCAAACGGTATCAATCTCTCCTGGACCGTACCGAACCCGGTAGCCGCTGCAATCACGTCCGTCGAGTTCGCCACGGCAAGCACCGGTCCATGGACTGTGCTCGGCCAGGTGAAGGGTACCCACTACGCACACAATTTCACCGGTCCATCCACCTACTACTACCGCGCGCGCTCCCTCAGTCCGGCCTTCGCGTGGTCTTCATACGCCGCAACGGTCTCGGCGACTGGCGGTACCGCGGACAATGTGGCAAAGGGCGCCAGCTTCTCCATCCCCACGCTCTGCCTCAACCCGGAAAACATCCTCCAGAATCCGGTGTTTGCTCAGGGCCTTGCGTCCTACTCGGCTCCGGGAGGAACACTGGCGCTGGTCTCCGATACGCTGCCGAACGGTCTCACCGGAAACGTCGCTAAAGGAACTGCAGGTAACGGAACTGCAGTTTCTGGTAATTCTTTTGATCTGATTCCAGGCGCAACATACTTCTTTTCAGGGTGGGTCAAAACAGGCGGCGCGTCCACCACTGGGTGGTACGCTTACTGGGGAAACTATCCTAACGGTGGAATAGGTGGTCTCGATTCTTTCGGAGCGCCGACTGCGTGGACCTTCTTGAAAGGAACAGTGACTGTTCCAACGACGGGTACATATGCGAATGAGCTGACAGGGTGTCTTGGATTCGCGCAATTTTCAACCATCAGTGACTGGATTGAGATCTGGGGATGGTCCATCGTCAAGGTGCGCAACGCCGACGTTGAAGTAATAGACGGTGTGACGTGGCTACGGATGCCGTCACCGCCAGCGGTGTCGGCGAGCGCGACGAGCGCCTCGGGACTCTCCCAAAGCGGAACGACGACGACCATCAATGTTGGCGCCTCGACGTTCTACCTCGGAAACATCACTCTGAACGCGAGCGCCGGGAGCGTGAACCCCGGGGCCTACGGCACC
>JAEHJW020008241.1_pt1 | contig 15897 bp, 9 predicted proteins | sample 9271431 | NCBI WGS metagenome assembly JAEHJW02
ACTATCTACGAATACATAACCAAATGGTGTACGTACACAAGCCAGTTCATGCTGAGTGCCAGCATATCCCAGCTTAGCACTCATGGCCTCTTGTGGTTGAAACTGGAATATATCTCCACTACCCAGGGTTATGGCGATCACATCTGTTTCAAGTTTGGTTTTATCCTGTGTAAGGAACATAGCATTCTCCATGTGAATGATAAGTCTGTCATCCATACCTTCTATATGTACCGGCAAGCCCATGTTTTTCTGGAATTCATAGTAATCCAATGGCAGAAATGTTCTCCAGCTTCTATTCTTTGTCTGATTACTCATTTTACCACCACGATGGATACGATACGGATGTTGATACAGATCTTCTCCGTAGGTATTGTACACGCTGGAGACGATGAGATCATCCAGTGCATTGCTGTCTTTGGTATAACCAAACTGGTTAGGATCTTTAGACCTGGCAAAGTTAGTAAGGTAGTTTTGAGGATCGTTTCTTACTAATGAGCTTTTAGGGTAGTACCTGCTGTACGTATTGGCTGGATCTTCATACCTGCTGTAGAGATTGGAAGCACATTCACATACGAATCGGCGTACTACTTTATGTCCTTCAAAATCCCATGCTGTTCCATTGTGGTAAGCACCGTTGTTATCAGCCAAAAACCATCCATAAGTATGGAATGAGTAATCACAGATGTAGGTGTCTCCTGTGAAATACACATCAGTAGATTGAACTTTATTGCTGTTAGCTGCACGGACAAATGACTGTCCTACAAATGGAGTAAACAGATTGGTTTTTATCGACATTAGGTTGGCCAGGAATGTCACTTCTTTGTATGGAATAGCTCCATACTGAGTTTCATGGTTTCTACTATTAGGCTGTACGTAAACCATTCCTACATCCTGTGTTTTATCATCTGTTGGAGGGTTGATATTAGCCTGCAGCAGAAGGTCTTCAGGGTTACTGAAACGTCCTCCAAAACATCCTTCCAGGTAATTGTTTTTCCATTTACCCAGTAGAATATTGTTTGGAATATAGCTGGTATCCTTTACAGCTTTAAATTTCTTAGATGGCACAAGTGGCGGAGTACCGTTTTCCAGGTAGTCCATTTTAAAGACTATCGGACCATCATTAGGAGAATTTACAGATTGGTTTTCTACTACAGCAACTGTTCCCCATAAATCTACACGGCTTTCCTTTAGTTCCAGGGATATGTAATCCGGGGTAACTGATGGTTTATTGAACAGCATGTCAAATGCATGGAAACGGAATATAGACTGATCTAAGTATATAGGATTATGCCCAGTCCTTTTGTAGTCTATAAATGAACTCCAGTTTCCACCTGTAGAGTAGTAAGAGGATGGCTGGTATTTAATCTCATTCTGGTTCCTTCCACCAAACAGCAGTAAACTCTGACCTATTACAGTGGAGTTGGCTATATTACGCTTAGCATAGAATATTTCCCATCCTACAATCTGAAAAGCATACTCACTTGGGATGATCACGTTCTCTACGCTGATGCCGAGCATGTCAAGCATATTACGCCCATAACCAGGTTCCCCGGCATACAGATTAGATTTGCACCAGGATACAGAAGGGAATCTGAAATGGCGTACAGGTTTACCCCTTAAATCTTCTCCTCCTATTGATGTACTGTTGTAGTCATCTGTATTAGGATAGGTCTCGCTGGCATTCTGCCATTTACCGAAATAACCACTTTTGGATATTGGATCAAAGCTACTGATAGTATCTTCTACCTGAAACACCTGTGCTGTAACCCCTTCTGAAGAAGCTACAGAACTGGCACTAAGATCTGCTGATGAGAGAGCAGGGCCTGGGATGGTAAAGCTATCTGTATAGGTGCCATCGTTCTTTTTATATCGAATGAAGAAAGCATACACCTCTTTATGTAGAAAGCTTTTTTCCTCACCGGTAGTCATAGGGGTATATACCGGGTTTACAGTGATCAGCTTAGAATTCCATTTAAGTCTCACCATATTGGCCCACTTTTGAAGTTTCAGTTTAGGGGCTTCTTCCAGTCCCATGATGTACAGGCTGTCATTCAACTGGCCAATGGTTTGAACTTTATTGTAAATTTTACGTGGTGTAAGTATCTCTTCCAGTGTGACAGCTTCGGTTAACTCTGCTCCGCTGTACACAATGGTAAGTGTAGCGATGGCTGGAGTATAGTTTGCTACTTGTACAGCTGATAGTACACCATTGATTTTAGTAATGATGGCTACCTGTACATAATCATAATCCTGGTCTATATTGGTGATATCGATCTGTAATCCCTGATCTGTAACCTGACCTGATGTACCGGTAATAATCTTAGGGGCACTGATTGATAGGTAGCCTACATCTGTACCATCTTTTTTAAGGTACTTCACCGCTGCATAGTAAGCTCCAGGAAGCAGTGTTCCTCCACTGACGGGGGTAACTGTCACGCTTGGTGGTATAGCGGCAGGAAACAGCTTCATATCGTTAAGCTGCGTTACCTGAGGATTGTCGAAGTTTACATAAAATGGAAATCCGTTCTTATCAGTAAATGCTCCTACCAGTTCCCCTTTGTAGTTTCTCTGTACCTGGCCGGTGATAAAATGGTTGGTATTAAATGGTATTTTGAATGGCAGGTTAGCATCATCCAGGATAGGCACATAAGTATCTGTATCGGTGTTGAAATAACCTACGGCAGCGTTTACATTATTGCTGGATAGGATGATAGGGTATTTATCTGTTTCTAAGCAGCCGATGGGTTTGTACGGGATGTTAGCTGCAGAAAGTCTAAAGCCCAGTTCGTTTAGAACTGAGCCTTTGATATAATCTTGTATTCCATTTTTAGCGAAAGGATAACTGTTTTCAGGTTGTTCCTGTGGTCTGGTATCCCTGCTTAGTCTGTTAAACTTTTTCATACTACTGAATCAATGGTTGTGTTGGTTGAGTTCCTGCAATGTACGGCTGCTGAGCACCAAGAGCGCCTGCAGCTCCGAGCTGTCCCAGTCCACGAATATCATACATAGGTTCTCCCCTGTCTGTATTGAAGAAGTTATCGTAGTAACCCTGATGTGGCAGGAATCGAACAAATGTATTGATACGATGTTCCATGTCTTCCGGAGATGGCATGCGAATAGCAGCGATAGCCCGTGGTGCGTATATGCCCTCAAATTGTTCAAAGCATTCTTTATAGGTAAATTGCTTGTCTTCCCAGCCGGCGCCAATCATCATACTCCTGCAATACCAGTATAAAGCCTGTTTGTAATCCTGGTTATCCGGTATCATTGGGAATCCATCTTCATCCACTTTTACTCCACGGTAGTAGATAGTAACATCTCCTTCAGGAAACGATGTATTTATCGTTCCCATGTCAGTGAAGTAGTAATCATATGGGTGAAAAGACTGTGCGCTTATTTGTCTAAGTGCTGTAGCATATAGTTCATGTGTAGTTGCAGTCTGCTGCTTATAGATGTCTGTAGAGAATGCACTGGCATTGGTGACGTAGAACAGTGGTTTATCTTTCTCAGCAGGTCTTGTACCTCCACCTTGTCTTAGCCTATGACCTTTGTATTCCACTCCATCCAGGAAACGTAAACCGCATGGCAGCTTACCTTTGTGGAAATTAATATCTATCCTTTCCCATTTTCCTTCCAGCGTGAAACGGGTTTCCATCATATCCATGGCCTCATACAGCCATTCATGGATATCAGCTATGTAGCTGGCATCCTGGATTCTGGTATTTCGGATGACGTTTCCGATAACGGTTTTGAGGCTTGTATAGGCGTATTGCATAGTCGGTACTTATTAATAACTGGTTTGAATTTATATCTGTACTTCAACAACGGATTATCTGCTAACGCCTGTTTGAACTCTCCTTTAAATCCTTTCTTAGTGAGTGGATTTGCTGCCGCTGGTGAGAAATGATAGCAGGTTTCATTTGGTATCATTCTGCCTTTGGCCCATTCTATTTTACAGTAATCCTCTGTTGTATGATATATCCTTTGATATTGTCCATCTTTGCCCGGTATTTTCTGGATGAATGTTTGTCTCCAGTCTACCTGGGGTTTGGAAAAATCTCTTTCAATCCTCACCGCCCGTATACGTCCGAGATTGCTTCCGAGTTTTAACGTTTCTCCCTGAATGACTGCTTCTTTAGCGCTGAAGTAAAAACGTTCCACCACTTCTTTAAAGATCATCCAGCTCATTTTTACTACTACCTTGTTACCTTCTTTACAGTAGATGTAACAATTAGCAAGCTTTAATCGTGGTTCACGTTTTCCCCACCATTCCGGGTGTTGTTGTAAAAGCTTTTTCACATACGCAGCATAAATGTCACGTATACTGTACTGTTTAGGTCTCTCTATTGGTTTTGGCATAGGCTACTTTTTAACTCCGTCGTTTACCTGTATTTCAGGTGTAGATGTGTTATCCGGCCTGTTGTAATCCACCTGAAGTATAGATTGTACAATTAGCTGAATCACTTCCCCACTGCAAGGGAATTCAGTGTTCCACGTATCACATTGTTTCTGTAGACAGTTACAGGCGTATTCCAGTACTTTCATAGGATCATCAAAGATGGCATCTATGCGAATACGGGGAATATCCGGCTGGTCTACAAATATCTTTTGGTTGAATTCGTATGCTGGGAAACGAGAAGAGAATTTACCTGTGCTAACATAATTGGCCATTCCAGGTTGCACTTCTCTGAAAGGGCTTTTACCATCTATTCCTCCTACATAATCAAACAGTGTGGCTCCGGCAGTAACTACTCTTGGGATATCATCAATGGTGATAGCTACCTGATTTCCTACCAGCGAAACACCGGCATCAGGATAACCGGCTTGCATGTTGATGTAAAGAGGTTGTCGAAAGAATTTACGCTTAGCAGGGTTTTTCTGAATCATGTTCACTATATACCTGCTTCTCCAGTATTTCACTCTATCCATCAGCTGTAGACGGAAAGGAAAGTCCAACTCCATTTCAAGGTTGGTAGCAATGAGCGTAGTTATTTCATTAGGTGTCATACGGATAAGGTAAATGGTACTGTGAAGATAGTAAAAAGGAAGTGAATAGAAATCCACTTCCTTAACGATTGCCTGTTTGTATAACTGCTTATGATGAAGAAGCTATTATAATCCAAGGATACCTTTCACCTCAGCATCAGCGTTAGCAGCACCATTGGAAGGGATAGCTAAAATGATGTTGTGTGGCTGGTAGTGCATTTCTTTAGGAGTAGGAGAGTTCTCAGTTTTCACACCAGTCAGGATGTACACGTTGTATGTAGCACTTGATGTAGCAAATTGAGAAGGCTGGCCAAAATCTTCAGGACGTGCACCTTGTTCTGGATATTGAGTAGTAACGCCTTTGTAAACATCACTCTCTCTTTCCAGTTCAAATACCTGGTCATAAGTACCATTACCCCAGAAAGCACCTGCTGTGGTACCACCTGTGTAAGCGGCTACAGCAGTCAAATCATTCAATGCATCAATAGAGAATGCGATCTTGAATGTAGGACCGGCTAAAGTAGCTGTCAGTGTAATCATGGTAGTACCATTAAACACCGCTGTATTTACTACAGGGTCTGTATTCTTGTTGATAATATTGGTACTGTCATTTACCAAAGCAGTAATTTTAGTCAGTACAGTGGCCAGGGTATCGCCTGTTTTGGCTGTGTAGCCATATTCCCAGCGTGGGAAAGGTTGATAACCCGGAGTAGTTTCCATGATCTTAATGCTGTAGTAGTTACCTGCTACAGGGGCACCACTGAAAGTAGCAGTGCTTACCTGTTTAATAGGAGCAGCATATACTACACGCTGAGCAGTATAGTCTGCCAGGCGGAACCTACGAGTGGTTTCAATATTGCCATCTCTTTTTATGGCGCCATAAATCCAGGTAGTAGCACCTACAGGCTGAACAACTGCAGGAGTACCTGACAAAGCACCAGAGATAACGGCATTTGTATTTGCATTGATAAATGCAAATTCACCTTCAGCAGCATTAGCTACGAAGTCAGCCAGTGTGCCGGCTATGGCAGTACTGGCTCCTGTACCTGCATAGTCTACCTGCTTAGCGATAAGAACATCTGCAAATGTACCCAGGAGCGATTTCCAGTATTTACTCTTGTTTAACATGGGTATTCAATTTTAATAGTTACGGATTAGAATTATGTGATAGGAATTGATCTTACCATATTATCCTGCAATTTTACCTGCCAGTTTGGATCAGCTATCATAGCTTTGATGTACTCCACTGTAAGGTCACAAATTGCGTTATGGAATTCTGCTGGTAATTCGCAATCCTGGTTTAAAATTAGGCTCAATTTTCTTGGTTTCTTCACATAGTCTATGCTCACCCCAGTTACTATGAAACTGGTGCCCCCATGTACAATGAGTTTATTTCCCCATAGTTCTGATATAGGACTTAGGTAGGAAGGTTTGAGGTATGCTGTATCAAGCATGCTGCTTACTTTATCCCCCGGAGATAACCTGTTTGGGTGCCAGTTGCCTAATGTATTGTTATAGATGATACGGTTAACTGTCTGTACTGTTCCTGCTGTAGCAACTACTCCTTGCTCTGGTACAATACTCCCTGCTGCCCATCCTGGAAACAGGAAACTGTTAGGAGCGATGATGTTTTCATACTTCTCCCAATACGCTTTCAAACCGAGTATGTTTCTGATATACCACAAGAATAGATCTACCATAATATACCTTTCAGCTTTAGAGTTTGTTCCGCTGAATGTAGATCCATATAATGCTTTAATATCGGTTAAGGCGATAGTTTGGTAATTAGGTGCGGCTGTGCCCAGTATTAATTGTAAATCAGAGTAAAATGGAGCGGCACTTTTGTTGCTGTAAGGATAGTTTAGAATGAGTACACTTTCACTGTCAGTGGATGTCGCCGGAGGGTTGGTTAAACTATCTCCACACAGCAGATAAGTTCTACTATCATCTGAAATCAAATAGGAGTAATCTCCCGGTAGCTGACAAGTGTAAACATCATCAGCATCATCCACGTTAGCTATCAAGTGCTGAGTAGTAAGCAGAGGACGGATAGCATCGGCATCCAGCTGGTCTATCTGGAAACCCCCACTACCATCCTTCCTCGGCTTTACTTTGGATTGAATAAATCTTTCCTGGTTCTTATTGAGAAGCCATACTATTTCATCATCCAGAATTTTACGTCTGGTGTTAGCTGCAATGTTTTGAGTTGCCTGACGCACCTCAATAATCATTTCAAATATGGTCATCTCAGATAAGGTTTATGCTGTTACGATGTGGCCCCGGCAGCTTTACTTATAGCAGATTTCGCTGCTCCTTTCAGAGCTTCCTGTACACGGGCTTTGTACATCACTAATTTTTCACTGTTTTTACTGTCTTTTATCCAGGCTATAGCTTCTGTATCGGTATGTCCGATAGTCTCACCTGTTTGAGGATCTATCACACGGGTTCCTACTTTCTCAAAGATACCTACATTGATCATTGTCTGAATCTCAAATCGAGTTTCAAGCAACTTGTCTTTATGCAACTCAACCACTTCTGCAGGTTTCTTCTCAGCGTATTCTTTCAGTTTATCCAACTTGAGTGCCAAAGCATTCTTGCCTTTAAACCTTCTGATGTCTTCACCAAGTAATGTAAGGAACATATCCACTTTATCTTCGCCATCTTTAGCTGTACTTTTCTTCTTCACTTCCAGGTAAACTTCTAAAGATTCATCTTTGTCATGGCCGGCTTTAACCTGAGCATCTTCTTCAGCTTGAGGATCGAAGATGTAAAATTCTTTCAGCATGTTACCATCAGCTTCACTCTTGCTTTTTGCTACCGCTGGATGATAAAGAGCGTGGCGATAAGCTACGTAATCTGCCACATCTATTGGCATGTTGTCTTTTGAAATACCTGCTTTGTTGTCTTTCTCAAGGCCTATTTCCAGCTGTTTACCTTTTTCGTAAGGGATAGAGGTTTTCATACTGGCAAAGTACTCATGTACTTTCTCACGGAATTGTCTGTCTTCTGGTTCGCAGTCGATCAGAAGTGGCATTAATAACTTTTGCTCGTCAAAGCTTAGGCCACTACCTACTTTGCGAGCTGTTGATGTCTCCCAATAACTGCCAATGCTTTTCTTGGACATGGCCATAAATTCGGGAGCTGATTCTTTTTGTGCACCTTCCAGGAAACTTGGCTTCCTGTAAATGGTAATAATTCTACTGTTGGTAGAGAGGATCTTGTTCATACTGTATAGTTTATATCGGTTTATTAATGACTACTGCGAGGTTTTAAAGAAAGGCCCCCTGGAAAGGAGGCCCTGGGTTTTAAGAAACCTCTATACAGTAGTTTCTTTATGATTACTGTCCAGCAGTACACTGGAAATCAAAACAACGGTTGGCTCTCAAAATCTGGATACCGGCTGATTTGAAACGAGTGTATGCACTCTTATCCTGGTCAGTTGATAACAGGGTAGCTTTACTTTCGTTATCGATGTTGAAGCTGTTGGTCATAACCTGCAAGCTCTTAGGCATGTTGGTTAAACCGGCAATAACACCGTGTTGGAAAGCGCGGCCTTTTTGAGCAACGTGCTGAATGTTTGGTTGTCCATCGTAGTCGCTATCATCGATAAACACCATACGATAGCTTTCCAATGGCCATCCAGTTTCAGGGTGTACATAACCAGCAGCTTGTTGAGCCATGGCTACTTTACCCATATCGAAAATCGGATTATGCTTCACTTTGATGTAGTATCCATCAATGTGGTAGAAGGCATCGAAGTATCCTCCGTAAGCCAGGTTGTAACCTGTTCCACTTACGAATTTGCTACCCAGGTCGCTTACCTGTCCAAAAGATTGGAAGAAAGTACCACCTGCTTTTTTGATAGCCCTGTCGAAAGCTCTCATACCACCACGGCCAGTGTGTAATGTGATACTCATACCTGCTGTATCAGATAAGCCAAACAAGGCATCACCGATTTGGTTAGTCAGGTAATCGTAGGTCAAATCAGAGTACTGGCTCTTATTCTGAATCTGCTCGAGCAAACCAGAACCGGTTGGGATCACTTTACCAGTGAGCATGTCTTTCAGAGACACTTCACCATTTGGCAAACGGTTGTAACGGCTGTACCAGTAGTTGTGTTCACAGATGCTCAACCATTCCATTTCATACTGCCACATAGCCCAGTCCATCCAAACATCGGTTTCACCCTTGTCTGTTTTAACTGAAATTTTCATCACTTTGTTGGCAGAATTACCAGCCCAGCTGAAGCCGTGGCGAAGGAAGCCCATCTGGTTTTTGTACATACCAGGCATTGCCATTTTGCTTTCGGTAGTACGGGATTCAGATTCAGCTACAGCAGTAGTGATATCGATCCACGCATTACTGGATTGCAACTCACTTACAGGACAGAAATCTGTAGGAAGTGCAGCGTTCAGGCTTACTGTATACTCGTATTCTCCTGTACCTAACAGCTGGGGATCTTCATGCACGTATGCTTGAATACCACGGGCTGATTGGATAATGAAGAAACGTTTGATCCAGTTGTCCTGGAAACGGATTTTGAATTTACTGTTTCCAATACCAGGCTTATCAACGCCATCAGTGTACGGAGTAGAACTCACGATACTGGCTTTGTGGATACGACCCATTACAGGATAGGTAAACTGAGGATCATCCAACTCTACGGCTGCCCTTTTCATAGCATTGCCTTCATAGCCTATGCCACCTAAGGTCATCAGGGAGATTGGATAATTTTTTGTGTAGTCACCCATGATATAAGTAAGCTTACGGGTAAGCTCGCTTGGGTGGCCTTGTCGCTGGTGATAAAAGTTTGTTTCATCCAGCATCGATTTGCTATCGAAGATTGCTTCGGTCACTCTGTATTTAAGTGCCGGTTGGAATTGTGCCATATAGAGTACGGATTTTTACGGGTTTATAAATCTCCCAGTGCTACAAAGCTTCCCGGTTGTCGTCCAGCCGGTGCTGCCTGTCCTCCTGAGTTTTGGCCTTGTTTGCTCTTATCCACTACTTTCTTTAAACGTCTCACATTTTGTGTCTGAGCCTCACGCTGGATAAGAGATTTTAAATCGCCTTTTTTGTACAGCAGATAGAGAGATTCCAGTTGCCTGTTCAGCTCTTCGTCTGCGATTGGTTGTACAAGTAAGAACTTTCCTGTCCTCGAATCATACTCAACTTTCTCTCTTACGAACTCCAGGAATCCTGGTTTTTCTGTATCAGGTATGGCTATGTTTAAACCTTTACCTTCCGATACTGCTACTGTAAGAGATTGATTGAGTTTGTTCACTGAGGAGGTGTACGTTTCTTGAGCACGCTGGTTAGCAGCTTCAATATCAGCTAACTGTTGTGCGTGACTCTTTTCTATCGCTTTATACGCTACATCAGCTTGGTCAAACAGTTTACCATCTTTAATGGCTTTGTCTACCAGTAGCTGAGCGCTTTCAGCATCTAATCCTTTTTGGATTAAAGAACTCTTGTATACACTCACTTGTACGTCTGTACTTTCTTTGAATGTATTATACTCAGGCAAGCTAACAGTTTTCTCCGAGAAGAAATCATCATCACTACCTCCTGCTTGTCTATGTAACATGTATGCATACGCTCTGGGATCAGCTTTCTGCAGATAGCTTTCAAAGTCATTAACTGCCTGCTGCATGATAACCTTTTCCCTGTGATAAGCGCCTTCAGGACTGATTGGATCTACTCCTTCAGGGTATTCTATCTGGAACTCTCTGCCATGCAGTTTGTTCACATCAGTCCAGAATGCTAATGGATCATCATCTCCCTCTCCTGCCCCGTTCCCGTCCCCATCGTCACCATCTCCTTCTGCCCCTGCTGCAGCTGCATTAGGATTGTAGTCCGGGTCTTTCACCACTTTACCGTTTTCCTCTTTATAGCCTGGTTTGAGAGAACCATCTTCGTTCTTGGCTTCTTTTACCAATGCCTGGTACTCTGCTTCAGCAGCAGCGGCTGCCTGTGCAGCTTGATCTGCAGCTGCTTGAGCTGCAGCATCCAGATTAACTGGTTTTTGTGTACCATCTCCGCCTTCAATATCAGCAAGGGAAGGAGGTAATCCACCTCCGGCGCCACCATCTCCGGCAGCTGCTTCGTAGAATAATCTTAAATAGTGTTTCATACTGTATAGATATTTGGTTAATTACTACTGTTAGTTCTGTTATTTCTTAGTTGATTTGGCCTTAGACTTACTGGCTTGCACTTTCATCTTTTCCACTTTCTCCTTACTGGCCAGTTTCTTCTCTTCCAATCTCATCTGTTTATCTTGCATAGCCATTTGGTCTTTATGTATTCTTTCACGTGATGCTATCTCTGCAGCAGCTTTACGTTCATCGGATAATGCTTTCTGCGCAGTGACTACACGCTTGGTAATCTCTGTAGCATCTGGTATGCCGTTATGGTTCTGGTCTCCTCCATCAGCTCCGAGGCCAGCAGCTTCAATAGCGTACTCTCCTTTGAGCATTTCGTTCTGGTCTTTTCTATCCCACTCTGCATTGATCTCATCTATCTTTAACAGTGATTGAACTTTTAAGAACTGTTCTTTCATCCTCTCTATATCTTTCTCATGCTCTTGTTCGCTTTCCTGCTGAGCTTCACTGTTACGAGCTTCTATCTCTTCAATAGCTTTCAGCTTAGCCATCAGTTCAGCTACATTGTTGGATTGAACAATCCCAAGGATAGTAGATTGTTTCACTCCATTTTGTATCATAGCCTGCATTTGACTCTTATACTGGTTGAGGATATTCTGCTCTTCAGCGGATGTTTTTACAAATACACCGAGTTCAGCATTGCAGTAACTATTAGGATCTATCGAAAGAAGTTCTTTATCAAAGTCGTCTTCATTGTAGATTGCCCGTATACCATCGACATTAATAAAGCGGGAGTAATCTAAAAACCCTTGTAGTTCACGCTCAGTAAACTCTTCAAATAGTGTGAAGATCATATCCGTCATAATAGTCGAACGGAATATCGCTGTTTGAGTAGTACCCATACCGGCAGAAGTATCCACCTGAGCCTTCCGCTGAGGAGTAATACCCAGCAGGGCGTCCCAGTCGTGGACGAAACTATCCCTTAGTTCTATCAGATTCTTGATGTCATCAAATAGACGCATGTCAAGGGTAGTATATTGGTTGAATGACTTATCCACTCCGATTTGATTTCGGTTGATAAGCATATAACCCAATGCATCTGCATAGTAGAAAAACTTCTCTTCGTCCCATCCATTCTGTTGAGGTATGGCATTCTGGTCAATGAGGGTGATTTTACTCTTGTTCTTGGCTATGGTTTTTTCCAGTACGAAGTTGGTAATCATATACATGATTGCATACGGAATACCCATCTCCAGTACTGATATATTCTCAGCGTGTGTATCGCTGTAATGCTTACCATTGTAAGGTAGCTTACAAGTAGAGAAATTATTCATCTGGTTACGCTGAACCGGTATGGCCCGCATTCTGCAGAAGATGTCATCACCTACTCTCCATCCTTCATACACTTCATTTACCCATTCTTCCTTGACTATCTTGATAGTATCATCAATAGCTGTATCTTCATCGAGAGTCATTTCCTGCTGCTGGCCAGTGAATGGATCCGTGTATACAGCATGCAGTAGTTTCTTTTTACCTTTCCAGGTCACATGATAAACAGGTATTTTACCACTGTAGGTATCGTATTTGGAAAACTCTTCCTGTAGATAGTTATACATGCTGAATGGAGTAACCCAGTGCATTCGGCGTTCCAGTTCTTCGTGGTCAGCATCTTTTAGTTCATCGTAGAACTTATCTACCACATCTGAAATGGTGAGTAGTACACGTCTGATGGCCCATTCCCCATCTTCTATATAATCTACTCCGGGACTTTTATCAAAATCAAACTCTAATGGGCTTACACGCTCATAGATAAAGTTTCCGTTCTCAATGTTCTTATAACTATAAGTACGACCGGCAATCAGCCAGTCTTTAAACATCTTCAGGAATTTCTTACGTATTTCATATTCACGTATAGCACGCTTTACCCATTTCTGTCCACGGATAGCGATGTTATCTTTATAGCTGGCATTGAATCTTTCTTTCACCTCTTCGGGAGTAGGTATTTCCTGCTGACCATCTTGTGCTTGCTGTCCTCCCTGAGCCGGTATTTCCTGGAAGTTATGACCCGCTGCAGCCATCTGCTGCTGTGCCATAGCCAGGAAGTGCTCTTCTATGTTCTGTTGAATAGCTTTCATCAGCCCGTCGGTATAGCTGTTGTAGGCATCTTCTCCCATGTTTACTACCTGGTACACAAACGGACGCTGAGGATATTCTCCTAACAGCAGGTCAAGGTTGGTCCTGATCATACTGGTAGGTCTAACCTTGGCCGGGTATTTCTTGTGATTGGGATTGGTAGCGTTAAGAGGGTCAGTGATGTGGTTGAACCAATCCAGTGGAAACTGGTTATTGTACACAGCATATAATACACGTAAATCTTTACGTGCAGAAGGTGCTGTTCCAAAGTTGAAGTTAGACAGGTGAACGTAATAATCTATGTTCTGTTTAAACCATTCATAGTTTTTATCTGTCTTTTCCGCCCACGTTAACCTTTGTAAAGGTCTACCGGTAGGAGCTGTCCGTTTCCTGTCATCTGGTAATTGATTTGACATGTGCTATCATAGATAAGGCACATCGAATATCTTAATACGAGCTGGTAAATCCTCCGCTGTTATGTGATACACTCATACCTGTTTGTGCCCCATCTCCACCAAATAACGGACGTGAGTAGAACTCTGCTTTCTTCTGATTGTTTACTCTTGCTTCTTCCCGGTAGGCGTTTTCTTTCAACATAAACATGGCCATGATTCCTGCTGAGATCCTATCGGCATTTCGTTCCGGGTTGTATCTCTTCATTTCATACAGCAATCCAAGATCATAGATTCTATGTATATTGAGGATAGGCTTTCCATCTTCACTAACTCCACGCTGTTGAGTATGCCAGTTGGCCAGGTAAGTTAAACCCAGACGTTTTTTCTCCGTTGGCATGTTCATAAAGATTGCCCGGTTACGTTGTGCCGCTGATGAAGCATATTCCTTGTTGTGCAGCATCTCTGGTTCGTATTCCAGCTTGTCCATTCTTTTAATCATACGGGCATAGTCTACGATACCTTGTCCACCACCGGCTATCTCTGACTGGATAGTACAGTTGTACATATCTGCCAGCATGAACAGGTTTTTGTAAGCTGTCTCCAGTTTCTGTGGCCTGCCGGTGTACCATGCCACTGGTAATCCTTCATCAATCGGATCTATCTGATTGTATTGTTTCCATACCTGTACGCTGAATAGAGAAGTGAGGTCTTGGCTTTCTTCTTTATAATAAGGGTCAACTACTATTTGGTACATCCCTGGCGGAACGTTTCCTTTAATATCCAGATAGGGCTTGGCTACAATACTAATACATCCTTCCAGATCATCTTTATCTGAATGTGGGTATTTTTCTACCGGGCGGGCCACCTCTTTAGGTTGAGGTACAAACACTACTCCCAGCTGCTCATCTCTTCTCAGCTTACCATGTCTAATCATTCCTGCAATAGAAGACTGTGTTTCCACTTTACGTATCTGTGCTTCTACCTCAGCGATATCAAATATGTTCTTTTTTAATCGCTTAAAACACTCGCTTGGAAGGATAGGGTATTCTGCTTTGTATCCATCCAGTACCTTAGGGTCTTTAGCTTTCTTCCTTTTTTTCCGAGCTTCTTTCTCACTCTGAATAGCTGCCACCACATCCACGTTTCCATCTACATCCATGAATGTACTCTTGGTACGATATACAGGTACGAAGTACCCACATTCAGTTCCTTCATATCCTTTTTCCCATACGTTAGGGAATGAAAGCATATCAAAACTGTCCGGGTCATAAAATACATCTTCCAATCCTTCAATGTCTGGGCCTTCCTCACCACCTGTACCGAATACACTCATCTGGCCTACATAGATGTCACCATCTTTAATACTACCCAGACTTACCCCTATTGCTTTCTTTAAGTTTCGAAAAGATCCTGCTTCCTCGAACACTATCTTACGTCCTCTTTTACCCCTGGTTTTATCCGGGTCATCTATCACTACTCCGATTATCTCAGACATGCTCCCTCGTTCTACTCCGAATCCATCTATATAGCTGGCACGCTGATAAAGAAGAGTGTTCTTCTTTTGCCTGTTTTGTTTCCACTCTAAGCAGTAATCATTAACGAAATCCAGCATTGGTTGCACTTTGTTAAGAATACCGTCAGTGGTTAAGTATTGCTCTATACCGGCAAAGTAATAGCTTTTAGATCCTGGAATAAAGGTGTAGTTAAATGCCCCATCGCTGGCTTCTTTATAAGAAAATCCTGCACCACGGCTTTTGGCACACGAAAGATGTTCGGCTCCCGGCGAGCGTATTCCCATAAACTCCCCTCCATACCAGGCTATGTGTTTGAAGTTATACCACTCATAGTCTATCTCGTAGAATCTTGGGAAATCAAATATACGTTCCGCTGTAAGTGCTCCTACCTTTTTAGTCTTGGCTGATCGTCTTTCTTCAAAAGCTTTTAACGCTATCTTGTCATCTATCTTCATTATCGGGGTGAAGTTCAGGTACCAGTAATGCCTGCCTGAAATCCATAATCCCCCTACGCTGTACCCATTGGCACACCTCTGTTCCTGCATATCCCAATATTCATTCCATTCTCTCGATCCTACAGGCGCTAAACAATAACGACCTCCGTTTTTACGGAAGTCTGTTGCTGCTTCAGAAAAATATCTTGTATTGACAAGGTTATGAAATCCCATGCTGTGTATAATTATGATGTTACTCTTCCGGTTCTTCGTCGTCATCTATCCCGTTAACCATATCTCCTATCTTAGAGAAATCTGTCTGTTCTACTCTTGA
>JAEHJW020004744.1_pt1 | contig 15882 bp, 13 predicted proteins | sample 9271431 | NCBI WGS metagenome assembly JAEHJW02
CCAGGAGGGGGTCAAGCGGGTGGCGGCCTTCTGGCGGCCTTTCGGGGTTTTTCTTTCGTGCCTTGGGCTTCGACGTAGCGTTTCACCGTCTCTAGCGAAGCTTTGCCGACACTTCCTACATAATAGGCCCGGTGCCAAACGTAGGGTTTTCAGTAGCACTTTGCGAGATGATCGGCAAACCGGTTGCGCATGCGGCGCGCACTGGCGGATTTGAGATGATTGATCAAGATAGAAAGATTGAGTGTCGAATGGATGCCCACCAGAAGATGGACAGGATCGGTTTCTCTACCGAATTCGATTAGCGCACAGCGCCAATCCGCCAGAATCGCAGTCAAGGCGTCTAACCATTCTGGTGTCAAGGTTTGACGCCGATATTGGGTGACGAAGACGATAGGTAGCCGAAGTGCATAGACCGCCTGAGACGCAGACATTAGCTCGTTGTCATTCCTATTACCCTCACGATATAATGGAAATACGAACCAAGGCAAGAGGGTGAGTGCATGCTGGACGGTTATAAGTTTCGCTTGTATCCGAACCCCGAGCAGGAGCAGATCTTGCTCCAGTGGATCGGATGTCAACGACTGATTTATAACGCCAAAGTGCAAGAAGACCGCTATTATCGTCGCTTTCAGCGGCGCATGGTTGGGACTGCCGGCGAAGACATCCCGCTGGATCAAGAGTACAGTCGGTTCATTACCGAAAAGACCGCTTTTCTCAAACAGGTGCCCTCGCAGATTTTGCGCAATGGGGCAGTCAAATTCCGCCAAGCTTATCAGCGGTTCTTTCAGAAATTAGGGGGGCGACCGAAGCTCAAGAAAAAGTCAGGGCGGCAGGCCGTATGGATCACCCAGGAGTTATTTAAGTTTCTCCCGCAAATCGATGATCAGACCGGTAAAATCAGATCGTATCAGCTGACCATCGGCACGGATAAATTTCCGGTGGGTCCGATACCGTATGTCGCGCATCGGGCCCATGCGATGCCTTCTTCGATTCACATTGCCGTGGAAGGCGGCCAGTGGTGGCTCTCGTTTGCGTCAGAAGATCCGGATGTGACGATGCCTGGATGCGATGCCAACGCCGCCACCGAGCAGATCGCCGAGGACTTGCGGCATTTGTCCCCCGATCAACTCGCTGAGCGCACGGTCGGCGGGGATCGGGGCGTTGCGAAACCTTTAATGACCTCGGACGGGCATACCTTCGATCTCCAGCCGGTACAAAAGACACGGATCCAAAAGGCCCGACGGCAGCGCAAAAAATGGCAACGCCGGGCTTCTCGCAGGAAGAAAGGATCGAGAAATCAGAAGAAAGCCTATCGCAAAGTCGCGAAGTATCAGCAGTACGAAAAGAACGTCCGGCACGAGTATGCCCACCAGACCAGTCATGCCCTCGTGGTCCACATGGCGTACGATCTGTATACGTTTGAGGGGTTGCCGATCAAAAATATGACTAAACGTCCGAAGGCGAAGAAAGACGCCCAAGGTCATTTTCTGCCCAACGGGGCGAAAGCCAAAGCGGGGCTCAATCGGGCCATCTTGTCGTCGGCATGGGGACAAGTCGTCTTGTTTACCACCTATAAAGCGTTACGTCACGGCAAGCTGGTCATCACCGTCCCCTATGCGTATAGTTCGCAGGAATGTGCGGCCTGCACATTCACTTCCCCGGACAATCGGCTGACTCAAGCCGAGTTTGTCTGTCAACGCTGCGGACATACGGATAACGCGGACCACAACGCCGCATGCGTCATTGCTAAGCGAGGCATCAAAAAACTTCTCTCGGGAGATCCGCTCACCAAGACGCACAAATCGACGCGGATTTTTCGGAAGCTAGGGCCGGAGCGGTCCGAAGCTACTACGCCTGGGGAAACTGCACAAGACGCCGGAGGCCTAAGGCTTCCCGCGCAGCGGTCGAGGAACCAGGAACTTCTGGGAGTGATCCCAGAAACCCCCACCTCAACCCGACAGGGTTAGGTGGCGGGAGAGTTCATAGATAGATATGGCATAGATGGTTACGTGTATAAAGAGGCGTATAGCCCTCTTCAGACGCGTGACTTGACATTGATTCGGATACTTGAGGATGGCGCTAGAAGGCTTGCAGATGTGATCGATCCATATGTTCCCGATTCCATGAGGTATAAAATCGATCCGGCAACAAACTTGGAGCGGCAGTTAGTCGCTAAGGAACTTATTCCGGTAGAGACTGTATACTAGCTATCCTAATGGGATAAAGACACAGTCCGAACGTCCGGTTATAACCCCCCGTCGTTGACGGTATGAAGCCGGAGAGGGTGACAGAAATGATCACCCCCTACTCAGATGAGTAGAGTAACAAAAAGGTACATGCAATTAAGACATAAACCGATCATGAGTATACAAAGAATATCATTGGTTTATCCTACGGGTCAAGAGATAATGGAGATTCCAATTCCATGGATGTTAGTCCCACGATACAGCAATGTATCGATGCAAATGGCGCTGTAACGGTGGACGGCCCGAAGAGGCTAATACCGTGGCAACCTGCGATAAGCAGAGAGTCCGTAACGTAGCATACGCGCCACTTCCTATAAGGAAGATGATGTGCTCTGGTCTGCACGTATAACTAGATGAAGGTGCAGAGAGTAGCAGAAATGACTACTCCCTATGCTCATAGCATAGAGTAACAAACACGTAAACCAGTTCCACTGAAAGGTCAGATACGTCTCGTTCCGATTCAAGGTACACTGTCAGAGATTATGCTTGGTCCTGGTGGTATGTACTTGCCGTTATTGGCAAATGGATTGTTGCGAGATATGCCGGCCCTGATTTGGATTGATTACATGGCAGGAATGAATCCAATTCCATATGACCTTGTAGAAGTGATCGGAAAAAATGCGGCGATTAAGATTCTCCATGCTTTATCAGATGCACTAGAACCTGGTATTGTCAGTAAGTCGTCTAAAGCGGTAGACCTTGAAGAAACATATACCTTAGCGCGTAGCATTGGTGGGCAAGAGCTGTTCGGTGCCCGTATTGCAGTGTACACTAAAGAGGTTATGGACTACGTAGGAACTGCAAGACGATATTACGGCGGTATTGTGTATAGAACGATTTAACTAAAAAGGGGATGGTCCTTATGCAACTTCACTATGGTTGGGTGGGGAACCATCCCCGCTTTCATGCGTCTGTAATGAATGATCTGTTACACCGTCATGGGGCTACGGTAGAGTGGGAACAAGGGATTATCTGCAATTGTTGGGGTACTGTAGATAATGGTGTACTGACGTATCAAACACGTGAGCCCGATCCATATTGTGCAACATGTCAAGGTGAAGGGTTTTCTTATCTTCCACCCGTAGTTTTTGATGGAGTTGTTTTGCAGCAGTTTGACTTCAATTTGATGTTCAATATCATGGGGCAATATGAAGATGGAGATGTACAGCTGACTGTTGCGTCTGATACACCTATTTGGAGTCGTGGTACGCAGGGAGATCGCATCACTCTAATGGATCGTGTAATAACACAATCAGAGAAGATACAGCACGGTAATGATATTTTACGATATGTACCTTCTAGCGTTGAAACAGTGCAGTGGGGTAATACAATATATCGACCGGGTGTGGATTATCAGGTAGTAAATGATGAGATCAGATGGATAGGTAATGAACCTCCTGCTGACGCTTGGTATGGAGTACGATTTCAGATTTATCCTACCTATCAGTTGTGGTTAAGGCTACCAGAGCCGCGAGTGATTGATCGTGAGAATTTGCCTGAAACTTGGTGGGTCGTGTATCGAGAGTCGTATAAGAAGCGTATTAAAGAGGGTCCACCTAAGCCTCCTACGTTTGCAGGTAATAGTGGGGATGTGGCGTCTGCCAATATCGGTGATGCTACTGGGTTTGATGGGTCTTTTCGGATTGGTGGTCTGTAATGCTATCACTTAAAGCAGGGATTGCAAGTATCTTAACTGGTCCTTTATCAGCGTTTGGGGCGGCTATGAATCCTCCCATTTCGATTCCAGTAGTAGGTGGATATGCACAAGATGTAGTTGAACGTCCATGTGTCTCATTGATTCGTATGAAGGGTACACCTACGTTTTATGTTGGTGAAGAAGCAGGTCCTTTTGAGTATCCTGGAGGGACTAACTTAACACCCATGAATTTAACAGAGGCTATTTGGGAAGAACACATTACGGTTTATCTTGAGACTGTGGACAGCTTAACGTTGCTGGATAATATTTATGCAGTAATTATTCAAACATTTGTAGGTCAATTGAGCAATTTAGCGGCTGCTGGTTGGGCTAATGTGTCGTTTGAGGCTGGGGAAGAAACTATGATGCCTGTAGAAACGGCGCAAGGGAAACGTTCAAGGTTTTACTATGGTCAGCCCATATTAGTTACTGGAATGATTCTAGTACATCCGACAGATCCGTTGATTGCACCTGAACCATACTTGCCGATTAGTGAAATTGATCTGACGTCACAGCCTGAACTAGAGACCTTAGAAGGCGTGATTCCAGCGAGTTCTGAGTTAATTGAAACGGTGATCAGCTGATGTCCATTCTTTCATTTGGCAACTTATTTAGACGAATTACTAAAAAATTTGACGATAAAAAGAAGCAAGTGGAGATAGAGGCTGCTAAAAGAGTTATAGAAATATGGCAGGAAGAAGATCACCGTCAAAATGGTCATACGACATACACACATTCATTAGTAATAGAAGAGGGTTCTGATGGGGTCTATGTAAAGGCAAAGGCTCCTTATGCAAAATATTTGGAACATGGCACCCACTCATTTGATATGAAACCTGGATTGTTGAAGAATGCTAAAATTGGCAAACATGGTCGATATCGAGTAGTTCCGCTTCCCATAAATCGAACTAGAGGCGGTAATATTGGGGATCAAATTCGTAGTGCTGGAATGTTTTCTAGTAGAGCGCATGGAATGGCGTCTGGTGTGATGTTTCGTACAGTGACTGATCGACAAGTTGGTAAGTGGATACATCCTGGAATTAAAGCGATGAACTTGCGTGAGAAGACTTCAGCGCGGGTTAAAGCAGAAATTAAGCATACAAAGGCTGAATGAGGGTGATTAAGTGAACGTTTTATTCGGTTCGCAGGTAATACAGCGTCCTGGTGTGTATACAAATGTGAACCCCCAAGGAACGGCTGTAATTACAGCTGGAGCACCTTCCGTAGTAGCGTTAGTTGGACAGTCTAATGGTACTCCTCCCAATGTACCGCAGACGTGGTCGTCCCCCTTGCAGACCTCCGCTTTGCGTGGTGGAGAGTTGCAAGATGGGGTTAACTTCACTTGGAATCCGTCTGGTACGGCAGGTGGGGCGTCTGAAGTAATTACGGTACGTGTAGGAGAGCCAACACAAGCCTCTGCATCATTGTTAGATTCAACTGGCAATAAGACGATATTGTTAAATTCGGTAGATTACGGGTCTTGGACTAATGGTATTCAATACGCTGTGTCGTCTGGAGCAGCTAGTACGGAGCGAATTGTTACTTTACAGTATACGCCCGACAATTTTAAGTTGGTATCCCCTAGTTTAGGTGAGGCTATGACGATTGAGTATACCGGTAATGGTACTTCGTCTACGGTTACTTTAACTACGTCTTTATCAGCACCTTCTACGCCTACGTTAACAGCTGGTACTGGTGGTAGCCTGACTAGTGGTACTACGGTGTATGCTGTTGTAACAGCGACTAATGCGTCTGGTGAATCGTTACCATCTACTGCAGCGACGCTTACGATTGCAACTGCAAGTGGGTCGGCGGTAGTGTCTGGTACGGCAGTAGCAGGAGCTACGGGGTATAACGTATATGCCGGAACTACAAGTGGTCAGTTGTATTATGCTGATACGAGTACTACGGTTAGTTTTACGTTGGATACAATTCCTACTAGTGGTGCGGTTCCTCCGACTGTTAATACGACTGGGCCTGATATTGTAGCAACAGTTAGTGGGCAAACGGACGCATCCACTGGATTTGATCTTAGCCTATCGGTGGCACCTTATACTACTTTACAGGGACTTAGTAATGCTATTAACGCATTCAGCGGATTTACAACGTCAGTTGTTGGTGTTCCTTCTATGCCTAGTAGCTACCTAGATCCTTTGGCAAGTACTTCTGATATGGGTGCTGCTGTGGACTTGACGGCGCAACAAGGTAGTATTGTATACTGGATTAATACCAATAACAACTATATTACAGCGACTGCTGTGTCTGGTAATACTAATCCTCCGGCATTGACTAATGGGTTATTGCGGTTAGCTGGTGGATCTAATGGTCCTACGCCGACTGTACAAGATTGGCAGAATGCTTTAACGGCTGTGGTGGGTACGGTGGCAGATATCATTGTACCTTTAACGAGTGATACGGCGATTCAGTCGTTGTTTGAAGCGACTAATCAAAGTCGGGCGAGTAATGGACAAGGTTTTACTGTGGGTGTATATGGAGGCGCTTTAGGAGAGACTCCGATACAAACGATGCAGCGCGCCCAAGCATTTAACTCTGATCGAGCGATGTTGGCGGCACCTGGATTCTATCAGTATAACTACCTTGGAGCTTATACGGAGTTTCCTCCTTATATGTTAGCAGCGATGTACGCGGGTATTATTGCAGGTCAAGCAGTAACTACGCCTATTACGTATAAAGAGCCTAACGTGTTGGCGTTGGAACAGACGTATTCGTTTGCACAGATTAATCAGTTTATTGCAACTGGAGTCGCGGTGACGGTTCCTATTCGATCAGGTGGATTTCGGATTGAGCAGGGTGTGTCGACTAGTGTAAGTGGTACGACTTTGTACCAAACAGAGTTTAGCGTACTTCGGTCGGTGGATTATGTTCGAGAGAGTTTAGCACTTGCGTTTCTAGCGTATGTGGGTACGGCAAGTCAAGGTGGTGCAACTATCGCGCAGCTAACTTCTACAGCGACTAAGGTGCTGAACAGTATGGTATCGAATGGGGTTATTTCGGCGTTTGATCCTGTTTCTGGTATCGTACAGTCTGCTACTAATCCCACTGTATACAAAGTACCTACTAACATCTACGTTCGAGATCCTATCAATAATGTGTTGGTTACCGTCAATTTGGCGGCTTAAGAAGGGGGCTTTTTAAATGGCATCAGTACCAACTGTCCCTGGATTACCTTCAACCGGGTTAACTTTAGGGACAAAGCCTCAAATTATCTCTGGGCCGCTATTTTACATCGTAGTCGCGGGTAAAATTGTCGGTAGGATTACAGGGTTTGATGAGACGCATAACTATCAATTAGCAACTGCGCCGGAAGTAGGAAATATCCTGTACACTGAACAGGATATTATGCTTTATAGCGGTACAGTTACTTTGACTAAATTTGCGATGTTTGGTGAGAAACTGAGTGAGATGGGTGTGCAGTTTGGGGCTAACGCGGTTAACATAGCTTACACTGAGTTTTCGATCTTTGATAAGACTAATCCAGGGGTGTATTTGCGTACGTATTATGACTGCTTACCACAAACGTTACAGGGGACTTGGAATGCTAATCAGTTTGTTACTGAGACGGCCACATTTCAGTTCTTGAGTGCTACGTCTAATGATAATCCACACTCTCCGGCTCCTAATCTTAATACAGCTTTTGGCGCTGTATAATAGTGGCGTACCCGTACCAGTAAAAGAGTTCAATATAGTATAATTAGTATATACTAGTTCATACGTTTGATCGGGTTCTTTTAGGCACTTAACAAAAGTTAGCATACACTCTGTATGCTAACTTTTGTTTACTATATGTATAAAAAGCTTCCATTTAAACGGCTGCTGTTGAGGTTTTGTTACCGTACCACTATGAATGTACCTCTAAAGTAGGTAATTTGCGTAGCGTTGATCTACGTTGATCTCGCAATGTGTTTGTTGAAGGAAGTAAATTTGGCGGCATTTGAAAGGATGGTTTGATAAAATTGGCAGTAACACCAAATGAAGATCAGATAGCGCAGGCAATATTGGATGCGCGTAAGAGTTTTCAGTTTGAGTTAGAGGGTCGTGGATTATTTACAGCACATTTAAGAACCTTTCAGGATGATACAGATATAGCGGTGTATCAATCAGCGTACATTACACAGCGTGGTATTAATCCGCAGAATGCAAGTTATCAGGCGCTATATAATGGTTATCTATTGGGTACAGTTAGAATTTTAGTAGACTCTTATCCAGCAGGGTTTGTTCCAGAAGCGAGTACCACTGAAGAATTAGAGAAGATTGTAGAGGTGATTACGGAAAAGGAACAATCCTTTCGTAAGGGCGCTAACGGACAGCCTCCCGTCGTTGATGAACAACTCCCGTCTCAAGCTATTGTGGCAAGTCTCTAGATTATACAACCTACCTATTACGGATGATCGTATTAGAGGCATGAACTATCCACAAATGGTATTTACGATTCATAGTGCTGCAGAAGATCAGCAGGTTTTAGAACGAAGTCTGAAATCTAACTCTCCACCAAGTCTTCAATAGTTTTTTTTGAAAGGATGGTGCATCTATGCCTAATGATGATGATGACATAAAACTTAAAGTAGGCGTAGATACGTCTCCTGCTGAAAAAGGCTTCAAGAAATTAATGAAGAACATGGAAGACTTGTCTAAGAAACACGAAAAGATTTTCAAACAAGTCGCTAATAAATTGCATTTTGTTGGTGAGGGTTCTACAAGTACGGTAACACCTCCTAAGCCGGGGTCTTCTGGTGATGTTGTAAACAATCGTCTAGTAAATTTACTGGAAAAAGTATCGCGTGTATTGGGCGTATCGAAGAGTACTTCGTCGTCTGGTAGTGGTTCAGCCATTCAGATGGCGACTAGACAGCTGCTCACAACCGGTTCTACGATGGGTTTTGTGGTAGCACCTAATTCAGCGCAGTTGGGGATATTCCTAAGAATGATGGGATACTCCCACACCTCGATGAATAGAGCTAATGCTAATTATCTATCGGCTACGACCACACAGTCTATACAACATGGCTCTATGTCTGCTCCACAGCGACATTTTAATCAAACATCTGTAGATGTAAACATGCATCGGGGTACTTCAGGGGCTTTGATGCTGTCGAAGTCGCAAGTAATGGATCACAAGATATTAATGGGCTTTAAGGCTATAACTGAGGCTGTTGCGCCTGGTGTACAAGTACAAAAATCAGCAAGTCTTAAGTACGTTAAACCTACCTCTGAGGACTATACTAAAGTATTGCGTGCAAGTGTACTTGGTGAGCATCTAAGTAAGTCAGAGATTAACAGTGCTAAAGGATCTCAGAAGTTAATTCAGTTAACTGGTTCAAAGGTTTTATCGACGTTGCTTAAAGAAAAGCAGTTAAGCAGCGAACGTTATAATTTAGCAAAGGAACAGTTAGCGGAAGAAAATCAACATTGGGAGTCTACGGTTAAGAGCGGTGGACTTACACCAGAATCAGCTAATGCTCATCAATCAAATCAAGCAAAGTATCAAGCACTGATTCAGGCCGAGTTAGATAAGCAGCAGAGCATTAATACGCAGGTTGGTGCTTTGACAACAGCTTCCACAGCGGAACTGCCTTCTGTAGGTGGTAGCGGCGGTGGAGGTGGCGGGGGCAATAACGGTAATGGAAGCAGTAAGTCTGGTAGTAGTCCATTAGGCAAATGGCTTACTTCGGGCTCTAGATCACTTAGAAGTATGTTATCGTCCAGTGACCCGTTTCAGATGCTTTCATCTGGATTATCTTCGATTCCGGTTATTGGAAGTATTGCAGGGGTAGCAGCCGCAATAGAAGGACTAGCTAAGAATGTTATTCCGACTATAGAATCTATGGGTCAGGGGTATGCACAGACTGGTGGTAACTATGCACCCTCACAGTATAATGCATACCAGTCGCAGGTATTAAGTGGGGCAAGATCTAATTTAAGACGGGTTTCTACTTATACAGAGTCTGCAACGTCTTATATGCAAGCTTCTGGTCAAACGATGATGGGGTTGATATTTCCTAATGTCAGTGTAGCGTCTCAATTTGCTCGTGCAATGGGTATTGGGATGAATTCAGCAGCTACGGCGGCAGGACAGATGGCTTTGTATGGTTCTACTAATATACCGGGTACATTGTCTAGTGTTCTAGGTGCTACATTAGCTTCTGGTGTTAATCCTGCAATGTTTTTGCAGAGTTTACTTCAGCTAGATCAAACTGGTACACAGGCTGGTACAAATATCAGCTCCTCTGGTAATGCAGCGTTATTGGCAGGTATGAATCGGTTAGGGAATCAGACTGGGCTTTCGTTCTTACAGGGTTCACGAGGCGGACAAGTACTACAAAATATTGGTAGTGCGATGCAGAATCCGCTATCGGGTGCGAATGAGATTTACACTTTTAAAGCGATACAGCAGGCGTATGCGTCAGCGCATGGTGGACAAATGCCTGGTGTATTAACTACTTTGGGTTTACAGCAAGAGGGGCCAATGGCTTGGGGTCCTAAAAGTCCTACAATGCTTGGGGCGTATATTAAAGCATTATCTGGTACATTTGGAAATACGGCTTATGGCCATTTGATGACAGCTAGTACGTTAGGGTTATCGATAGCTCAATTTCAGGCACTACAAAAACGTACAGGTGGTAATTGGACGCAGTTAACGGCTAAGGATTTGCAGAGTGTCGAAGGTAAATCAGCTAATCCAGCAACTGCTGCGCAAACTTTTGCTAAGACGCTAGCAGGAGCAGCCGCTAATGTGTCTTCCAAGTTGAGTGCGTTTTCATTTACTATTGAATCGGTGGCATTAAAGTTTACTAATGTGGTTATGAAGCTTGCAACGGATGTGACCAACTGGGTTAGTAAGTTAAGCAGTGGTGGTACGGTAGTAAACAAAGTATTTGATTCTATTAGTGGGTTTCTTAGCGGAATATTTTCGCCGGTACTTCATGGAGTGGTTTCGGCTTTACAGACCGTGTCGCGGTGGTTTAAGGATTTAGTCCGTGGAACTAGAGACGTATATGATTGGTTTAGGAAGCTTTCTGGATTAAGTAATTCCAAGAAACTCGGTTTTTGGGGAACAGTTTGGCAAAACTCTAAGGGACTCAGCAATTTCCCCGATTCGGTGTTGAATGCACTTGCAGGGGCTGCTGCTAAAAGAGTTGAAGAAATGAAGGCTAAGCATGGATCTCAGACATCGTCGGGCAAGAATAAAAATCTAGGGTTTTGGGGGACAGTTTGGCAGGATACAAAAGCAGTTGCTAACGTACCTGACACTCTACTAAATGCAGGTGCATTGGCTATCTATAAAAGGCTTGGGGAGATAAGAGCTAATCATGGTAATCCTGGACCACAGACAAATCCGGCGAGTTTGAAGCGATTTTATAATGCGTATCATGGAGATATTGCGAAAGCCGCTTATACTCATGGAGTTAGTCCACAGATATTGATGGCGCTTCAACAAAATGAAACGGGATCAAAGTCTACACGTGGGGCATTGACTGCGGTCAATAGAGATATTGGTCGGAATGGACAGGTAACATATGACCGAGGACTATTCCAGATTAATACTGTCAATAATGGGCTTATACCTCATGGACAGTGGCAGAATCCCCAATATAGTGCTGATGCAGCAGCTTCTGTGGTTCATCAAGACATAGGTAGGTTAGTACAGCGTGGGTTGATTCCGGCTGATTGGAGTACGACTAAGAATATGACTGTGCTAAAACAGTCTCTTGCGGATATTTTTCAGGCATATAATCAAGGACCTAATTCGCTATCTATTCCAAAAGTTGGGGAGAAGAATTTTGCATCGCATTTAAGTCGATATGCTAATAATGCGATGGAGAATTTGTCGCTTATAGAAGGACAAACCGGAATGCAGTTGAGATTTACGATTACACTTCCCAATGGAAAGAAAGTCAATGCATCATGATTAACAACACCTATAATGTTCCTCAAAACCTATATCCTACTCCGAGTAATGAAGCGGTATCGGTTTCCCCTCAAGCAAGGGTTACTATTGCATCTAATGGTACGGTGTTTCAAGTTAGCTCGGGAGAAGAGAATCCGGATGTGAATCTCCTACAGGTTTCTACTGTCAAGACGCTACAGACTATTGAGGGACAATTCAGTATTACGCTGGCTATGAGAGATGTGGTCGGTGGTGAAACTTGGCCAGAGATGTTGACTCCTATGGACATGGTGATGATTGAGCTTAAAGCGGATATTCATGATGACTGGTCAACTATTATGGTCGGATTCATTGATTCCATACAGGCTAATGATAGCATACAGGGTAATCAAGTCTCACGAAATGTACAGATTAGCGGTGAGGATTATGGAAAGATTCTAAATTACTCAAATGTCGATTTTTGGTCGCAGATAAAGGCGGTTAATCTTCATAGCTACAGTGGTAGTACAGATATAAGCGGTGTTAAGGTATATAGTGAGCCTACAACTAGTAGTGCGTTTGTGGGTGTTATGCCAAAAACGACTTGGTTTGCGGTTACTGAACAGGTACCTGGTTGGGTGCAGCTAGCCTTGCCATATGGAGTAGGTTGGGTACAGAGGAATCAGGTGACGCTGCACCAAGAGTTAGATCCATATGCTAAGTATATGTTTGATTACATGCAGAACTATGCGGGAACTGCTGAAGTAACGTCTAATTTAACTGTTCAAGGATTAACGGCGCTAATACTACAAAAGACATTGGATATGCAAAAAGTACCGATCAGCATGGTAGGAGATCCGGCAACGTTAATGGCGGTGGCGTTGTTGACATGGGTATATCCAACATTCAATCCGTCGGTTATGTATGAGAATTTATCTGGTGGATGGGTACATGGTACCGTTGCAGATACACTGAGATTTAAGTTTACGAGTGCAGAGAAGTTTAATGTTTTTAGCACGGTGTTTACTCCTATGTCTGGATCGATCTACACCTGGATGCAGACAATACAGTTAGCTCCTATATACGAGTTGTGGTTGGATACACGAACTGTGGCAGAAATTGATGGCTCGTTAAATAAGCTATGTAGTCCCATTAGTCAATCTAGTGAGATATTAAAAAGTAGCATTAAAACGTATAGCACATCTCCAAATTCTCCAAATGCAGTATCTACTACTGGTATCGATCATTTTGGAGTATTCGGGGCAGATAAGAGTGCTCCGGTATTGATATACCGGTTAACACCCTTTGATGCGGATGTATGGCCAACACTTCCGGTTACTAAAATACGTAATCAGATGATTGTGCAGAAGCAATTACAAAAGAGTGATCAGGATACGTATAATTTATTTTGGGTATATCCTAACGTTCCTAATGTAAGCAACAGTAATGTTATAGGAGAGGCTTTACAGAACCAGTTTTATCCAGTACTGGATACAGCGTCTGCGGTGAGATATGGGCTACGAGAACTACGTGCAGGCTTATTGGGGTTAGAGCGTACATTGAGTCCTTCAGTGTATGTAGGGCTTAATGAGAAGTTGTATCATTGGTATCGGTTGAATCCTACATATTGGACTGGGAATATTGTGACTGGAGTTGGACTTCCTACTGTTAAGGTTGGACAACGGGTGCTTGATGAGTCGTCTGGTCGAGATTATTACGTTGAGGGTGTAGAGCATGACTTTACATTATTCCAAACCTTTAAAACAACCTTAACGCTGAGTAGAGGACGTGTGAGATAATGTCGAATATGCAGCCTATATTTGGTAATCTTGCAGCATATAGCGCGTCCATAAGCACTGACAGATCTTTTTGGGGGGTTTGGCAGGCTACGGTAGTTTCTGTGAATGACGATGGTACATACGATTGTGTAATCATACGAAACAATACGGTATTATCAAGGTTATCACAGGTATCTCCACCGCAGTTAGTGTTATCGGGTACAGCAACGGTTGCAGGGTCATTGGTGATTAATGGTACTGAACAGGCTGTAGAGAGTGGTACGTTACAGATTAGTGGGACGTTGGATTCATTGATTAAGTATAAGGAAGGCGATTTTGTACTAGTAGCATTTCGTGATGGGCGTCGAGAATGGCCTATCTTGATTGGTGGTGTTGTCTGATGGCTGTAGGAACAGGTAATCCAGTACCCTTACCGAGTCCATATCACATGACTTTTCGGCTTATGAAGAATAACAAAGAGGAGTATAGTTGGACATTTTCTATTAACCCTCAATCATATTCTTTTTCAGATCCGGTTAATACACAGATCTTGCAGACATTGGCCGGTGGATATGCAGACGTACTTGGTAGAGCTATTCCATTGATAACGATTCAAGGAACTACAGCACAGCGTCTACACTCTGACCACAATGGTGGAGTTGTAGATGGCATCACGGCGCTGCAGAATTTTAAACATAAGGTTTTTAATGCATTTGTAGATAACCAATTTCTAGACAAGAATAATCGTTATGAATTGCGGTTTTATAACTGGACGCTTAAACAGTATTATTCGGTGGTATTTGCTAATAATGGTGTCACATTAACACAGAGTGTGTCGCAACCTGTGTGGTGGTTTTATGACATTAGTCTGGCGTGTCTTAACCCACTACCAGCACCAGCAGATATGCAGGTCAATGCCGGTAGTGGTACGATACCTCCGCCACCAGCGCATGGTGTAAAACGTGTAGATACACTTGATGCGCGTTATAGTGTCAATGCTGTGCAAACTTCTATCACACTAGCTAATACGTTAATGCAAGCAGCGGCTAATCTAGAAGGTTTAATTGCTGGTACGAATATATCAGAACTACCTACTACGATTCAGCAGCTATTGAATAATCAACCGGTTATACCGCTACCTGGACAAGCTTTGATAATAGCGAATTTTCCTGGAATTGGTTTGTATACAGGTATTCCGGGTCATACTAATAGTAGTTCAACTATTTTGGGGCTATTAAATGATACAGTATTTTCTTTAGTAGGGGCAATTCAGTCTGGATCTAGTACTGGGGTTATTCCATACCCCTATAGCACATTAGCTAATATCATTGCAGAGTGGAAGGCGCTGAGTAATGCAATTGAGGCGGCGTATAGTACACCGCCTACGCAGTTATTATATTATATGGGGCAAGTTATTCAGGCTTTAAGTGGTTTAGCAGCATTAACATCCGTCTATGTTCCGCCATCTACGATTGCGGTTGCATAAGTCAATGGAATAGTCAATTGGATGGGGGATGAAGTTTTGTGGGCACTAGAACGTTTATAAGTCCCAGTAATGTTCCTATATACGATGATGGCGCTGGAAATCAAGCGGTCATTCATACGGAATGGGTACAGCTACCGAGTGGGCTTTTAGTAGCACAGCGCGCAGATAACGGGGGTATTCCACTTTCTACATCACGTATCACGACAGAGATTACAGATGCGGTGTTGGCAGCAAGTGGAAGTTATATACAAGGTTGGCAGGATGCGCAAGCTTTGGCCGTGAACTTTGTGAGCGGATCGGTTTATGCGGATGAAGCTGGCACTTTATATGTGGACTTTTCGGAAGATGGCACGAACGTTTACGGCACGAGTACTACGACCTTGGCCTTTACGCCGACGACGGTCGGGACCGCCAATGGGGCTACACTGCCTTATCCGGTCGAGATTCCGACGCGATATTTTCGATTTCGATACGTGAATGGAGCCACAGTGCAAGGGGTCTTTCAACTATATCAAACCCCGGTGAGTGCCTGGTCTCCAAGGCAAGTGGGACTAACGGGCAGTAGTGTGCCGAAGCCAATTTACACAGGGTCCGCTACTATCTTAGCCTCGCAGCTTAGCACAGCTAGCAATACGTATTATTTCGTCTTCCAACTATTACACAGAAATGCTACGGATAGATTGATATCGGTTATCGGAGGAGAAAGTAACAGACTAAACCAATACGTGTCGATTGCCGTGTATGTTGGGGATAGCTCTTTGCCCGCTAGCGGTAATGGTGGTGGTAATGGG
>JAEHJW020007068.1_pt1 | contig 15882 bp, 19 predicted proteins | sample 9271431 | NCBI WGS metagenome assembly JAEHJW02
GCAAGAAAGGGGGGTAACACCCCCTTTCTTTTTGCCTAAATACTTTCTATGAGTATATCTTCAGCACCATTAAATCAAAACTTAGCGCAACCATCAAAGTTCTTATTGTCCTTTGATAGATTGCCTGAGATGACTTATTTTTGCACAGATGCTAATATTCCTGGTGTGAATGTCGGTGAAGCTACTCAAGTGAATCCTTTAATAGATGCTCCAATTCCTGGAGACAAGATGGTTCATGAGCCTTTTGAAGTGACTTTTTTAATAGATGAAGAACTTTTGGCATGGGAAAGTGTCATAAGATGGATCAAGGGGTATAGCTTTCCCGAGAACACTGATCAATACAAGAATTTGTCAGTTCAAAAAAGACTCCAACTATCAACAAACGGGGATCCTAGGGCACAGTATAGTGATGCACTTTTGACAATATATTCAAACAAATACAACCCATTATTACAGATATCCTTCACTGATATGTTTCCAGTCTCTTTGACTGGTATTAGATTCTCGACTTCAGAAACGGCATTCAGTGTAATGTCTGCTTCTGCCGTATTTAAATATACAAATTATGATATAAAAAGATTCTAATTATTTGACAAATCCCTTGTATTTCTATATACTTATGTTTTAATTTTGGGGATCGTTATGAATATTATGAAGCTAGATGATATTATGGATATGTGGAATATAGACTCTCCAGTTGATGAATCTTCTCCACAGAAAGAGTTGATCAAGATACCAACACTACATGCCAAATATGCTAGACAGATGGCACTTCATTCGTTGGCTCTAAAATCCAAGAATATCGAATTGTCTAAGCTCAGAAAAGCAAAATACATCTATTACTCTGGAAAAATGTCAGACGAAGAACTCAAGATTAGAAATTGGGAGCAATTTCCTCTGATGGTTTTAAAGTCTGATATTGGTATCTATATCGACGGTGACAATGATGTAAGTAACATGAAAGCCAAGATTGCTATTCATGAAGAGGCTGTGATATTCTGTGGTCTTGTTATTAAGGAATTGACATCTAGAACCTATCAACTCAGGGAGTTCATAGAATATTGTAAGTACCAAAGTGGCGGTCTGAGATGATTTATGTAGAAAAAATCAACGAAACATATTTTAGAATTCTAGCCGAACCCCATATTCGCCAAGAGATATATGAAGAATTTACTATCACTGTTCCTAATGCCAAATATCTTTATGTTGGAAAATCTCGTGGTAAATGGGATGGTAAGGTTCGACTGTATAATAAAAGATATAATACCCTTTATGTTGGTCTGTACAGACACCTAATAGAATTTGCTAAAAGACGTAATTACAACATCACATTCAGTTCTAATTGTGTTGGGTTATTGAATTCATTTTCATTAGTAGAGGGTAAGGAGTATCTAGACTCTTTGAATTTGTGTTCTAATGGTAAACCTATACAATTTCGAGACTATCAGGTAGTTGGGTTTACTAAAGCAATAAGGTATAAGAGACTCCTAATTCTATCACCCACCGCCAGCGGCAAGAGTGCTTTAATATATGCCATTTCTAGATATCTCCTAGACAAAGACTGCAAGAGAGGTTTGATACTGGTTCCTAATGTTTCTTTGGTGGAACAATTATACAAAGACTTTGAAGACTACTCCAACAATACTTGGGATGTAGAAAAAAACTGTTATAGGATATATGGATATGGTGGTGTCGATGTTTATAATAACAAACCCATAATAATTTCCACATGGCAGTCTCTATACAAGCTGGACCCAACCTACTTTCATAAGTTCGATTTTGTTATAGGTGATGAGGCTCATTTATACCATGCCAATTCATTAAAAACAATTATGTCAAATGTGAAGAACGCTTCATATCGAATAGCTACTACAGGAACTCTTCAGGATACGAAAGCTCATAATCTTTCTATTCAGGGTTTATTTGGTCCTGTATCTAAACTAACAACCACAAAACAACTAATGGATAAAGGTTATGTTAGTGAATTAACTATTAAAAATATCACACTAAAACATCCTAGTAAGTATTGTAAGCTTCGTTCTTACAGGGATGAAATAGAATTTTTGTGCGGTAACATAAAAAGAAATGATTTCATAAAGAATTTAGCACTTTCTCTGAAAGGAAACACTCTAGTTTTGTATCAATATGTCAAAATGCACGGCAGTATTTTGTACGATATAATAAATACTAAGATAAGTGACATGAAGATCGATAGAAAGATATATTTCGTTCATGGTAATGTCGATGTTGATGATAGAGAATTCATAAGGAGCATTGTTGAAAAAGAAAAAGATGCTATTATTGTAGCTTCATACGGAACATTTTCTACAGGAATAAACATCAGGAATCTACACAACGTAATATTTGCTTCTCCTAGTAAGTCAAAAATAAGAGTCCTTCAATCTATAGGAAGATCATTGAGACTTGGTGACAACAAAGACTCGGCAACTCTATATGATATTTCTGATATTCTTCATTCCGGAAAAACCCCAAATGTAACATACAGTCACTATTTGGAAAGAAGAAAAATATATGAAGAGGAAGAATTCAAGGTTTCGAATTACACAGTAGAGGTTCAATATGAGTGATACTAAAGAAGAAAAAGAAATCAATGTTAAGTTCCTAAGATTGGTTAACGGTGATGATGTTATTTCGGAAGTTGTTGTTAGAGGAAGGAAGGTTGATCTTATAGAACCAATGAGCGTTGTAACTGTACCAAACGAAGAAGCTTCAAAGACTCAGTTGGTTCTGTATACATGGGTTCCTCAAGGAATTAGTTTAGATAATACGGCAACTATTAATAGTAAAGATATTCTATCTATTAACAATGTCGATCCATTTATCGTTCAATACTACATAGGAGTCCGTAAGGAGGCTTATGCCCCAATTGAACCCTCTGTACCTAATAAAGAGAAGTCCTCTCTAAACGGTTCTAATGAGGATAAAAAGGTACTTAACTTCCCTTCTCAGGATAGAAAGAACAAAGAACCAATTCATTAATATTAAGGTGGAAATTATGGCACGAAAGAAAAAGAATGAAAATATTCATTATGTTAATAATGAGGAATTTCTGAACGCAATCATTGAATATAAGAAGGCATGTAAGGAAGCAAAGGCTAACGGTTTACCAAAACCAAGAATACCAAATTATATTGGTGATTGTATTATGAAGATAGCCGAGAATAGATCTCATGAGCCGAACTTCGCTAGATACACTTATCGTGATGAAATGGTTGCAGATGCGATTGAAAATTGCTTAATGTATTTTGATAACTATAATCCAAAAAGATCCAGAAACCCATTTGCATATTTTAGTCAGATAACCTTCTTTGCCTTTGTAAGAAGAATTAAAAAAGAGAAGAAGATTCTATACAAGAAATATAAGATGACTGAACAACTTGGTGTTTTGGGTGAATTGGAAAATCCAGAAAACACTGACGATTATAATCAGCAGTTTGATTTATACGACAACATAAGCACGTTTATAGGTGACTATGAAGAATCCAGGGAAGCCAAGAAAAAGAAGAAAGGAAAGACAAAGAGGATGCCATTGGATTTTTGAAAAGATTTACTGTATAATACTATAATGTCCTTAAAATAAGTTTAACACAATGAAGATAGCTATTGTCACGGATACTCATTTCGGAGCAAGATCTGACAGTCCGTTATTCAATGAATACTTCTTTAAGTTTTGGGATAATGTCTTTTTCCCATACTTAGAGAACAATAAGATAGATACAATTCTCCATTTGGGGGATATTGTTGATAGAAAGAAGTTCATAAACTATGTCATATTAAATTCTGTTAGAACCAGATTCGTTAACAAAATAGTCAAGAACAACTATACTATGTATTTGTTGGTTGGGAATCATGATGTTCCTGTGAAGAACAACAATGAGATAAATTCATTCACAGAACTGTTTGGATCCTATAACAACATTAAGGTTGTTCATAAGGCAACAACTATCAGTCTAGATGGTTTGGATATTGCCATGATTCCGTGGATTCATAACGAGAATTTTAGAGACACTATAGATTTCATACAAAAAACACCGGCACAGATTGCTATGGGACATTTGGATTTGGCTGGATTTGAGATGGATAAGGGGAATGTTTGTAAGGATGGAATGAGCAAAGAGTATTTCGAGAAATTTGAATCTGTCTATACAGGACATTTCCACCACAAATCAACAGACGGTCATATATTCTATCTAGGAAATCCGTATGAGATAACCTGGGCAGACTATAATGATCGAAGAGGTTTTCATGTTCTAGATACAAATACTAGAGAAGTTGAGTTTATTGAGAACCCATACAAGTTGTTCCATAAAACGATATACAACGATTCAGCCGAAACTCTAGATTCAATTAGTAATAAAGACTATTCTCTGTATAAGGAATGCTTTGTAACTGTCGTGGTTGAAAAGAAAACCAACTTTGTCCTGTTTGAGAAGTTCATGGAGAAACTCTATGAAGTTAATCCATACGAAATAATAGTGGTTGAAAATTATTCAGATAGTGATGTTTCCGAGGATGATTTTATCGATAAGATGGATACTACTGTCGATATTATAGACAAATACATCGATAAGATCAGTATTGAGGGTGATAAAGATAAACTTAAGAATTTGATGCATGAGATATATAAAGAAGCTCATTCGATGGATGTTTAAATGATTCATTTTAAGAAGATTAGATATAAGAATTTTTTGAGTACAGGAAATGTATTTACTGAGATTCAGTTAGACAGGTCTCCGAACACTTTGGTTATTGGTATCAATGGTGCTGGTAAGTCTACGTTATTGGACGCATTGACTTTCATCCTGTACGGAAAGCCATTCAGAGGGATAAACAAAGATGATCTAGTCAACTCTATAAATAACAAGGATTGTGTCGTTGAAGTAGAGTTCAGAATAGGAATAAAGGAATACAAAGTTGTTAGAGGAATAAAACCGTCTATATTTGAAATATATGTGGATGGAATATTGCTTGAACAGGAAGGTGTTTCTAAAGACTATCAAAGAAATCTAGAGGAAAACATTCTCCAGTTCAACTATAAAGCGTTCACTCAGATAGTGATCCTTGGAGCATCTTCTTTTGTTCCATTTATGCAACTTAAGGCTGCTGATAGAAGAATTATAATTGAAGATCTTTTGGATATTCAGGTATTCTCTTCTATGAATAAAATAGCCAAAGGAAAGCTTTCTACTCTAAGAATAGAAATTGAATCCTTCAAAAAGGATTGGGATTCTACTCTCTCCAAAATAGAAATGCAGAAGAAGTATGTCGAAGAGGCTAAAAAGAATAATCAGTCTATCATAGAAGCTAAAAAGATTGAATATCAGGAAACAATAAAAAGCATAGATGAAATGTTGGGTGTGATAGAAGACTTGAATAAAAAGGTTGCCGAACTTCTTCCAAAAGCCGATGAAACAAAAACGAATGATAAGCTTAAGAAGATCAACAACTTTAAGGTCAAGATTGAGTCTAACAAGACTAAAATATTAAAGGAAAGAGATTTCTTCTTGAACAATGATAATTGTCCTACCTGCAAACAGGAGATAACTGCTACATTCAAAGAAAGCTCTTTGTCAGATGCTAACAATAAGATTGTTGAGTTCGACAATGGTTTAAGTGATTTGAACAAGGAATATGATAAGGTTGTCGAGACCTTATCTAGTATTAGATCTGTGCAAAAAGAGATTCAGGAACTCCAGAGCAAGTTAGCCGGGGTTAATATAACACTAAACCATAATAGAAAGTTTGCTGATAAACTTAAAAGTGAAATAGAGAGTCTTCAAAATAAGAGAGTACTCAGTGATGATATGCTTTCTGTGTCAGAAAAACTTGTCGATGATCTAAACCAATTGAGAGATAAGAAGGTAGTTCTAGAGGAACAGAGAAACTACCTTGAGTTGGCTACGGCACTGTTAAAAGACAATGGAATCAAAGCTAAGATCATAAAGCAATATCTTCCTGTCATAAACAAGATGGTCAACAAGTATTTGACTGACATGGGATTCTTTGTGAACTTCGAACTCAACGAAGAATTTGAAGAGATAATAAAGTCTCGATATAGAGACGAGTTCAAGTATGGAAACTTTTCAGAAGGTGAGGGAATGAGAATAGATTTGTCGCTACTATTTACATGGAGAGCAATCGCCAAGATGAAAAATAGTATGCACACCAATTTACTAATTCTAGATGAAGTATTCGATAGTTCCCTTGATATTGTTGGAACAGAAGAATTCATGAAACTATTAAATTCGTTGGGTGATGAAACGAACGTTTTTGTAATATCACACAAGTCTGATATTTTAATAGATAAATTCAAGTTCGTTATCAAGTTTGAGAAGATTAATAACTTCAGCAGGATGGCAAAATGAAACAATTAAAATATGTTGAAGGTGTGATGTATGAATATGAGATATATCGTCTTGTAGATAATCGAGATCCTATCTTATATCAAAAGACACCAATTTACGAATTTGATAATACTGAAGATTCGCGATATATTGCAATATCTCTACTTGAGACTATGAAACACCATCATGGTTTAGGTCTTGCTGCACCGCAATGTGGTCTAAGCAAGAGAGTTTTTGTTTTAGGTTCCGACAATGTTGGATACGCATTCTTCAATCCCAAGATTCTTCGCGTAGAAGGCTCTATAAAGGGTCAGGAGGGCTGTTTGAGCTTCCCCGGTCTCTACCTACCGGTAGAGAGACCAGAGGCTGTAACGGTCTCCTATTGCGATATGAACGGGGTGGAAAAAGAGGGCACCTTTAAAGGGCTAACTGCAAGAATTATACTTCATGAATATGATCATTTGGAGGGTATTACATTTACCTCCCATGTTAAGAAATTGATGCTTGATATGTATCAGAGAAAAGCTCAAAAGAACATAAAACGCATGAAACGTGAAAATGAAAGAATTGAAAGAAATGATATTATTAAAGAAGCAGCAAAAAAGGTAATTTCTAACAAAAAAACTCCATAAGACCTATTTACTATTAAGGTTATTTCTGATACAATAGTTGTATCAGAAAATGGAGCTTTTTTATGTCTGAACAATCCCATCTGGTAGAAGTTAAATCGACTTTAGCTAAGTTGATGGCAACTGAAAATATTTACGTTGTTCATAAAAATGTCAAACAACCATATTTCGATATTATCGAAAGAAAGCTAGTCTGCCCTATTTGGAAAGATATGGGTGGAGATCTTTATGATCTTTTAATGGGTCATGAGATTAGCCATGCTTTGTTTACTCCACCAGAAGAATTGTTTACTGCTGTAATTCGTCCTGAAAGTGAAATTAAAGCGAATGATATTATCTCCGGACGTGTATCACCAAACGCACTGACCAATAAGCACATCTATAAGGGATTGTCTTCATACATCAATATTTTGGAAGATGCTAGAATCGAGCGACTAATCAAAAGACGATTCCCCGGTTTGAAGAAACCATTTTTTAATGGTTACAAAGATCTATATAATCGCGATTACTTTGGTATTCTTGGGTTAGAAACCAAGGGTTTAAAAAGGTTGAGTTTGATAGATCGTCTAAACATTCATTTTAAACTAGGATCATTTTTGGATGTTCCTTTCTCTGATGAAGAGTTGGTCTATGTCAATAGAATAGAAAAAGCAAAAACTTTCAAAGATGTAAAAGATATTGCCTTTGAACTCTATCAAGAGGATAAAGATAACAACGATGGTAGTAGTCAAGATTCTCTAGAAGACATGGTTAAGGCTTATGTTCTAGAAAAAGAAAACGGTGAATACGAAGAATCTGATCAGAGTCAGAAAGAGTTGAGTGATCTTGGAACCCCAAAAGATTCTTCTGAAGATGAAGATGAAGGAAAGGGGGAAGATGAAGATCCGGAAGGTGATGGTAAAAGTGATTCTGATGATGAATCTGAAGATGATGAATCTAAAGGTGATGGAGAATCTGAAGAATCAGAAAGTGGTAAAGATCAGAATGATCAGGGAGAATCGGCTGATTTGGATACTGCAACCGAAACTAAGCCGCAGGATAAACAAAATGTCGATGAAGAACCTAGATCTTTGACACAAGAGAATTTCGATAAAGAATATCAAAAACTAATTGATGACGAATCGAATACACTCGTTGATATTAATCTTCCAAAGGTTAATCTTGATCGTTTGATTATTCCTAATGGTGTTATGCTTGATAATTTCAACAAGTCTTTGTCTAGCCTGCAACAAATAAAAGACAAAGAACCAGTAGAAGTTACAACGAAGAAATTGAGAGAACTATTTAATAAAAGAAATAGTGGTTATATCAATAACTTGATTAAAGAATTTGAGATGAAAAAGAATGCCACAGATTACAGACGACAGCTAGAAAGTAAGAGTGGTGAACTTGACATGCAGAGATTGTATCGCTATAGATTCAATTCTGATATATTTCGAAAAATAACTACTACACCAAAAGGCAAAAGTCATGGAATGGTGTTGTTTTTGGATATGTCTGGATCTATGGAAAGACAATTTTCGGATGTTCTGGAACAGATTTTGTGTTTGATCAGTTTTGCAAAAAAGGTAGGAATTCCTTTTGTTGTATATGGATTCACAGATTGTATAGAACAAAATATCGCCCGTTCGATGAAGCCAAATTATGGTGCTGTATATAGTAGTTATAACAGTCGTAAATCGACCAACAACGATTATTGTATACCCAGTTCAAACTTTAGACTTAAGGTTCTAATTGATTCTAAAAGTACAACTTCAGACTTTAAAAAATCGTTTGATATGATTCTATATAGTATTGCTATATATAATGGTTATGGTGTATACAAAAAGGTTTTGTATAGTATAGATAGTTTATTTACGGTTCAACGTAATCATACAGATCCAAATTTTGTTGGTATGCAGCTTGGACAAACACCTTTGTTGGGAAGTGTATTAGCAACACCGGAAGTCATCAAAAAATTCAATAGAGAGAATAAGGTTGATATTCTAAATGTCATTTATTTAACAGATGGTGGACCAACAGATAGAATTCTAAGTAGTAATTCTTTTGCAGGTGGTAATGCTGTACAACTATACGTTAACGATCCACAAAATCTAACCATCAAAATAACAAATCCAGATACTGGTGATTTTATCTATTCTGTTAAAGAAGATACTGTTCTACAAAATTCATTAATCAGACTGATTAAAAAATCATATGGTGTGAGAATGCTTGGAATCTACGTATCACATTCTAATGACCTGATTAGGAACATTGGAGTGTATAGAATAGATCATTTAAGTAGTCTAGAAATTGAAAACTACAGAAGAGAAATAATCGATGACAATTATGTCAAAGTTAACATGAATGGATTTGACACATATTACTTTATGAAGAGTAATTTAAACGTTGATTCGGATACTGGATATGATAATGTGTCTACACCGGCTGGTATACGAAATAAGTTCATTGACTATAACAAACATAAGGTCAAATCTTATGTGTTAGCAAGGGAATTTGCTGGGGAAATCGCTACCCTATACAAAACTGCTTGACAATTATTAAAATTGTCTGTAAAATAGTAATGTCAGTTACGATAAAATATTGGAAAACAAGATTATAATGGATACCAAAGTGAAATATTCTTCTTTAGAAGAAAAAGAGGAAATTCTTAGAAAGCTTTATGATCAATTTAAAGCTGATACCGTAACAAATAAGCAAATCGCAGAATTTGTTCAGCAGAATAATTTGCCCTATCCATATTTCCTGCAAACAACTAAGGGAGCTAGTCAAGGTTGGGGTAAGTACAAAATTGTCGGTCTTAAGTTGAATGAAAAAGTGAAGAGATCCAAAAACACTGGAGAGAGTAATATTATGAATGCTGTGGTTGAACCGGTTGAGCATATCGATGCACCTGTAATTTCTGTGATTGATAATTATATTCCAAGAAAGGATTCAACATACATTCCTTTTGGATTCTTTAAGAATCTCAAGAAGATTGTTTCGTCGAAGATTTTTTATCCGGTATATATTACTGGTCTTTCCGGAAATGGAAAGACCCTAATGGTAGAACAGGTCTGTGCTTCTCTAGGTAGAGAAATGATTAGAGTCAACATTACCAAAGATACCGATGAATTGGATCTTATCGGTAGTTATGAACTGATTGATGGTAATACAATCCGTAAAGAGGGTCCGGTAATCACTGCTATGAAGCGTGGAGCAGTTCTTTTGCTCGATGAAACAGATTATGGTAGCGAAAGGATTCTCTGCTTACAGCCTATTCTTGAAGGTAAAGCATTCTTCGATAAGAAGACTGGCAACACAATTCATCCTGCTCATGGGTTTAACATCATTGCAACCGCCAATACCAAAGGTCGTGGAAACGATGATGGTAAGTATATTGGTGCCAATATTCTAAACGAAGCCTTTCTAGAAAGGTTTGCTATTACAGTTGAACAAGATTATCCTCCGTTAGCAATTGAAAAACAGATTCTCAAGAAGAATTTTCAGCAGCTTAATATTAACGATGATATGTTCATTTTCAAATTGTCTAATTGGGCTGATACTATTCGTAGAGCATATAAAGAAGATGCAATCGAAGAAGTATTGACAACTCGTAGGTTGGTTCATATTGCTAAAGCATATGCTATCTTCGAAGATAGAAAGGAAGCAATTGAACTTTGTTTGAATCGTTTTGATGCTACCACAAAGGATAGTTTCATGGATCTTTATGCTAAGATTGATGAAACTATTAATGAAGAAAAAAGTATCTGTACTGAAAAGTCTAAGGATTTGGGTGATGTTATGAATCCTATCGAAGCTAATCAGCCGGATGATCAGACAAGTTCAATGATCAACACTCTAGTCAATAATAATGCTGCAAGTATTAATACATCGTTAAATACTAATGGTTTTATTAATCCAAGTCAGGCAAATGATCTTAGTAAGATTCAGGAGCTTATCGACAATTTAAAGGATGATCCTAACAATATCCCAGACCTAATTTAATAGTAAATTTGATTATTAAGATCTTAACCGGTATAATGGTTTCATCAAAGTAAAGCTTTGAGTGATTTAATAGTTAAATATTTGGAGATTTAATATATGAGTAATATGAGTGTTAAAAATAAGATTGTGAATTACCTTGCTAAGAATAGGACACTGACAGTCAATCAAGCTCGTGCAATGTTTGGTGTTAATAATGTGACAGCAAGAATTCATGAACTTCGTTCAGAAGGCTATACCATCTATTCTAATAGAAAGGTAAAGAGAAATGGTAATAGAGTGACTACTTATCGTTTGGGAATTCCATCAGAGCGTTATCTAGCTAACCTGGATGCTGGAAGAACACGTCTTGCAATTGCAAACCTTTATGGTGTGAAGTAAAGTAAAATTAATTTCACAAGGGGGATAGGTTTCTATCCCCCTTTTTATTTTTGTTGACTATATACATGAAGTGTTGTTTGTAATTTCGAATGAGGTTGTTATGCAGATAAAGATAGATATCAATGAACTAAGAAAACATAAACTATTCATTGCAACACCGATGTATGGTGGTCATTGTCACGGCATGTATATGAAGTCTTGTCTAGATCTTCAAGGTGTATGTCAGCAGTATGGAATAGAATCTAGATTCTCATTCATTTTCAATGAGTCTCTAATCACCAGAGCCAGAAATTACCTTGTAGACGAATTTCTAAGATCTGGTTACACCCATCTTCTTTTCATAGATGCGGATATTCACTATAGTCCGCAAGATGTTCTTGCTATGTTATCCTTGGATAAGGATGTTATTGGCGCACCATATCCAAAGAAGTCCATCAAATGGTCAGCAGCTATTGAAGCAATTCAAAAGAAACCAGATATCAAACCTGAAGAGGTTGAGAAGGTTGTTGGAGATTATGTGTTCAATGCTGTAGCAGGGACAGGTCAGTTCAATGTTAGCGAGCCTCTAAGAGTCATGGAAATTGGAACAGGATACATGATGATCAAGAGACATGTATTTGAAAAATGGGCTGAATCATATCCTGAGTTTAGATATAAGCCGGATCATGTTGGTCAAGCTAATTTCGATGGATCTAGATATATCCACGCATACTTTGACACAGTTATTGACTATAAGAAGAAGTTCAAGACAAAGAATGTTAATGGAGAAGAGGTTGAACTTGAGACAGGTGGCTCAGATCGATATCTGTCTGAGGACTATATGTTCTGTCAGTGGTGGCGTAATATCGGTGGAGAGATTTATCTATGTCCATGGGTAAAGACACATCATATTGGAACATATCCATTCGCTGGTGATATGGCAGCAGTCGCTGCTTATGTAGGGAAGCTTTAATAGGAGTTAATTATGCATTATGCTAATGGTAGAGAAGCTAAAAATGGAGATATTCTAATACAAGTAGATAGTAGAAGCATGGTTGTTGGTGTTCTATACAATGCTGTACCAGGAAATAATTATTGTAACGGAGCATTGGCACCATTAGCTGGTGGTACACATATTATGGCATGTTTAGCTGATTGTTTACATATTGATGATTTGTATTCTTTATTTGGTATAAGTAATTCATCATATACAGAATATATCAGAGAACAACTTTCGAAAGTACCTATTAAAAATAGTGGAGTATAAATTATGACAACTAGAGTCCTGGTTGTTAATACAAGTGCTGAACATATTTTGAATGTAGTTGTTGATGGTTATAGAACTCCATTACTTCCATCTGGATACAAAGAAGTAACATTACATGATGGTAATGATTTAAAGATAACGGAGGGTGAAAAGATAGCCGATATCAAATATGACTATGACAAATTGGAAATTATTAAAGATGAATTTAAAGGTGTTAAATTATGATTACTGGATTGCAATGTAAGATTCCTGGGACAGATGTGATTGATCTTATGGTAAAACAAATTTCCTTTCATAAGGAAAGAGCGTTGGTTTATAAGAATCAAATGGAAGTTCTAGCTGGTGCTGGTATAGAAATGACTAATATGACCGGTGATCCAAAGGCACAGGCAATTGCCAGCGAGAAAGATCATACTAAGAATGCTAAAGAGTTGGAATTTATGTTGAAATATATTGATCCAACAGAGACATATATTTTATCTCATTATGATCTAGCTGAACTTGGTGTATTAAAAGACTAATATAATTATGATTATAGGATTTGTTGGCTTTATTGGGGGTGGCAAAGGAACTGTCGGTCAAATACTGGAACGCAAGGGTTTTGTAAAAGATTCCTTTGCGGCTCCAGTGAAAGATGCTGTTTCTGTGATTTTTGGATGGGAAAGAGAACTTCTAGAAGGTGAAACAGAAAAATCTAGAGTGTTCAGAGAGACACCTGATATCTTTTGGAGTGAGAGATTTGGAGAACCCTTTTCTCCACGCAAAGCACTTCAATTAATGGGAACTGAAGCTGGTAGAAACGTCTTTCATAAAGACTTATGGGCATTGTCTTTTCTTAGAAGAGTTCAATCAGAAACCAGAAACGTTATAGTTACTGACGTTAGATTTCCTAATGAGATAGATATAATCTGCAAGACTGGTGGTAGGGTCTTTCATATTCAAAGGGGAGAACTTCCTTTCTATTTTTATGGTGCCAGAAGAGTAAACTTTGAATACAATTTTCAAGTCCCTGTAGAAGAACAAACATACACCCAAGACGGAAAATCGGTTCATTATTCTGAATGGGCATGGATAGGACACCCTTTAATAGATCCTTTTGTGATTAAAAATGATGGGTCTCTTGAAGATTTAGAAAAAACCGTATATAATGTTGTAGGTTATTGAGGAAAATATAATGCAATTAAGTGATCAAACATTAACGATTCTTAAGAATTTTGCTGCAATAAATCAGGGTATTGTCATTAAGCCTGGAAACGTTTTGAGAACAGTTTCTCTCACTCACAGTCTAATGGCTGAAGCTACAGTACCAGATTACTTCGATAGAAAGATTGTTCTTTATGATCTAAGTAAGATGTTAGCGATTATTCAGTCCAGCCCTGATATAGAAATAGAAGACAATCAGTTGGTTCTTATAGGCATGGGTGGAAAGGCTAAGACATATATTAGATTTTCATTTGAAGGAGCTATTGTACAGCCACCAGCTTCACAGCCGAAAGTTGATGATTATGAATTGAAATTTGAACTATTAAAGAATCAGTTTCAGTGGATAATGCAGACAGCTTCTATTTTAAAGTGTCCAACTATCATCTTTTCTGGTGATAAAGAGACCGGTGAAGTAAAGGTTTCTCCACAGGATCATAAAGGTGTTGATGTAGATTCTGGTTCGTTGAGTATTGGTTCTACTAATCTAAACGAAGACATTAAGGTTGTTATTAAGCTTGAAGATATGAAGATGATTCCAGGAACATATGAAGTTTCAGTTTCAAAGGAAGGTTTGGCAAAATTTGAAATGAAGGAAGTGGGAGCAAATACATCTATCACATATTGGTCTGCTGGTGAAGTGAACGTTTAATTGGAGATTTTTATTATGAATTTTAGAAAGCATAGATTCACAAAGGAAGAGTTTTTGGACCTTCCTGTATATGGAACAAAACAGGAAGCTAATACAGGAGAATTCTTTCTTCTAGGTGAATATTTCGACGGTAAGGTTAATCGTATGTCGAGATATGGTTATCAGAAAGAAATTCTGATGGATTATATCGAAATGATGGGAAAGATGAATGAACAAGAAAAGGCTAAAATTAGAGAAGAGGAATTCTTTAAGGTTGTGTTTCTTAAGAAACATAAGGATGGTAATATTAGTGAACTTGGTGGACATATAGATATAGAAGAAATTTTGGACTCTCTGATTATCATCAATACAGATGAAGGAGTTATACAAGTAGAGGGATAATTTGAATCTTAATATTCCATAATGGAGAGTGTGAATGGTTGCTTTTAATAATCAGTTTATTTGGACTGAACTCTATAGACCTTCTAAAATAGAAGATTGTATCCTGCCTTCTAGAATAAAGACTATATTTGAACATATGGTCGAATTCAAACAGATACCAAATCTGTTACTTTTTGGCACTCCTGGTGTCGGTAAAACTACAGTTGCCAAAGCCCTATGTAAACAAGCCGATGTTGATTTTATTATGATCAATGGCAGTGAGGATCGAGGTATTGATGTTCTGCGTGGTCAGATCAAAGGGTTTGCATCGTCTGTAAGCCTCTCTAAAGCCCGTAAAGCCGTTATTATTGACGAGGCTGACTACCTAACCCCTGTAGCTCAAGCGGCTTTCAGAGGGCTTATAGAAGAGTTTTCTGTGAATTGCACTTTCATCTTTACATGCAACAGTAAAGATAGAATTATAGATGCGATTCATTCTCGTTGTATGGTGGTTGACTTTAAGTTAAATCCAGAAGAAAAGCCAGAAATGGCAACCCTCTTATTAAAGAGATTGAAGTATATTCTGGACGAAAATAAGGTAGTCTATGACGGAAAGATTCTTCAAAAGCTTATTATCAAACTCTTTCCAGACTACAGAAAGATCATAAACGAGGTTCAAAAACATTCATCAAAGAGTTTAATAGATTCATCTATTTTGTTGGATATCTCTGATGAAAGTGTCATGGACTTGATTCAGTTCATGAAATCTAAATCCTACAAGGATGTTAGGGCATGGGTTGCCAAGAATGTAGGAACTACGGATGCACAATTGATCATGAGATTTATCTATGATAAGGCATCTGTACTTATGAATCCTGTAAGTATTCCGGCAGCCATTCTAGTTATCAGCAAGTACCAGTTTCAGTCTTCTTTTGTGCAGGATCAGGAAATTAATCTGATGGCAATGTTGACTGAATTGATGTTGGAAGTAGAGTTCAAATGAGTGATCTATTTAAAGACATTCTTCCGAGTATCCTTTACACAAAAAAGGATATTCTGGATAAC
>JAEHJW020002454.1_pt1 | contig 15880 bp, 18 predicted proteins | sample 9271431 | NCBI WGS metagenome assembly JAEHJW02
TCCCGAAGTTCATCTGCAAGTTTTTTCGCTTCATCGAGCGTCAATTCGACATCCTGTTTTCCAGCTCTGATCTTGATAAGCATGTTCAGACTCCATTTCGGCATCGCGCGTCCTGCTCGCGCTGCCAGTCATCACGACAGGAACCGCCCGCATCGGGGCGGCAGAAAAGTTCACCGGCATGCACCGGCTCATTGCAGAAAAAACATCGGCCGCATGGCTTCAATTGCACGCGCCGCGCCTCGAATTCACGGTTGAGCAAAGCGGCTTCGCGGAATCGTTCTTCGGCGTCGGATGCCAGGTCGTCGAGGCTCATGGCGTATCGGCCGCGCCATAGCGCAGGTCTGCCGCAATGCGGCGTGCCCAGCCTTTGCCAAAGTCTGGCCATTTCGAGAGTCCGGTCATGAACATCAGCCTCTCGGCCAGAAACTTCATGATCGTGTCGGCAGGCGATTGCGCTTTGAGCGCAGCCAAACTCACAGGGCCGAAGTTGCCATCGTCCGCAACGCCGACGGCGCGCTGCAACGCTCGGATAGCCGTTTCAATGCCGCTGTTGACGGCGAAGTCCAGTAGTTGGAAGCCGACGCCAGGGGGCATCGCGTCACCGTCGATCTTGTCCCAGAAATCGCGCTTGTAGATGGCAATGGCTTCATCGCGCGTCAAATTGGCGATGTCGAGATTCGGATAACTGCGCTTGCTGATGCCCCAGTTCGTGACGCCACCAGGGTCTGAAGGATTCGCGACATAGCCGCCCTCGTTTCCGAGCAGGCGGTTGATTGCGACGGTGAATTGATCTGCGTTATTGGTCATGATGAATGACTTCCACATCGCTGAACTTGTAGCCCTCAAGCGCATAGCGTTGCACGACCCAGAGCGGATGCGGCAATAAAAATCTACCTAGGGTAGGACTTTGTATAGCGCGAGATTCTCGGCTTCTTGGTCAATGCAATTTCGATTGGCCATTTGAATCTAACGATTCTTGCGTGCAATGTGTTGTAGGCAATTCCAAACTGCGATGACAAGTCCGAAAGCGTCATTCTCTGGCCATTGACCTCGAAAAACTTAGTTGACCTCCTATTTTCGCTTTGCTGCTTCCGTGACGCCCACCGACAATTCTCTTTGCTATAGCCGCCGTTGTTATCTATTCGATCGAGCGATGTATCAGGAGGGCGCTTCCCCATGTCCTCAAGGAAGTTGGAAAACATGCGCCATCGGTCGCAGACAGTCACACCTCGTGCCCCATATGTTTGATAGGCTATCACCGCAGGATTTGTGCATCGTGTCAACATGGAGGCCCATGAGTAGTACTCTGGGGACGCCTTTCTCCTCAACGTGTGGCCGTGTGTTATCTGGCCTGTTTTCTTAGTCAGGCATCCGCAGGAGCGAATTTTCCCGGTCAGCACTTCGCTAAGAACGAACGTTTTTGCGTTGCCGCAGTCGCATAGAGCCGAAACTCTACGATTTGCGTTTTGAGGCCGCTTCGGCGCTTCACAAAGAATTGTCAGCGCACCAAACTTTGCGCCTATTGGTATAGCATTGCGTGCAGCCATCGTTCATGCCTTTCATGGATGGTGGTTAGAGGCCCGCTCGTGTTAGCGCACGCTGCGGGCTTCGCTTATTTTAAACCTGTTTTTCGTGTTCGATAACCTCTAAATCAGAGAATTTGTAGCCATCTTTTAGGTATCTCTGCATGATGAAAAGCGGCCAAGGAATTGCATGAATGCCGGCATCTTTGCCGCGATGGTGCTCTGCGCAAAGCAAGAGTCCTTGGCTCACCATGTCATCCACGAAAACATAGGGATTAGCAGGATCAAAGCTCTGCCAATCGAAGCGCGGAAAATCGGCTTTTACCTTGTCCCAGTCAATCGGAGCTTCAGCGAAACTACGTTCGATGCCGAAGTGATGCGCTTCCAATGGAGCGCCTGACTCCAGCGCGGTCCTTCCGCAGATCCAGCAGCCGCCGTCACGCTCGATCAATGCTTTGCGCGTGCGCTCGAACAGGCTCGTTTCCGTGCGCGGATCGTGCCCGGGAATGTTGACCTCGACGGTCAGCGTTTCCTTTTCTTCGTGCTGCTGTTCGACGCTCATGTCAACGCACCGTGATGTTGGCATGGAAGCCGGCCCAGATCGCGGCCAAGCCCGCCCCGATGCCGACCATGAACTTGAAAATGCTCACCGCAGCTTTACCAGTACGGAATGCCATCAGCAATTCGTCCATCTTCTCCTCGTGCGCCTCGAATCGCGTATCGATGTACTGGACGAGGGCACGTTGTTCTGGCGGCAGTGCTTCCATGAGTTCGGTGCGCAATTCTTCAAGGCGTGTTTCTCGGTCAGTCGTCATGGCCGTCCTTTGCGGTTTTTGGGCATAAAAAAGCCGCCCGAAGGCGGCGTGATTATTTTCTATGGCTCTACCGGGCCAGAATGCGGAACTCTGGCGAAGAGAGGTTGTCGATCTCTGCCCTGATGGCTTTCAATGTTTGTGCGTGGTTCGGTCATGGTCGTCCTTTGCGGGCTGTATGGTTGCGTTTCATACTAGTAGCTGTCGTAGTCCGGGTAGCTGTCGAGCCCCGCACCAGTTGCAGGGTTCGCTGCGTCCGATTTGATACCAGCAGCGGTCTACGGGGCAGTAGTGGGTAAACATGGTCAAGGTACAGAGTAGGAAACTGAACCAACGATGCGCGATCCGCTTGTGGCTGGGAATGTTCCGTCATAGTTGACACAAGTGGCGTAAGTGTTTGCGCCCCCAGCTTGGGCAACAATCATTTTCCCACTATTCGTCGTGTCACGAGCAGCACCGCACGCGAATTCTGTGTCCGCGGCTAAAGGTAAACCAATTTCAAGAACGCCCGAGGCAGTTCCGACTGTCGTAATCGTTACATCAAACTCAACTTCCACTCGTTGCTTCGCTCTACGGTATCGGCCATTAACAGCGCCTACGGTAGTAATCGTGCCGGAAGATGATGCAACAGTGGGGGCGTACGAAATCCAGTCAGGAACATGAACCTGGCCTTCCGATGGGCCGGAATAGGTAGCGGCCCCATTGCCTCCAAATACAATGGCCGGCTGCGACAGTTCGATGGTATTCCCTGCGACGGCTTCAATTGCCGGGAATCCTCCGTTGCCTTGGTTCCAATTTTCAATAAGCGCGGAACCGATCCTAATAGTGTTGCCTGTACCATCCGCTCGCACCGCGTTCTGCTGCGTAGCATCTACCCGAAGATTTGCAATATCAAGCGTGCTGTTTTGACCGAACAGACCCACTCCAACTCCGATATTTTGGCCAGAGTTACCAGATACCGTGCAGTTGGCGATCTGGCCCGTTGCGCCAGATGTAATAGTGGGGTCGAGATAAATAGGATACTGACACAGATCGGCGTCGAAGTTTGCAATCTTGAACTTGCTGGTTGTCCCGTTTGCATCTTGATCAATGCGCAATCCAGAGCGGGAACTATAGGCAAACACGTTTCCAAATTGCGGGTTGTCGCAACGAATTAAGTACACAGAATCCAAATTGGCAAGCATGTACGCTAGTACATTCGCATCCGTTGACCAAAACGGCCAAAAATGTATGTGCTCTACACTTACGACATCTGCCGCCATCGTTACATACAAACCTTTCTGGAAACACTGACCCCGCAAACTTCCGATATGCAGTCGCCCAAAACCTCCATTGTCAAGCTGGATACCGTTCGTCGCGTTCAACAACATGACGTTTCCAAAAATCGCGTCTCCGTCGTTGAAATAAAAATCGAAGTCTGCGGCAACGGGCGCCCAACCAGTTCCGGGAGCAGGCTGGTTGCGGAAGGTTCCGATTCTGTCAAAGTACGCCCCGGAAGATGCATTGGAGCCCCCGGGAATGATCGAAAACCCTTTGCCAAGGTGGTTTAGGTAAAACCACGTTCCAAGACCCCTCGTCCCTTGCGTTCCAACATACGGTTGGGGCATATCTCCAACAAGCGAAAAAGATCCAGTCGCCGAAATAGTGGACGTAAGGAGGTAAACCCCGGATGGCGCGTAAAGCGTTTTTCCGGTGCTGACTGCATAGTTCACCGCCGCCTGAATAGCCACCGTGCTATCCGCCACGCCAGTCGGGTCCGCCCCGAAGTCCAGCACGCTAACTGACTGCCGAGCCCCAAAGAACTGCCAAGCAGTAAGCCCGGCGTTATAGCGCAATGCGCAGGAGTTCTTGAGTTGCCCAGCAAGAATCGGCTGGCCATTTCCGTCGAGTATCGCTACGCCATTCAGCGTCGCCGCCCCCGTATTCGCACGCGCTGGCGTGACATACATCGTCAACGGGAACCCATCAGGGATCGTCGTCGGAATCGCAGGCGTCAAACTGACGACATAGGCATTCGCGGTTGTGCCAGTATCGGTGGCATAGTTATATGCGCCTGACTGAATCGCAAGCTCGGTCGTTTGTGCAGTCTGCGTGGAAAACGCATAGTCGCCTGCATTCCAGTTCTGCGCTGCTGTTCCCTCCTGCCCTCGAATGACAGTAAGATTCGTGCCACTGATTGCAGTAACGTAGACGATTTCAAATACCGTGCGCGTCGCTTTATCGTTCAGCGTCAGCGGCATGATCTGACCCGCTGCGAGCGTCGGAAGATTGGTCGCGCTCAGTAGCGTCAGTGTTGTTGCCGTGGATGCAATCGCGGAATTCAGCGATGTGTTGACATTGTTCGCAAAGATGTATTTGGTCATGTGTCGCTTTCGGGCAATAAAAAACCGCCCGAAGGCGGCTTCATGGATCGTATATAGCTTTATCGAGTCAGCAAGCTGCTGTATAACTTACTGCAGCGGTAGCGGCTAAAGTTGCATGCAGATTCATCACGTAAAACGTCATGCCCGTAGAAGAATAGGATGCGATATTTACTATAACCGAGTTATTGCCGGTCGGCGCCGTGACTGTGGCGCTTAATTTCTTCGGGGTTGCTGCAAGTGGATAAGGAAACGTAACGGATACCGAAACACCACTGGCAGCTGGAATACTCGCAGTCTGTGCGGTTATGCCCGATTGATGGAAGGCAGCACCGATATATTCAGCGGCATTCCCGACGCCAGACAGATCGTTAATCCGTGTACCCCCGGAGTTAACATTGAGGTCTTGCGAAATGATCGTGTATTGCGACGCGCCAGACTCGAACTGGATGCCAGTTTGAACATCGACAATTGGTCCTGAAAATGTGTTATATCCAGCAAAGAGATTTAGTCCGTAACTCGTGGCGTAACCAGCGCCATCGATGGCACCATATTTCCAAGTGTTGACATTGTTGAGTGACGACGATCCATTGTCTACGATGCCTTGCCACACCAACCCCGAAGCGAATGCAGCCGGGTAGGGCTGGATATAATTGATGTCGATTTCATTACCTTGAAATATGTTCGGAGACGTTACAGAAACATAAACGCCCTGCGCTGCGGTTGCCATGCTTCCTGCCGTCTGACCGAAGCCGTTTCCAATTTCAATACCTTTAATCTTATTTTGTGCAATATTACCTGTGGAGCAGTCCAGAGAAATACACTCCCCAAATCCACCGATAAACATGAAATTTATCTCACAGACAACAATCGTGATTTGTCCATTTGCCCCGGCTGTCGTCGGCTTTAAGTGCAAGCCAGTATAGGTTGAACTATTGCTCGTGCCGACAATTCTCCCGAACGTGAATTTCGCGTGATAGGCAGAATCAATGCTGACGGCATTGACTGGGCATGAAATCGTGAAATCGGGATGACACTCGAAATTGAATCCTTCGGGGATCGTATTCGGAAAGATCAGCGTCGTTGCGCAATAACTCGTACCAGCAGGGCACCAAACCCTGAATAGCTGTGTGGAAGCTGCCGAAATTGCAGCAGAAATAAATGGAATATCGTTTGTGGAGCCGTCAAGATGCGCTCCAAACTGCTTGATCGAGACAGTTCCATTGTGGATGAGCTTCCATCGGCCACCATCGCTCGCGACGATGATCGTGCCGCCGTTGTCGGCGCTCGTCGTGTCGGTGGAGTCGTAGTAATACCGGCCACCACCACCATCGCCGGATGCGTAGTAGCCAGATACGAAAGCGTAGGCATCCGGCACTTCCTTGATAGATCGAAGCGACGCAATGCTGGTCACGACATACCCAGGCTGATCCCGGTTCTGCATGATCCATGCAGACAAAGACGATGAATATTTATAGGTTGTTGTCCCAACAATGGCACCAGGAGAAACAGCGTTTCCGAACTTATCGACAACCGCAACACCGTTGATTGTCACAGATCCTGTGTTGACTCGACTTGGTGCAACGTACATTCCAAGCGGGAAACCATCCGGAATCGTCGCCGGGATACCTGGCGTCAGCGTGACGACATAGGCGTTCGCGGTTGTACCGGTGTCGGGGGCGTAGTTGTAGGACCCGTATTGAATCGCTAACTCATTAGCCTGGGCCGTAATCGTACCGAACGCATAGTCACCCGCATTCCAGTTTTGCGCAACCGTCCCTTCTTGCCCTCGCAAAACCGTGAGCGTGGTTCCGCTGATCGCAGTGACGTAGACGATCTCGAAAACTGTGCGCGTCGATGCGTCATTCAAAGTCAGCGGGAAAATCTGACCTGACGAAAGCGTCGGAAGATTCGTCGCCGACAGTAGCGTGATGGTCGTCGCACCAGATGCAACGGCAGAGAAAAGCGTCGTATTGACGTTATTGGCGAAAATGAATTGTGTCATTTTTAACCCATATTAAAATCGGATGACCAAATATCCAGGAGCGCCATAACCTCCTGGCCCTCCAACTTGAGGCGTTGTCCCGTATGCTCCACCACCACCGCCGCCGCCAGCGCCATACGCCGATCCATAAGCGCTTGTGCCATTAAATGCGCCCTGACCTTGTGCCCCTCTACCGGCAGCCCCACCTCCACCGAAAAGAGAAGATGCTCCTGCGCCGCCATTCCCAGCAAAAGCGCCATCTGATCCGTCTGACCCGGCCGGATAACCATATCCTCCGGCCCCTCCAGCGCCGGCAGAAGCTATTCCCGCTGATGCATTATTCTGTCCAGCCCCACCAACGCCTCCGCCGCCGCCCGCTAGAGTCAAAAGAGTGGAATTCGCCGTTGTATCGATAAGCGTTGTATTCCCTCCCGCACTACCATTTGATCCTGCGGTTCCGGTGGAACCACCTGCGGCTCCATACGCGCCATATGCACCTATGGTGATCGTTAAAACATGTCCGCTCGTTACTGCAATGATTTGATCGAACACACTTTGAGCAGCCCCGCCACCCTGGCCTCCGCCCGCCCCGCCAGAGCCTGTTGCTCCGACAGTGCCCCCGCCGCCCCCGCCGCCCCCGCCACCGCCAGCGCCACTGACCAGAATCTCCGTAACCCCCGCTGGTACTGTCCATGTTCCATTCGCAGTAAATGGAATAGTTCTTGCGGTTGCGGACAATTGGCTTAGATTGACTGCTTGATCTGATGATGTCGCTGCGGCAACGCTGAACTGTGTAGATGGATTACCATTCACTGGCGCAATAGTTCCCTTCGTCGGCATAACCTTTGCATAATCCCCAATAGCCCAAGATTGCGCCGCCGTTCCTTCTTGCGCTCGTTCAATGGTTAATGTCGCGCCACTGATGGCGGTGACATAGCAGACTTCATAGATTTGACCAGTCGCGGCATCATTAAACGTGATGGGCATTGCCTGACCTGAGGCAAGCGTAGGAAGACCCGTAGAGCTGGCCAGCGTTGCAGTCGTAGCGCCACTCGTAAGCGCCGCAGCGAGTGTGGTCGAGAAATTATTGACGAATACGAAGGCTGTCATGTCAGCGTCACGGTTGGTTTAACCTGGAAAGGGAATGGCAGGATTCCCTGCGCGATGAATGCTTGTAGCGCTTGCGATTCTGTCGATGTCGCCACTTCTATATTGATGGCGTGCGAGTAATTCACGGTCAACATCCCGCTTGAATTCGTCGCTGTCGTGTCGGTTGTCGTTGTGTTCGTGGCGCCTGTAATGACCGTGCCTTGATCGACAAGACTAACTTGTGGCAAAAGCCCAACATCAATATCAGAGCCATTCGCACCGAACAGAAAACGGGCCACCCTTCTGCGGAGCCATTGCAGGGACATTTGCTTCCCGTCACCGCGATAGGTGATCCACGTCAACGTGCGTTTGTAGAGATCATCATTTGCGATGATGGACGTACCCGTTCGCGTCTGCGTCGCTGTGTTATAGGGTGTCGTGTCGTAGGGCGTCGTGTTGTAGCCGCCGAAAGACGAAACGGACGTATTCGATATAACGGGTCTTGCCACCCCGTAAATGCCTGTCGCCAGCCAGTCGAGCAGCGGTCCAGATACGGCGGGTGACGTATAAACCCCCAATGGTGTCTGGTTGAACCAGTCGAGATAGCCTTGCGACAAACTGTTATACGCGGCGACGAACGCCTGCAAATCCGAGTCGTCTGCGTACTCCTGATACAGGTAGCTCGGGATAACCGATTGCAGAGGCTGAGAGGAAAAGGACTCGATCATCCCTGTACCACCGTCACGCCATTCGCTGCAGCGTAGAAGTACGATTCAGGATCGCCGACGACAATACTTGTCCCCGCATTGGGAGGGGTCGGAGTTCCGTTAATCGACACCGAGAATGTCAGCGTTGTCAGGTAAATCGATGGAAGAACACTGGCGACGGCCTGCTGGAATACAGCGGTCATGGCAAGTTCGTTCAACGGTTGCCCGACTTGCACCCCGTTGATGTAATTCACCAGGGCCGTCGCCGCGAGTTGGTTGACCTGATTACCTGCGGTGAAATTGGCTTGCGTCGTGTTCCATGTGACTGTCGCCGTCACGGTTTGGAGCGGCGGATTGACGAACACAACGTTGTAGGTGTTCGGCACATCGGTGATCGTGGCCGTGATATTCCGCGCTGTCGTGGCCGAGCCGATGATGGTGGACAGATCCAATGTGCCCAGGTAGATCGCCCCTGCAACGAGGTATGGATCGCCACCCCCACAAATGACTTCCCAGCCGCCACCAACTTGCAGAATCGATACCAAGCGCGGCACAACGCCCGGAACCGCTTGAAGCAAGGTTGTGATGTATTGCGGTGTTCCCTGCCCTGTGACCTGGCCGGCGGTGAGAATCCTTGAACGGTAGCTTTGAACGCTCTCAGCTCCGAGGCTTGCAATGCCTGCACTAGGGTTCGTAACGGAGAGCGTGTAGCCCGATGGGACGGACGTGACGATCTGCGTCACCGTCGAGGCTGGGACAGCCCATGAGCCCGATTGATTCGCTACGCAATACAGAGGCGGGCTCGTTCCGCCCGTACCGATGATGCCGCCATCCTGCAAAACGTATTGATGCGAGCCGTCCGAAACGATGAATCCCTGCGGAATCACATACCCGGCTAGCCCTGTGAACACCACATAGACGCTGGTGTTCGTCGGCTGACCCTGGGGGATGCCGAACTGAGCGCCGAGCTGGGCAAGTATGAACGGATTCGCGCCGTAGGGACTCACCGAATTCACGGCATCGATGCGCGCCTGGTCGATGGTCGTCAACGCGCCGACATCGGTAGACAGAATGTCCTCGATCAGCGAACCGGGAAGGTTGGCCGTGTAGTCTTGATTCGTCTCGGCAACGGCGGTTTCGACGGCGCTTCGCAGATTTGCGGGCGAAGTCGGCACCGGACCGCTCGGCCCCATAACCAAAGGAATGCTCATGTCGGGATGATGTTTTCTAGGATGGCGCCGCTATGCGTCACGGCCTTGACGTTGTAGGCGGGCGGGGTCGTATTCGGCACGCGCTGGATGGCGAGTGAGGCGAAGAATGGCGAGAATTGCTGTTGCGTCTGCGCAGCGTAGAAATCTGGGAAAACCTGCGTCACGATAGTCTGATAAGCAGGTATTCCATAATTCGCATAAAACGGGCTTTCGCCAAGATTCAATTGCAACGCCTGCGCCAAGGCTGTGAGATACACATTGTCGTTGAAGCCTGCTGCGTCAGTCGTAATCTCAACCCATGTCGGATTTCCGAGCGCGTCATATGTCCTGCCATACGTTCTCACACCACGCCCCCGGTATTTCCTGTACCCGTTGTGACGCCAGAATGTTCGTGCGCCATGAATTGGATGCCATTGATGCTCAGGCCCGAGCTATTCAGGACAATGGGCACGCCGCCTGCGGTCATGGTGATCTCCGATGATGTGATGGTGAGCGATGAACCGCCGACAGTGCCGGAAATCTCAGTACCATTGATGACCAGGGTATTCGCACCGTAGGTGACGGTCGTTCCGTTCTGGTCGGTGACAACCTCTGAAGTCGTTCCCGTGGTCGTGCGATTGATCGTCCCGTTCGGGCCTTGCACCTGGGCAGCATTCTGATCAATCGGCGGCGAGTTCTTGTTGCTGACAGGGACAAATATCAACGCCGAAAGATTAGCCGGACGGGCTAAACTCGGTGCAGCACCACCAAATCCCGATATTGCCGATAGATATGCATCGGCCGGCACCGTCATGCCGAAGTCGCCGATCTGCGTCGGTTCGCGTATCCAGTTCGATTCGAGCTTGGGGATCGTGATCGGAGGTAGTGTCCAAGGCGTCGAATCCACCTCGAATTTGACCGTCACGATGGACCCGATGACGGCAATCACACTGCACGGCAAAGCTCTCCCCGTCGATTGAATAGCTTCAGATGCGCGGCGAATGGCGTTGCGATTGAGGACGTGCTGAATCCACAGTTTGTCGAAGTTATCAGCCATTGACCGAGCAATTAAAGATGGTGGCCCACGACGCGCCGTCCGGGGTGCGGAAATTGCCGACTTGGCGAAGCTGGATGATCTTGAACGTCCCCTGAAACGCGGACTTGTACTTTTCGCTGGATGGATAAGACTTGGCCGAGGTCAGCACGATGCCCGGCTGGTTCTGCAATCCCTGCGGCATTTTCAAAGTCCCGCCGACAACCATGTCCCCGCGCATCACCGTCTTGACTTGCATGATGTCGGGGGCGATCCATGTCGGTTGCCCGATCATGTCGGCAAAGGCCAGTTGCGTGGGTGGAGGTGAATAGAGACTGTCGAAGATTTGAATCTTGCCGCCTTGAATGGCGATGTAAACCGTATTCAGCAATTGGTCTTCGGTGTACTGCCTCAACCATGAGGCGAGGCTGTCCAGCGAGGAATAGAACCCGATATGGTCTTGCGGGGCAACAAGGTTCTGGCTGATATTGATGACGGTTGGATAAGTCGGATACGCCACTGTGAAGCAGTTCAGCAGGGCCGTGGATAACTCCATGCCAGCCGTCCAATTCAACACAAGGTTTCCGGGTTGTGCGGGACCATAAATTGACGCAGTGACAACGAAATCCAGCGTCATTTCGGTTCCTTCCCAGTTACCGAAAGATTGGAAGACTTGCCCGACGAGGATTGTCCCGGCCTGCTTGGGATTGGCCAGCGGAAGGCCAGCCTGCATTCCGGCTTTCATGATGACCTGCATGCCGACGAACTGCTGGGCGTTTGTCAGGTCTTGCAGTGATATGCCATGCACCGTAATCGTTTGCATGCCCATCGGCGTGTCATACGTCGAGAGCGGCATGTCAAATTCAACATTCAACGCGCCGGGGTCAAACACCCCATTCGGGTGCGATGTCCAACGGCGAAATGGCACCGAGGCCCCTGCGGGGGCAACGCTCAGGTCGTAGTACCTCACGGATTCACTTCAAAGTTGCCCGTATCTTCGCGAAACAGAATGGTCGAAGATGTGAAGATGCCAGGGGCCAGGAAAATGCTCGAAGTCAGCGGCGAACCCACCATCGCGCCGTTCCACATGATATTGCCGTTATCGTCCATGATGGTGACGTACCAGCGTTGCCCGTAGACATTCCACGTCACGGTCAGCGCATAGTTGGCGCCGTCAAGTGTGACCACGGTTTGAAACGGCGGGCTGCTATTGGCCGGCTGAAACGGAATGACGGTCATGGAGGTGAACTCAAGAATGTATTCACGCTACCCGCAAGATTTCCGATACCCTGAACTGCCCCTTGCGCTGCAGCACCTACTGCCGCAACAGGCCCTGACCATGCCGATGAGGTGACTTGCCCTCCACCGACCAGTTTTCCCATGAGGGCGTTGAAAGCCGTTGTCGCCTGTTGTTGCGTCACCAAAGGCTTGATGAAATCAAGCTGCCATTCGACTTGTTTTTGCTTTGTCGTCCCGCTGGTAATGTCCGTCATGGCCGTCATGACGCAGTTTGTATAAATGAAGGCAGGCGTGGCAATGTGGTAGGTGCCGCCGGCATCATTGTGCGCGCGCAGGGATGATTGCAGAGCTGTGAACAAGGCGAGTTTGGTGAGATAACCGCCAGTATCCCGAACCGGCGCGATCATCTGCAAAGAGATGTTCAGCGGCTGTTCAATGATGGCATTGGCCGCAACCTGCTGATTCGCGAATGGATAGGTTCCGATGGCATTGTTGATGAGCGTGCCACCTGGGATCGGGAGGTATTGCGCAAAGAAATCATCCGTGCTCAGGCCTCCGCTGGAGAGAACACCTTGGGCGAGCGAAAGCAGTTGGCCGGTCAACCCGATAATGGGCATCATGCCTCCCAGCGTATTGGAGACAATGCCGCCGACAAGAATGATGGGCGAGACTTGAAACGAGAGCTTGTAAGCGTCTCGAAATACAGCCGTCAGCGCCATTCAATGCCCCAGAGCGTTTGCGGAAACGGCAACACGTGCGGCAGTCTGATTCGAAATCATGATGCGCACTTGGCTCGGAGATACTTTGGTTCCCTTTTCCTGGCGAATCATGGCCGCCATCAGGCGCGACAAAGTTCCATTGTTGTTCAGGTCGAGATGTTGATTCGGCCCATATCCAGTCCAACGCGAAACATTGGCGATATAGGCCGCATCGTTATTGTGATCTGACGCGGGCGCATAGGTTTTGATGATGCTTGCAATCGTATCCGCGTGATGCAATCTCGGATAACGACGCAACAGATTTGCCATGGCTTTATAGCCTGCCGTTTTGTTTGGGAAGGCGGCAAAACCATGAACCGTTGGCACACCCGGCGCCCAGCGTAAATTTCCTGGGTTATAACTTGGGTTCAATGCCGAATCTGGAAGTTGTACGCCCGATGGATGAACGACGTGGATGCCATTGCTGTAACCCGGCAGCGCCTTCCATAATGCATTCGCCTTTTGCCCTAGGGTTGCCGGCTTGACGATGTGATTCTTGAGCGACGCGAGTGGGGTTGATCCCGCCAGAGGATGCGCTGGCCCTTGAACCGTTGTTTTGTTGTGTGGAAGAATGCCACCCAGAAACCGAGCAACCTGCACAGTGACATGCGCCAACGTGCTGATGGCCGATGCGAAGTCGCCCACCTTTTTGCGGAAATCTGGGGAACCTAAATATTCCGCGAATTCCTTGATTCCCGCTGCGGCCTTGTCCATATTGGCCGGGGTGAGAACGCCGTTAATGAGCTTTTCGGCGTCTTTGGTCAAGGAATTGACGAACCCGGCAAGAACGGGTGACAAAGCTGCCAGTCGCTTGGTCAACGTGGTTTCAATCGCGTTACCTGCAACGGATAGTTCCCGGGTGAACTTGTACCAGGCCGAAACCGTCGAATTCGACAGATTGAACGCTTTCGCGTCTTTGGCGAATTGTGCCTCGCCTTGCATCAACGTTTTGCGGCTCGTGTTCCCAGCAAGCCGCATGCCTTCGAGCGTCATGCCGGCACCAAGAAATCCGCGAGCCTGCAGGTTTTCCGTGGTGCGCATGGCTGGCGGTGTGTTCTTCCACCAGTCATGGGCTTTCAAAAGAACGCGCTCGGCCAGTTGATCGGGCCTCATGCTGACAACTTGGCCTTGGCTTAAACCCGTTGCAAGGCTGAGATTGACGCGGCCCTGAAAGCTGTTTTGCGCGTTGGCGACATTGGAGAGCATGTTTGGATCGGCATACCGGCTCATGTCTGAGCGCCATGCCTTGATGGCGCCGACAGAGACGCCGATACCGCGCGCCGAGCGCTGCGTATTGACGGCGTTTTCGCCGAGTTCCCGAAGGCCAAAACCCCCGAGAATGCCGACGCCACTGCCGAGAGCACCGAGCTTGAACAGATATTTGCCGATACCGAAAATGTGTTTTGCAGTCTTGCCAGCGAACGTTGCCATCTTCTTCATCTCACCGGCACTGCTGCGCACGGATGAATGAAACTGCTTTTGCGCTTGCGTCGCTTTCTTGACTTGACTGGTCAATGAATGCGCATGCTTGACGGCTTCCTCAAACGAACCCGCAGCGGCTCCGCTAATGGCCCCAAAAGTCACCGCTGCCTTCTTCGTGGCCGCATCGACTTTCTTCCAGTCATTCGGCATTGATTCGAGTTTGGCGTGGTATTCCTGAAACAACTCATAGAACGCCTTGAATTGGTCCGCATTGACGTCGATGTCAATGATGGGTTTATTCGCCATGTTCAGGTTCCGGTCAGGCTCTTGAGGGCTCCGAGGATGTAGCGCTCTCGAAATTCGCGCGGGCTGTCAAACGGCAATTCGTGCCTCTCCGCAAAGGCTTTGAAACCTTCGCGGCTGGCGTATCTCAGGTGGGCAGCGAAGATGTTGGCTTCGTCAAAGGTTCTGCCTGCGTCGAGGTCCGCAAGGAATCGCAATACTCCGAAAGCGAGAATGATGTGATCAATCCCTGCAGGATCGAAGCCACGGCCTCCGCTGTCTTGGCCTTCATGGCTTTTGCGCTCAGGGCATAGAGGCAGGTAAAAAAAACGATGGCCGATTCCGCCTCCCGCCAATCGTCGGCATCGATGTGACCACCCTGAATCGCCGCATCCACCGGCAGCATGTCGAATCCAGTTACCGAAGGGCACAGGATCGTCGTCAGTCGCTTGATTTCCGACAGAATGGCTTTTGCCATCACGTCACGTCCTATGCCGTTGTCGTCGGTGTCGCCACGTTCTTCGGCATCCTTGCGGGCTTCATCGCGCAGCGTGAGCGCGGCAATCTTCGGGCCAGCATCCATCTGGTAATAGATGCCCTTGCTGGACAAGGCGGCCTTGGTTGCCGCGAAAATGCGATAGTTCGCCTCGAAAACTTCCCGCGTCACGGGAACGTGAAACGCTTGCTTGTCGCCAACCGGCACGACAAGGTTCACAGCCTCATTGATTTGCATCAGGACAGATTCCACAGGTTGTTGTTGATGTCATAGACCCCGCGCAGCGTCAGTCTCGCCACAGGGTCCATGCCGTCATACGCGCCAGGCTCAAGACTGCGAATCACCGCCGAGCCGATGGTGATGGCAGGCCACGCCGAGGTGTCCGAGTGAATCGTGATCGTGCCCAGGTCGCTGATCGTCTGCGCTTGCGTCAGCCAAGCCAAGGCTAGACTCTGCGTGCGAAGCAGGCCCACCGTGACGGTCGCCATCACATAAGGCTCTGGCGAGGTCACGACACCCGTTGCGGTTTCGATCTGTTCGTCGAAAGCACCCTCAAAATCGATGGAAGCAAACGACTTGCCCATGTACGGGCTGGTGATGTTGAGATTGCTGTAATTGGGCACGATGACCGAGCAGCGGACGCGGTTCAGGGTGCCTTGCGCAACGAGGGGATTTGTAGCCATTCCGGGCTCCTAATTAGGCGACGAACTGCAAAGCGTCCAAATTGAATGTAACTTGGAGGAATCCATTCTGGCCGACTGCGGTGCATTGCAGGCCGTTGTAAATGCCGGCGTTGTAGTCGTTTGGATTTTGCGTCGTGTATGTTGCAAATGGGGTTGCAGTGACGACAGCAGAGAGCGCACAGCCAAACGTGACGGCAGAGTTCGCCACGTTTTGCGCAACGGCTTGCAGCGTGTTGATCCCAGTTTGGTTGTAGAGCAGCGGAGGATTACTGTTCGAGCCATTGATGATGGCAGCGGCCAGC
>JAEHJW020000156.1_pt1 | contig 15868 bp, 34 predicted proteins | sample 9271431 | NCBI WGS metagenome assembly JAEHJW02
CTCGCGACGAACACAGATGAACCGCGCGCGAGCGTATGGCACACGAACTGGCGCAGCAGCGTCGTCTTGCCGGCGCCGATGTAGCCCGACCAGATCGTCACGCCGCCTGGGTAGAACCTGATCCGATCACCATGCGGGTCGAATGGCGCGGTGGCGAACTTCGCGTTCTTGGCGCGGTACTGCTCGAGCAACTCGCGCCCGTCGAGCTTCGAAAGGTCGAGCAACAAGTCCCGCGGTTCCTCCGTGAACTCTGCCACCTGATCGGGCGAGACGAGCATCTCGCCCATACGCCGCGCCCGGTAGGCGTCGATCTTCGCGATTGAGTCGCTCATACGAGAACCTCCAATGCCGCCGCAATCCGTCCCGCCGCCGTCGCCACCCGGTCGCTGTCAACGGCCGCACCGCCCGCCAGATCGCTCGCGGCAATCGCGACGATCCCGGCTTCCTGGGCGAGACAGGTCAGCGCGTCGAACGCCGTGAACGGGCGCACCGGTCCTTTCGAGAACTTCGCGAGCGGCTGGTCGAACAAATCCGCGAGCGTGAGGCCGAGCGCCGCGACCACATCACCCGCCCCGCATCCTGCGAAGTCGTGAATCACCACGCGCCCATCCCGGCCGAGAGCAATCGACAGGGACGGGGAGCGATCCTCGTGCGCAGGACACCGCGCGATCCATCGGCCCTCGCGCACCCTTCGCACGCCGTTGAGGCGCGAGAGGATTTGATCTATCGCCATTGGATCGCCCCCTTCGATTCGGATTTCGCAAACTCGAGTCCGGCCTCGATGTGCTTGGCGTCGCGAAGCAGGAGGCCGATATCGTCGTAGACGGTCTTGCGGTCGTTATGGCCGGTGTGGTGCGGCGATTTGAGGTAGCCGCTAATGGCGGCGCAAAGCGTGTCCGCTGCGTAGAGCTTCAACGCATCGCGGATAACGCGACTGCGCTTTGCGTCTAGTTTCGCGTTGGGATGGTTCCATGCGGAACGCCAGTGGTCGAAAACCTTCGCGGTCGAATCGGCAGATTCGACAGATATGTCTTTCTCTGCTTCTGCTTCTGCTTCTTCTTGGCGTGACGGAGCGTGACGGAGCGTTACATGCGTTACATCAGCGTTACAGAGCGTTACATGCTTTTTGCTCGCCCTGAACTTAGCGACCCGTGATCTGTTCTGCTCGCGGATAGTGTCCAAGTCCTTCATTTCGCGGTATTTTTTATAGTTGACGATCAGCCATCCCCAATCCCGATGATCGTCAATTCGGACTAGCCTGCGACCCTCATCGTCGGGGGTTCGCGACCTCGGATCGGGGCGCTCCAGCTGCTCTATGCCGCGCTTAATGAAGTCGATGGGCCACCCTGTACGCCCTGCCATCGCCTCTGGCGTCATGTCCAAAACGCCGTCAGCGTTACATAGCGTTACAGCCATCATCAGGACCGCTGAACCCTCCAATTGGCCGTACAAGCTGCCGTCCCAAATGGACGTGAATACCTTCGCGTACACCTAGGTGAGCCCTCGTTCTTGCTCCATCTCCGCGACCCTCTCGGCCGACCGCTGTGCCACGAGCGCGGCCAGTTGAGCGAACATCGCGCGCCGCTGCTCGTCCGTATCGGCGCGACACATCGCCTCGGACGCGTCCGCGATCTGGCGCTCGAGCGCGGCGTCTGCGTCGGTCACTTTTCCGGCCCCTTCCGGTCCTGCGCCGGTTCCGAGCCGGTAGGGATGCCCTTGCCCTCTAGCTTGTCGAGGAGTTTCCTAGACGCATGGGCATCGGCGATCTTTCTGTCGATCAGGTTTTGGAGGACTTCGCGAACGACGTCGGCCTTGGTGCGCCCCTCGTGATCCGCGATCGTCGTGATGGCGAGCGACATTTCGGGAGCAACAGCTACACCGAGGTCGATCATTTCGCCGCTCACGGGTCAGCTAGCCTTCTGAGCGCGGAAGTACTCGGCGAGCTTCTCGACGTTGCGGACGCGCGGATTCAGCGTCTCGCGGTAGCCGATCTTGCTAACCGTGCCGAAGCTAACCCCAGTTGCGCTGGCGATCTCGCGCCATTCACCTCGCCGCGCATTAAGTTCCGCGAGGACGAACTCGTATATGGATTCGCTCATGGGCTGGAAGCATAACCCCACTTTCGGGTTAACGCAACCCGGATTAATGGCCGGCCGTGCAGCACAATCTAGGGGCATGGGAAGGCCAACGAAACCGCCGCTTGAGTGTGACCGCTGGCATAAGGTCGCCCAAGCGGCGATTACGCGGCGTCTACGAGAGATGTTCCCATCCTCGACCGACACGGATCGTTACGAGAAGCTCTACAAGCTGAGCGGCGTGGCAGCGGAGACTCTCAGGCGGTTTATGAAGGGCGAAACGTCGATGACCCTCCGCAACCTGGTGTTGATCGCGAACGCGATTAGCCTTACTCTCCCCGCCTTGTTTGGCGCTCCAATGGATGCCGGCCGAGTCGATTCGTCAGCCGACAGCGAGCAAACGGTGCAACTTCACCGCCGCCGAAATTGATCGCCTGCTAGGTCCGGTCCGCATAATTTGACATAGCGCAGCAATTGGCACGTTCCTTGCTAGCGCAAAAATAACCCCATAAATGGGTTGACCGCTCCCGAAAACGGGTTTACTCTACCTCCCATGGACAACCGGGAGGACACGACGATGCGCCCCGATATCTACGGCCCCGATGCCGTTACGGCTGACATCGAGGAAAACTACCGCCTCGCCCGTATCCGCTCCGGCGAGGCGAGCGTCACTCGCGATTGCGCGGTGTGCGGTCGGCTCGTGCCGAACAACGGGCCGGACCTTTGCGCCGACCATCTCCTGGTGCCGTGCGCCGTTTGCCACGGGCATCGCCGCATCGCGAAGGTCGAGCGCCCCTACTTTCGCCAAGATTGGGAATGGTGCTCCGAGTGCGGCGGTGAAGGGTTGGTGAGCTTCTCCTACGCCGACGCAATGGGTTGGCCCGTGTCGCGCGGTGGCTGCGAGATCGAGGTGATGGCATGAAATTCGAGATCAAATCACGGTTTTCCGGTGCGGTCCTGTTCTCTCTCGAAACCGAATCTATCAAGCTCTGCGTCGAGGCCGCTGTTAAATCTCGCGCGGACCTGCGCGGCGCGAACCTGGACGGCGCGGACCTGTACGGCGCGAACCTGTGCGGCGCGAACCTGGACGGCGCGGACCTGTACGGCGCGGACCTGTGCGGCGCGAACCTGGACGGCGCGGACCTGTACGGCGCGAACCTGTGCGGCGCGGACCTGCGCGGCGCGTACCTGCGCGGTGCGGACCTGGGCGGCGCGGACCTGCGCGGCGCGAAATTAAAATACGGCGACATTGATTTAGTGCTTGTTGGCGAGCGACCTATCCTCCAATTGGGGCCGATGGGATCGCGCTCAGATTATCTGCTCGCGTTCATCACCGATGGTGGCGTCTACGTTCGCGCCGGATGTTTTTGGGATACGCTGGAACATTTCGCTGCGGCTGTCAAAGAACAGCACGGCACTAACGTCCACGCCGTCGAATACAAGGCCGCGATCTCGCTCATCAAGACGCACGCAAAATTGTGGAGCGCGTCATGAGCTGGTCCACCTCTCTGATGTTCGCGTGGTCGCTCGGCTTAGCCGCCATCGCCGGCTACCTTTACGGCGTCACCGAGCGCCGCCAGCGCAATCGGCGGATCAATCAGCGCACGCGCGGCGGTAGCTACTTCTCCAACGTGTTCGACAAGCAACATAGGACGTGGAAATGAGCAACGTCAAAGCCGGTGATCTGGCGATCGTGGTGAACGCATACGTGAACGAGGGGCGAATCGTCGAGGTCTTGGAGATCGCCCCGACTGGCACTTTCGATGTCGATGGATGCCGGTATTTAAACCCGAACGGATCCCTAGCATGGATCGTCAAATTCATCGGCGGACCGGGGCGTCAAACGCCTCCCGGTTGGCCAATACGCAAGGGGACACGCCTTGCAATTTACGATTCACTGCTGCGACGCCTGCCCGGTGACGAGTCCACCGATGAACTGACCACCGACCGCGAGGTGACGGCATGAACAAGTGGCAACCGATCGAGACTGCGCCGGAGGGCGAGACTTTCTTGGCATGGTCTTACTACTCTTTTGCGCCAGAGCGCAGCGGCCCAATCGTGGCAAAACGCCAGGGCGACGTAATCGTGTGCGATTGGGATGAAGCAGAACTCAGTTACTGCACGCACTGGATGCCGTTGCCTAAGGGGCCGAAATGAGCAAGCACACGCCGGGACCGTGGATATACGCACGAGGGCCGTCAGGCATCGCGACAGTTGCGTGGTGCGAGGACTATGCAATCGGCCCAGATACGGGCCGTGGAAATCCATCTCAGGCAAATTACGACGACCACGGCGACGCAGAATCGGACGCTCGCCTAATCGCCGCCGCGCCGGAGTTGCTTGCTGCTTGCCGCGCGATCGACAAGGAGTGGTCAGAATTTTGGCCCGAAGGCCCAGACGGCGGTAAACCGCCCGGCCGCGTGTTCGATATCGGAAAAACAACGCGGCAGATATGGCGAGGGTTGCGCGCCGCCATCGCCAAGGCGACAGGTGACGCATGAACCTCTCCCCCCAACTCCTCGCCCACATCGGCCGGCTGCTGCGCGCCGACGACAGCGAACACGGCCGCTTGATGATGCTCGAATGGGTGCGCGACATCGAGGCGGCGCTGAGAGAAGCGGATGAGCGCGAGGCGAACTGACTATGGACGACGACGACATGAGCGCATGGGCGCAGATCGAGTGTGAAGAGGCTCAACAAATCGAGGGTAACTCAAATGCAATTCCAAAAGGCTCAGAGGAAGCGCGCGAAGCTACGGCTCGCGCTCTCGGGTCCGAGTGGCTCGGGAAAGACCTATTCTGCCCTGCTGATCGCTAAAGGGCTGGGTGGACGGATCGCGGTGATCGACACCGAGCGCGGATCGGCGTCCCTGTACAGTGACTTGGTGGAGTTCGACACGCTCGAACTTAGCCCGCCGTTCACGCCGGAGCGGTTCTGCGACGCGCTGAAAGCCGCCGCGGAAGCCGGTTACGACGTGTGCGTGATCGACTCCATTACGCACGAGTGGGACGGCGCCGGCGGCTGTCTGGAGATCAACGAGTCAATCGCTCACGCCAAGTTCAAGGGAAACACCTGGGCGGCGTGGAACGAAACGACCCCCCGTCATCGGGCATTCTTGGACGCAATCCTGCAAGCGCCGATGCACGTCGTCGCGACAATGCGCAGCAAGACCGAGACGGTCCAGGGCGACGATAAGAAGGTCAAGAAGCTCGGCATGAAGTCGATCCAGCGTGAGGGCGCCGAGTACGAGTTCACCGTGGTTCTCGACCTGGAACACGAGCGCCACTACGCCATCGCCAGCAAGGACCGCACGCGGCTATTTCCAGAACCCCACGTCATCACTGAGGATACCGGAGGGCGGCTGGCCGCGTGGCTTGAGTCCGGGGCAGTTCCGGCATTGAGCGAAACGGAAGCCGCCGACCATCTGGCGGCAATGGATGCCGCGCCTGACGTCGAATCGCTTAAGGCAGCATTCACCGCTGCGTACCAGGCCGCGAAGGCGATCGGCGATACGAAGCGCATGGCGGACTTCGAGGCCAAGAAGAACGAACTGAAAGCCAAACTCACGGAGGCCGCATGACTTCCCTGTATCAAATCACCCAACAGTACCGCGAACTTGAGCGGCTCGACCCGAGCGAGGATCTACCCGCCGAGGTCATCCGAGACACGCTGGAGGCGCTCGGCGGCGATCTGGAGGCGAAGGCGACCAACGTCGCGCGCTTTGTGCTGAACGTCGAGGCGATGGCCGAAGCGGTCGAGAATGCGTCCAAGGCGATGAAGGAACGAGCGGCACGCATCCGCCGCCGGGCCGATGCGGTGCGCGAGTATCTGCGCATGAACATGCAGGGCGCCGGGATCAAGAAGATCGAGGCCGTCGAGTTCACCCTGACGCTCAAGAAGAACCCGCCTGCCGTTGTGATTGACGACGCGGGCCAGATCCCGTCGGCGTTCATGGTCATGCCGCCGCCCCCGCCGCCGCCCGAGCCGAGGCCGGACAAGAAGGCGATCGCGGACGCGCTCAAGGCGGGTACCGGCGTGCCGGGTGCGCACATCGAACAGGCGGAGCGACTGGAGATCAAGCAATGAATCACGCCACATTCGCCGGCTACCTTGGGCGCGACGCGGAACTGCGCTCGACGCCGAGCGGCCAGCAGGTTCTCAATTTCAGCGTTGCCGTGAATGTCGGCTTTGGCGACAAGAAAAAGACGCTGTGGATCGGCTGCGCAATCTGGGGCGAGCGCGCCGAGAAGCTCGGGAAATACCTCGTCAAAGGCACAGCGGTAGCCGTTGCCGGCGACGTGGATTTGCGCACCTACGACACACGCGACGGAAAGCACGGCGCAGAGATCACACTGAACGTGCAGCGCGTGACGCTCCTTGGCGGCCGAGGCGGCGGGAAAGATGAGGCGCCCGCGTCGGAACAGACGCGCACAGCGCCGGCAGCCGCCGCGCCGGCCGACTTCGACGACGACATCCCGTTCTGATGCGCATCTGGCTCGCCAAGTTGACCGGCAAATCCTCAGTCGGCCTCGTGCCGACCGACGAGGACAGCCGCGCCGCTATCGCCAAGCTCGGCGACGGCGAGTGTGCCGAGTTCGAGATGCGCCGCGTGCGCTCGCTTCCCTGGAACCGCAAATACTTCGCCATCTGCCGCGCCATCGGGCAGAACCAAGACCCAGTGCGCGACGAGGACTCGATCGACCACGAACTGCGCATCCTCGCCGGCCACTACGACACGATGCGGCTGCGGGATCGCAAGAGCGGCGAGATGTTCGAGGTATTGACGCCGAAGCGCATCGCGTTCGCGAAGCTCACCCAGGACGAGTGGGAGAAGTTGTGGCCGAGCTTGGAGCAAGCGGGGATCGAGCGATTCGGGGCCGAGTATTGGCTTGAAGGGGTCGCGGCATGACCAAATCCGACCGCGCTCGCCCGAACCTCCGCAATCTCGCTCGTGGGCAGCCGTGCATGGTCCGCTTGCCGAGTTGTGACGGCGGCAGCGAGACGACCGTGCTGGCCCATTACCGGATGCTGCCGTTCAACGGTGTAGGCATCAAGCCGCCCGACTGGCTTGGCGCGTGGGCCTGCGCGCGCTGTCACGACGCAATCGACGGTCGCAGGCGGATCGAAGGATATTCCCGCGATCAAGTGCGGCTCGCGCACGCCGAGGGAGTGTTCCGCACGACGGCGAAGGTAAACGAGATGATCGCATGACCCCTCTCCTCGCCTTCGCCGTCCTCGTATTGGACGCCTTCGGCCATCCGTGCCCGCATCCCAAGCTGGTGCGCGCCGACAGTGTGTCGATCACGGTGAAGTGCGAGCGGCGGACGTGGGTGGTGTATGACGGGTTTAAGAACGTGATTGTGGAGGGGAAATGACCCGCAACGAACTCATTATCAAGCTGGCGGACGCTATTAATAGCTGCTCTGCCGAGAACGGCTCAGACACTCCTGACTTCATCTTGGCGCAACTATTGGCCGATGTACTAGGCGCTTTCAATGCTGCCGTGCGTATGCGCGAAACGTGGTACGGGCGCGAACGATTACCGCGCGCCGCACTACAGGAACCGCCCCCGACGCAGGTAGCGAACATACCGCGCTGCTGGCGATGCGGTCGCGCACTACGGCCCCAACTAATGGGCACCCTAGTTTGCGATTCGTGCGGAACGACGCACGCGCCGCACTGGCCCGTAAAGGATGGTGCTGCACCAGCAACGGCTGCGCCGGCCGGCGAGCCGAAGGAGCGGGTGTGCCGATGGACGTTGAAACCCGTGGATTCTTTCCGACGAGACGGGACTGCAGCCTGCACGCTGGTGTGTTGGCCTCGCGGCGGTGCTATGACGTTCTGCCCCGACTGCGGCGGCAAGATCATCACGGAGGCCACATGATGTCCGAGGAATTGCGCGCGGCTCTACCACCATCGCTTATGGATGAGCTGCGCGACCTTCACCACTCGGCATCGTCGTATCACCTGCGTCGCGTGTGCGGGCAGGCATCTGGTGCGATTGGCGCCCTGCTCGCCGAGGTCGAGGCGCTGGATAAGCGGCTGCGCGATCTACTCGACGAGATGGCCGAGGACGCATCGCAACGACACAGCCGCGACAAATACCGAGTCTACCAAGTGTCGCCAGAAGTCGTCGAGGAAGCCCGCGCCTTCCTAGCCGCTCGGGAGAAAACGACGTGAAGCGCAGAGAGTGTATTCGGAGTGGGCCTGAAATGACAGGCGCGGTCGGTATTCTGGTGGTCGCACACTGGGATATTCGAAATGCCGTGGGTGTGACGTGCGAATTAGTCGCGCCCCTCTCTCCGAATACGCTTTCGAATCTCAACGCGCCGAAGCGCAAGGGGAAGCGGAAATGAGTGAAGTGAAGCGGTATCGGAAAATGCAAGCCGAGGACATTGGGCACTGGGTGGAGAAGGTATGGGGCATCTCACTGGATGCAAAGAGCCTACTCCTTTCAAACGCCGTAGTTGTCCTAGCCGCCGACTACGAGCGCCTCGAAGCACAACTGCGGCAGGTGCGAGACGAGCTATCTGAGATCCTTGACTGGGCCAAGCGAGAACAGGCCCCGCTGCGGCAGCAAGAAATCAATTCTATTCTTCGAGTCCTCGCCGCCACGGAGCCGAAGTCATGAGCGAACGATGATCGCTGACATTGACCATCTGCGGAAACTGTCCGGACTTAAGCGGCGTTCGGACGTGCGGCGGTGGCTGAAATCGAACGGCGTGCCGTTCATGGTGCAGCCGTGCGGCAACCCGGTCACGACCCTAGACGCGATCAATCGGGCGATGTACGGTAACCACAAGTACGACAAGCCCGACTTCACACCGCCGCCATGCTACCGCCGAAAGTCCACATCCGCCACGGGCGATACTTCTACGTCCACAAAAACAAGTGGAACCCGTTAAGCCGAGTTGACGAAGGGCCGAGCGCCCTTTATACCGCGCTGCAAGAGTGGACATCTGATCGCCCCGCGACCTACGGGCAATTGATGATCCTGTACATCTCCCGCGCGCTTAACGATCTTCGCCTCGCGACCCGACCCGAATACCTCCGCATAATCAACGTGCGGCTGCAACATCACTTCGGGCACATGATCCTCAACACCCTCGACTCGTCTGCCGTGGCGCAATACCTCGAGATGCGTAAGCAGGAGGGTGCGGCGGTCGGCGGCAACCGTGAGCGCGCGGTGCTTGGGTCGATCATATCGTGGGGAATGCGCTTCGGATGGTGCCAGTTCAACCCATGTCATGGGGTCCGGCGCAACCGGGAAACGCCCTCTCGCCGGTACGTCACGAACGACGAATTGCGCGATGTCCTAGATCGAGCGCCCGAACCGCTGGCAGACCTAATCGCCGTCGCGTACCTGACCGGCTTACGGCAGGGTGACCTGCGGCTCTTGGAACGGCGCAACGTCACGGCGAAGGGTATCGAGTTGCGACAATCGAAGGACGGTAAGCTGCGGGTGATCGAGTGGAGTCCGGCACTCAGGCATTTCACCGAACGCGCCCTGGCGCGCTCTGCCGGGCCGTTCGTGTTCGTGGGCACAAGGGGGAAGCCCTTCACGATGGACGGCCTACAGAGTGCCCTGCGGCGTCTAAACGCGGGGTTTCGGTTCCGTGAACTGCGCCCCAAAGCGGCAAGCGATGCGGACCACAATGTACTCGGCCACGACGCCCAAATGCTGACCCGCTATGTACGCGCCCAGCGGCTCAAACCTGTGCGCTAACTTAGCCGCGACGACTTAAATTCCGCCGAAAAAGTCGCAAAAACGACCGACTGTTAATCCGTTGGTCGTCTGTTCGAATCAGACCCGGGGAGCCAAATTCAAGGACTTGCGCGCATCGTTCCACGTGGAACGCCTAAGTGTCTAAGGCCGCTCTTAGCCGCTACGGCAGTTCCTCCATCGGATCTGGCAGCTCGACCTTCGGCTCACCCTCCCGCTTGCCGATCGGCAGTTCGACCGCGACGCTGTACCGCAGCGTATCGGGGCTGATCTGCATGGTGTCCGCGCGCACGCCGAAAGTGACATACCCGGCGTCAAGGTGTAGCGACAGCATCAGTCCTCCAGCAGCGCGACCATCGCTTGACCGCGCAGGATATCGGCGCCGATGGCCCTCTCGCAGTGGCCCGGCCTGATCCACTCCAAAAGCCGCCCCACGGCCCGCAGGAAGGCGTGCTGCCACGGTCTGAGGCCGAGGGTAGCGAGCGCCCCAGTCGCTTGGGCATCCCCGGCGTCTGAGCGGCGCTGTACCCCGCAGAGGGCCGATATGGTGGTGTCGTCGAGGTCAAAGAGTACCGATGCGCCTAAGTCGTCAATAGCGACGAGTACGGTGTGCAGATAGGTCTGCGAGAAGCTCACTTCGACACCCGGATCAGTGCGCGGAGCTGGGCTGCGGTGTCGTCAGCTCGGGCCGCAAGAGCGCCGAGCAGCGCGGAGATATCGGGATTCGGAACTCCCCGTAAAGCACGATTTCCCGTAGGCACGTTGAGAATATCTGCGGAGCCGGTGCCGGCTCGAGCAGGTCGGCTGGAACCTTTACCAGCGACGGCGCTACGCGGCACGTACTCGCGCAACCGGACAGGACCGAGAGCGATAGGATGCAACTGGTCAGCAGCGAGTTCCGCATGGTATGACGCCTCCGCCGACGCGAATTGTGCATCGCGCGCTTTCGTGTAATTCGCCAAAGATTGCGAGTCAGCCCGCTGCTGCGCAGCGATGCCAGCCTGGTACTCAGCGTGTCCGTGGTGCCACCAGACGAACCAGACCCCGAGAGCCAGCACGAGCGCGAGGATCAGGCCGAGGAGCCACTTGTAGGGGTCCAAGAAGCTCATTCGCCGTACTCGAGTTCGAGGATCAGCTTGCAGTAGTGCATCGCCTTGCGGATGTCCTCGGCTTTGCCCTTGAGGCGATGGCGCGTGACGTATTTGATGACGTTGCCCTCGAGGTACGGGATCCGGTTGCGCGTGATGTACTCAACCGGCTGAATCGCGCAATCCTTGTAGTGCGATCCGCCTTCCTGTTCGTCGCTTGCTTTCACGCCGGCACCCATGACGCGCGGCCAATCTCGCCGCGATCCTTGTCGTAGGTCATCGCGGTCAACTGCCGCTTGGACAGGAAGCCGAACCGCGCCGCGTATGCGTCTTTCGCTGCGAGGGTGGGGTGCTGTATTACATTTGCACCGGGGTACTCGTTCTCGTGGACGTGGTGCAAGTGCCCGGTGTGAATGTACATATGCGTCGAGCTGCCCCACTCCTGCCGGAACTGAGCGGCAAAGATCGCGGGTAACTTGTCCATCTTCGATAGGTGGCCGTGATGGAAGCCGAGCAGCGTCTTGCCATGCTGGAAGATGGTGTAGGGGTTGGGTGATTTGTCCACCGTGACGCGCGGGTTCTTCGAGTAGAGGATGTCGAACATTACCCGCAGCCACACCGATCCGGCAGGGTCGTGATTACCCTCCAGCATCTTGATATGCACGCGCTCGTGCTTCTCGAGCATGATGTCGATTACCCGGCGCAGGATCCGCACCGCGACCTCGACGACCTTCTGATAGCGGGAGTCCGCATCGAGGACGTGGCTACTGGTAGGCGTGAGCGGTTGCATACTGTCCCAGTGCAGGAAGTCGCCCAACTGGTTCAGGATCCCGACAGCGGAGGGCCGTGACCCTTGGATCATCTGCGCCGCGGTCTTTACGATGCAGTCCTCGGCTATCTCGAGATCCCAATTCTCGCCCGTCTCCTTGGCCCATGCGCGCATCCCGATGTGGCAATCGGTGAGCGTGTAGAGCGTCGCTAGATCCTTGTCGGCAACCTTCGGCGCGGCGACCTTCGGGAGCGGTTTAAGTTCCGCGCACAGGGCGTCGAACGCCGCCTTCTGTGCTGCCTCGATGGCTTGCTGGTCTTGGGTCGTTTTGACCCACTGCGCGCGAACGGCCCCTTCGCTGTCGAAATAGGTAGATGTGCCCTTGAGCCGATACCCTTCCGGTGGTGCGGCATTGTTCCCCACTAGCCGCTGCACTTGCGGCACGAAATTGCGCCGCAGGGCCGCCGAATAGCGATTTCTAAACGTCGCCTCAGCAAGTCCTAGAAACCGTGCAGCAGAAGCTACTGCGCCATGAGCAGCGACCGCATCGACCGCCTGCTGCAAAATCCCGTCGCTCAAACCGGGATTAGCCATGCTGAACCCGCTTCATCCACTTAACGAGCTTCGGGAAATCGACCTCGTACCGGCGTTTGATGTTCACCTTCGGGATCTTCCCGCGCCCGTTCGTCATGCCGTCCTCGCACCCGTCGAGCGCAAGGGATAGCCACTCCCGCGTTTCGGCTGCGATCATGCCGACCGAGTGAATTACCACCGACTCGTCCTCGATCTCGCGCGATTCCTTCCAGCCCGTGGGATCTTGATGAGCATCTATCCATTCGATATACGCAAATTTCATGCGGGAACCCTCACGGAGCTTTCCATATCGAGCCGATAGCGGGCCAGCGAGCGGTTGCCCATCGGGCAACGGCGGGGTAAACGATCACCGAGACAAGAGAGGCCGAGAGGGATACGACAGCACGGAGCTTCGCCGGGTCCGCTGGGTTCAATACGTCCCACGTCGCAAAGCTCAACGCGAACGCACCGAGAATCGCAATCAGGACCGTCAGGCCCTGCTGCTTGCGTTCGGGCATCGTCGCGGGGATCAGGTAGGCTTCGGCCAAGAGTGACGCGATATTGCCCGCAGCGGTCCCGAGCAGGATCGCGACGATATCGGGATGAAGGCGTCCGGTATGGATCAGCCAGTCGATGAAGTCGGTCACGGTTTCCCCGTAAGCATGATTTCTGCGAGCTGTCCGTATCGCTGCGGCAGTTCCCGCGCCGCGTCCGAATCGAGCATGGCCGCTTTCGCCCCCGCCCAGTCCTGGCGTCCGACGCAAGCGAGCATCTGCACGAAGTGCATCAGGCCGGCAATCCCGAGGTTGAACGCCATCTCGACGATTACGCCCAATCGAACCGGGTCGAGTCCGCGAGTCCACCAGAACCGCTGTAGATAGAGCGCGAGTTCCTGTAGCTGCGCCTCGCAAAGAGCCGACGCGGCATACTCCGATATCCCTGCGTCCACGTTGAACCCGAACCCGATGGTCAGGCGCCCCCGCGTGTCGCGGTAGGCTTGCGCTCGAAATCCCTCGTTATCCTTCACTCGCTCGAGCGTGGCCGCGTCGATCACTTGCGGTTACGGGCTAGGAAGTAAGTGCCAATAGCGACGCAGATACCGACCAAGTACCAGACTCCTTGCAGCCACTCGTCGATTCCCACGATGTGCGCGGCAATCCCTGAAAAGAGCCACCCGGCTAGGCCGAGCGCGCTCCGCTGATGGCTTTCCATTACACGAGCCGCCCAAGGATGAAGCCGAGGAACGCGCCGGCAAGCAGGAACCACTTGTGCGCGTGGACCGCCTCGAATACCTCAGCCTCGAGCCGCTTGGCTTCGGCCAGCAGGGAGTTGACCGGGACGCTCAACGAGGCATCCGCTGTCGCGAGTTTTGCTTTCAAGGTCGATTCGATTTCGGACAGGACGGTCATTGCGTTTCTCCCTGTGATCAAGGCGTGAAAAATGCGACGTGGCGAGCGAGTTTCTTCGCCACCTGATAGGTCGAATCTGTGGGCGCGCAGTCAGCCAGTGGCGCATGGTCCGGGTGCGGCGGTTCACCGAGTTTTGCGTGCGTTCCGTTGAAACCTGCCGGCGAGTTGTCGAGCAGATGCGGCAACTGAACCCAATCCGGGGGGACGTGCGAGCCTTCCTCGCACACCACCACGACATGCCCACCTGCGGGTAAATCGGCGTAATGGAACAGACCGCGCGGGTTGTAGCCTTCTGGGATCGCGTCGGCGACGAAGTAGCGTTTCAACAGAGCACCTTGTTGTGCGAGAGGATCCCATCGACGAAATACACATGCGGCTCTGCGACTTCGATGCTCACCTTCTGCGCTCTCTCCGACGTGTACTCGAGGCCCACCACCGATGTATACCCGTGGCGCGTCTCGACGACCTGCTGGAGGTTCAGATCGCGCGCGAATAACTGATCGCCGATCGGATCTATGTAACGATGATCGCCAGCGACCTTGTGCGTGACACCGTTCTTGAATGTCACTGTGAACCACTCGTACCACGGCTCGATCCGGAGTTTGACGACCGGCGTCGAACCCTCGGGACTCGTAAGCAGATCGCCCTCTTTCAGCGCGCTCGCTTCGACAAATTCACCGCGCGCGAGTTCGATCAACTGATCCCCGCGCAGACAGCAGCCACCAGACCCTCCGCCACCACCGGAACCAGAGGCCGGCGTTGCAGCGGTCATCCAGCCGAGCGGAGCGTGCGTCTGTTCGTAGATCGCCGCCGTGTTCACCGCCGCTTGCGAGGTATAGGCCGCTAGTGGCGAACCGACGGCGCCAGTCCCTCCGGTCAGGAGCTTGAGCGTGCCGGCGATCTCGTCGAAATAGAACCCGAAGTTATAGGTGGTGGATGCGGTGAGTCCGGTGATCGCTTGGGAGCCATAGGGCACGGTCGTCGAGGTTCCGTCCATGCGATAGAGGGTCGCATTGGTGTTCAGCGTGCCGTTATTCCACGTCCAAGTGATGCTCGTCGCGGTAGACGTGTAGGTAAGCGCGAGATTCGAGGCGCCGGGGGGAATGGTGCCGACGTTCGCGACATCGCCCTTAGTGGTGTCGGCCGGCCCCGTCATCCCACCGGCACGGAATAACGTCGCGTACCACGCACCAGCAGCGCCCGATGCAACGCCGAAGTTGGTCAGCCACGGGCGCGCATAGACCGCATTTGCCGGAGCCGTCTCGTACCACTCAATAGTGGTCCATGGCTGCGATGCGGTATTGAGCGTCGGCGCGCTATGCGTCCACGAGATGGCGGTCACGCCGTCGCCCTCAAGCCACTCGACGCCCGCGCCCACCTGTCCGTTGAACGTCGAGTCCGTCGCGTAGATCAGCGAGAGGCGCACTTTCTGGCCCGGATGCACGCGCATATAGGACTGCGACGAGAGGCCCGCGTAGCAATCGGTGTGCGCGCTGCTGTTCTGGGTCGCGACCTTGACGCAGTACGCGGTAGGGCACCCGCTTGGCGCGGACGCGGCAGCGATGACCGTCGCATTCGCATTGAGCGACCAGCCCGCGCTCGATCCGCCGATGAACTCGGGGTTATCGACGACGTTCGTTCCGTCGAAGCCGGTCGCGAGTGCCGCGCGGCCACCTGGAAACGAGGCGACGCTCGACGTATACGCAGACCAGATGACCGCAGGGCTCCTGGAGCGCACGCGGTAGTAGTACGTCGCCGCTCCCGTGTACCCGTGGACGTAATGCGTCCCTTGGGTCTGCCCCAACACAGTCCATGTCGTGTTGTCGGGCGAATACTCAACCGATGTGATCGCAACCGCTGCGGGGTTCGGGACCGTCCACGATAGGTGATTCCCGTCGGTCGCCCCGAACGCTGTCAAGCCCGTCGGAGTCGGGGGCGTGTCGGGAATTTCCTCGGCAGTCCCAACGACGTAGCTGATCGGCGTGATGCTCGATTCGGACACCAGTCCGCCCCCGTAGAGATTCCACGGCTGGATCTTGATGTAGACCGTCTGGCCGACCATCGACGGATCGACCTGATAGCGGAAGAACGTGTTATCGATCCGCAGCCATGGCGCGCCGATCGAGTGCGCGGCGATGGTCGTGCCGTAGCACCCCCGGCGAATGTAGGTGCCGAGCGTGTAGGTGCCGTCACCGTTCAGGGTCGTTGCTGAGTAGGCGATCAACTCCTGA
>JAEHJW020001171.1_pt1 | contig 15867 bp, 23 predicted proteins | sample 9271431 | NCBI WGS metagenome assembly JAEHJW02
GTTGTAATCACAGCAAAGGGCGATTACGTCCAGTTCAATCTCTTCCCCGGTGTCGGCTTCCAGGCGCTCCAGATAGTCGAAAAGTGCCTGGAGGGCGGCATGGCCGAAATTGTCAGCACGCCCCATGGTGCGGAATGCGTCGGAAAAGGCGGAAAAAGTGACGGTGGTTTTCATGGTGCGGTTCTCCTGTTTCGGTTTGGTTGGTTAGTGGGTTACTTGTACGCGCGGATGTTGATACACATCCCGGCAGTCCCCCGGCCATACCACAAGCCCCCGTGAATATCGCGGATTACATAGGCTTGCAGCGTATCGCCATGGATGTAACTGCGGCGGCTACATTGGATGGCGTGGCATCTCACCACGGACCCGAGGAAGTTTCCCGTCCACCCTGTCAGGCGTCTATTGTCTCCCGAGATGTAGGCGGCGAAGGGCTTCGACCTGTCCAACAATTCGCGCTTTTCGCGAATGTCTACCCCCTCGTCGGAAAACAGGTTCCCTTCCGAGTCCCGAGCGTAATTCGTGCTAATCCCATCGATTGCCCCGATGGATGACTCGGGTTGAATGGTTTTCACGGTTTGGTTTTCCTGTTTGTTTGGTTGGTTGATGGTTAGAATTCTAGACGCTTAACTAGCACTTGTCAACACTTTTTAGCTGGCAATGTTAGGTAATTTTGCGCCGGTTAGCGTGGCCACGGTGAGGAGTTTTTACCGATGGGTGACTCGGGTTGAATGGTTTTCATGGTGCGGTTCTCCTGTTTGGTTGGTTGATGGTTGAATTCTAGTCCTTACCTAGCACAATGTCAACACTTTTTAGCTAACATTGCTAGATAATTTTATGTCGGTTAGCGTGGCCACGGTGAGGAGTTTTTACCTATCACTGTTAGGTAACGGTAATTTCGTGCGAATCTGGCACGGTTGCCGGGTGATTTTGAAGGGCGGAACGAGGCCACAAAATGAGGGTTTTTCGTGTTAGGTAGCGGGTGATAACTAGCGTTGCCAGTTAAGAAATGTTAGGTAAAACGGTTCGAAATCAGATAAAAATCAAAAAGGAATTGCTAGGCTGATTTCGAATTAAGAGCGAAAAAACGTTGTAAGTTATTGAAATTCTAGGAGGAATCTATATTAGCGGTTACTTCTAATCAACTAATCAGCTCGAAAAATCACAGAGAACTTAACTAGCGCTGATTACGAAGGGGGATTACAGCCACGGGACGGAGCGGCGGCGCAATACCTAACAACGCTAGTTAAGGAAAAAATTCACTGGCCTATAAAACGATATAGAATATAAATATGATTAATAAATAAATAAATATACGATTACTTATTGATTTATATAGGAAAATCCATGTGGATACCTAGCATTTTCATAATCTTTTCGTAATCGTTTTCTAATCATCATGTGGATAATCAACGACTTACCGATTTTTAACTAGCTTTGCGAGTTAGCGTATTAGCTAAGGCGCTAGTTAAGCGCCCTTGCCTCGCATTGTTAGTTAACGCGCTGAAATAAAAAATGCCTAGCAATTGCTAGGCATCGATGTTTTGACGGGTCTGGCTTACGGTAATCGCTTTATCCGTTCAACGAATGCCGAATCATCATTGCGCAGACACAGGTACCGCACGCACCGCAATTCCCATACTATAAATTGATCCATCATATTCATCTCTGCAAATCCCCCCAAGTTTCGGCGCTCACCGGGTTTTCTGTATCCTGCGTAGAGCATAATTAAAGTTCCTTCCCTTCATGGATGTCCTGATCGAAATACGCCACACTGGCGCAGACACAAGCGCCTTTCGCGTTGTACCGGATGAAGTCTCCCGAGTCCCAATCCTTCCGGAACCTGTATCCGGTTTCCTTCGCCACCTTGGTGATGGCCCCTTGCGGCGAACTTGCCGCGACGATGTAGGACTTCCCCCAGCAATAGTTCGGCTCACCACCGAAAGTGTCGGTAACTTCCACGTGATACTTTTCCATTTCAGATCCTCCCCATTGCCGTTGCGTATTTTTTCGCGGCAACCACACAGGCTGCAAGCTTGGAAAGGTTGGCATTCCGTCGGCATCCGCCGAAGCGTGAGTCTGTAAGCATGTACGTGGTCAGACCACGCGCATCACGCACCATGTAGATGCGCAGGGTGATCGCGCCAAAGCGGCGCTCATTTATTAGGGTAGTGGTTTCCATTTCAGTTTCTCCTGTCCGTTTGATGAGGTTCCATTATCTGACATTCCGGGCAGGCTGTCCATGCTCGCAGGCGGGGAACCTCGAGCTACTTCAAGGACTTGCAGGCGGTTGCAAAAGCCTAAGAATTCTTTCGGGCCAGGTAGGGGCGAAGGGGGTTTAACGCGGTTGCGAGGCGGTGGGGCTCATGGTCTCGCAAATAACTTTCAACCATTTTCAGAAATGCTAGTTAATACTCTCCACTTCAGGGATGTGAACTGAACTCACCCCCTCCAAAAATTTTTTCCGGATTTTTCAGAAATGTTAGCCAACGCACACGGCCAAAAAAGAACCCGGCAGGGGGAGCCGGGCTAGAGGAGGAAAATGAAATGTCCCGGACAGCATAGCACTCCAGTGGCCGCATTGCAAATTCTTCCCGCCATCGCTATAATGAATTTAATCCCTAATACCCGATGGAGCCGAAATGCCGCTGAAGAACCCCAAGACCTGCACCCGCTGTGGCGAGGCGAAAGAAGCCGAGGAGGACTTCTACCGGAACTCCCGCGCCAAGGGTGGCCGGAACACGTACTGCAAGGAATGCACCCGGTCGATCCTGGACGACTGGAAGCGCCGCAACCCGGAACGGGTGAAGGAGCAGCAGCGCCGGTACATCGAAAAAGTGAAGGCGGAGAATGCCCGTGGCGCTCAATGACCTCGATGGTGCGTTCCAGGACTTGCCCGACCCCCCTGTGGAACGGCATACAGCGCCCGTGGCGCAGGTCTACCACGACCCCGCTGGTCTAGGGTTCCCTCCATCCCTTCCGATTGAACTGGCGATTCGTAGCCGCCCTGTGCGGGAAGTGTGCGAGTCCTTCGGCATTGACCGTGCCGAGTTCGAGCGACTGTGTGGCGACCCGGTGTTCATGCGTGCGGTGGCGGAAGCTGCCGAAGCGGTCAAGACGGATGGGTTTACCTTCCGGATGAAGGCGCAGTTGCAGTCGGAAGAACTCCTGAAGAAGTCGTGGGAAATGATCCACGATGTCATGACGCCCCCTGCCGTGAAGGCCGATCTCCTGAAGCAGACCGTGAAGTGGGCCGGGTATGAGCCGAAGAACGCGCAGGAAGGTACGAACCAGAACAATTTGCAGATCAACATCAACCTTGCATGAACAGGAAATTTTGTGTATAAGAGGCAGTATTCCATGTGGAGGAAACAAACCATGATCCGAATCCTTTTCCTGCTGGTGTTCCTGGGCGAGAGCATCTGCGCAGCGTTCGCGGACCAGCCCGTTGTCAAGTACGCCCGGATGACCATCTCGGCAGCAACTGTCACCACGACAAGCTCCACACTGGTGACTGCCAACTCGGCCCGTAAGTATCTCCTGATCCAGAACAACAGCACCACGGGCATCGTGTACCTGTGTACGGACAACCCGTGCACGACTGCGGGTATTGCACTGGCATCCGGGGCGTCGTATGAGTTCTCGGTGGCACCCACCAACCCGGTGTACGCCATCGGCAGCATCGCCAGCAACACTTCGGTGGTCGTGGAGGACGGCGAATGAAAACACTTACCAGACTGCTCGTACTGCTCTTGTGGCTGCCCATGCTGGCAGTTGCCGGTATTACCATACCGTTCAACCAGGCAAATGTATCCATAACTGGCGGATCTTTCGGCCCGTTCTCCATTTCAGCCGATGGTAAGCGCATCTACCAAACGGGTTCGGGTGATAATGGCGTTACCAGTCTCCAGACAACATCGTTTTACGCAATTGGCCCTATCTCGCTAAACGGCTACATCGACAACTACGCCTCGATGTTTTGGCATGCTGCTGAGGCGGATACACTAGGTAGTTATATCGGCACATACCGTGCGTCTCCAGTTATCACATCCGGATTCGGGACTAGCCCGACCATAACAGCGACGAATACGGAGCAGTTTGAGGTTGTGGTGGGCTCGGGCGGAACAGCCTCTTCAGGGGTAATCACGATGCCATTCACACCGGGCCATGCGTTCATGTGCACGATCAACGATATCACTACTACGTCGGCCAGTGTGTTTATCACAAAGGTTACGGGCGAGTCAGGGGCAGCCCTGACGATCACAAATTTCAGTACGTCTGCTGCGGCATCTCCATGGATAGCGGGCGATCACTTGCAATTTTTTTGCCGAGGGTACTAAACATGAAAAAGATTTTTGCAATTCTCGCATTCATTCCCGCACTGGCCTGTGCTTCGGTGTCAGGCCCTGTGAACTGGAACGGCCTCGCACTTCCCTCGGTCTATTTGCACACCGACAACGTGTGGCTCTCGAGATCCGGTGCAGGTTACGTGGTGCAGGCGCATGTAACGAGCTACCCGAGTGCAGCGGCGTACATCAGCAATCCGGGCGCATATCTCAACCAGTTCAACCTTCCTGCACCGATCCCGCACACTGCCGGAAAAGACCCGATCGACGAGGTAAACGCCGCGCTGATGAGCCAGTTCCCCGGAACTTCGGTGGCACCATGAAAAAGCGCCTGATTCTCCTCCTACTGTTCCCTCTGCTCGCGCTCGGCTGCATTGCATCGCTGCTCACCTATCTGCTGGATGCACTATTCGACCCGCCGAATGCATGGTTGATCGCAATCGCCATCGACGACCTCGGGAATGTATCCATGGACGGTGCGCTCGGCCAGACCATCAGCAGCCGGGCGGCGCACAACCGGGGCAAATGGTGGGGATGCATCCTGTGCAAACTGCTCAACGAAGTCGATCCCGGCCATTGCGACCGCGCCCTGACCGATCCCGTCCAAAATCTGGAGGAACCGAAGTGAGAATCTCTCTCCCCATGCAACAACTGATCGAAACCCTCGCAGGAGAGAGTTTGTTCCATGCCGCATGCGATAGCATGAGCTTCTGGAATGCGTTTCAATGGGAGGAATCGCCCGGCTGGGAAACCTGGCACACACCAGCCGAAACCATCGCTCGCGGTCAAGGCGTCTGTCATGACTTTGCCATCGGCAACTATTTCACGTTGCTGCAATATGGCATCCCTGAAGGTCAGCTCGAACTGATCGCGGTCAAACTCCCTGACGGCCAAATGCACATGATCTGCACCGCCAGCGATACCACCGGCGAATACGTTCTAGATAGTCTGAAGCAGGAGGCGCAATTGCTCGACGATTGCCGGGATGAGTACGTCCCGCTCTACGGGATTTCCGGCAGCAAGATGACCGTCTACGATTCGGACTGGGGCGTGCTCGCAATGCGTCCCTCGTCGCAGTCTTCTCAATGGGTCGATCTTCAGGCCCGACTTGCAAAGGAGTAAATCATGGCTGAACTCACCACCAAGGAACGCAAGGGGATGTCCTCCAGCATGTTCGGGCTTCCCGGCAAACGTGCATATCCGATGCCTGACCGGGAGCATGCAGGGAACGCCAAGGCTCGCGCCAGCCAGCAACTGAAAGCCGGAAACCTGACCGCAGGCGAAAAGGCCCAGATCGACGCCAAGGCGAACAAGATTCTCAAGAAGTAAGTGGCGACCAGCGTTATCGACTATACCCCACCGCCGACGGTGCGGGACTTCATACGCCATCATCGTGAAGGTGAGTTGTTCTACGACTGGATCATCGGCCCGGTGGGTTCCGGCAAGACCACCGGCATTTTCTTCAAACTGGTGCGCATGGCGAAGCTCCAGGCACCGAACCCCAAGGATGGCATCCGGCGTACCCGCGCCGTGATTGTGCGGAACACGTTCCCCCAGTTGCGGGACACCACGCTTGCGTCGTGGTTCACGTGGTTCAAGGACGGAGAGGCTGGGCAGTACAAATCCTCCGAGATGAAATTTACCCTTCGCTTCGATGACGTGGAGTGCGAGGTGCTGTTCCGGGCGCTGGATACCCCTGCCGACGTGGCGCGGGTGCTGTCGCTGGAAGTGACGTTCGTGATCTTCGACGAGTTCGTGCAGATCCACAAGGAAATCATGGAGGGCGCGTCGGGCCGGGCCGGGCGGTATCCGTCCCGCAAGGATGGTGGCGCGACCAACTGGGGCGTGTGGGGGGCGAGCAACCCTGGCAATCAGAACGATTGGTGGCATCCGTACCTGTTCGACGCAGACACTTGGGATGAAGACCGGACGAGCGATGACAACGTGGGTGTTTACGTGCAGCCTTCCGGGATGTCGCCGGATGCCGAGAACCTGGAGAACCTGCCGGGGGGTGCTGGATACTACACCAACCTTGCCAAGGGCAAGACAGAACGGTGGGTGAAGCAGTTCATTGAGGTGAAGTGGGGTTACTCCATGACCGGCAAGCCGGTATTCCCCCAGTTCAAGCGGGAACTGCATGTCTCGAAAACTCCGCTGAAGCCTATCCGTGGGCTGCCGCTGGTGGCCGGGTATGACCCTGGGATGCAAAGCGCGATGGTCATTGGCCAGATGGACCGGGCCGGGAGGCTCCTGATCCTGCGGGAAATCGTGTTGCAGGACGTGGGCACCGAGCGCATGATACGGGATCACTTGAAGCCGATGCTGATGCGGGAGTTCGAGGGGTTTGAGTTCCTTGTCGTGCCTGATCCGGCAGCGGCCAATCGTGGGCAGTCCGATGAGAAAAGCTGCGTGGACGTGCTGAAACGCGCCGGGCTCGCGGTGAAACTCGACAGCGACAATACGATCCTGCCGAGATTGGAGGCGATGGAATATTTCCTGACCCGGATCACAGATGAAGGCCCGGCGCTCCAGGTTGACCCAAGTTGCCATCGGGTGATTCGCGCACTGGATGGGGGCTATAAGTACACGTTCGTCGAAAAGGATGGCAAGCGCCGGGACATCCCGGACAAGAATGAGCACAGCCATCCGGCAGATGGAGCAACGTACCTCGCCAAGTATTTCAAGCGCGGCATCGAGCGTGCCGGGCGCACGGTGGGCAGGCCGTTCAAGCCCCCGGTGTTTCGCAATTCGTATGTGGTATAATCGGTTAAATTGATACGGAGGGTATTATGAATCACGGTGACTTCGCAGCAAAGCAATCTGGCCTGATGCCTCGTTATGAAGGACTTACGCAGGCTGCTCCGCGATACGAAGAACTTGAACAGGCTGTCCCGAAGGAAAGTATCGCGCAGTTGACGTTGATACTAGCGAGCAATGTCGTTGAGCAGGCATTCAATGTACTGGAGAAAGTGGAGCATAAACTGTCATCGGTGGCGATAGCAGAACCTCCAGTAGACCTTGGTCCTACTCCCATGAGGGACGATGATCGAGAATGGCCGCACTTGTTTTACGAGTTGAGGGGTCGCTTTGTTGCCATTCAAGGATATCTGGCGCGCATAGAGGATGTGCTGAACCGAACCGAGCTGTAATCACTTGAAGGAGAGTACGGTGAACATGCCCGCGACAACCCCTGATGTGCCCCCGGTCCCGGACGCCGCAGACGGCAGTTATCGCCCTCCGCTCGACTACAACGCGCTCGCCGGGATAGGGACTCGGCTGCTTGGGGTGTTCCAGCAGTATGAGCAGGATCGCAAGTTGCTGGAGATCGACTGGGTGAAAAGCGCCCGGCAGTATCTCGGCATCTACGACCCGGACATCGACGCGCAGATGGACAAGAATCGTTCCAGGGCGTACCCGAAGATCACCCGCGTCAAGGTGGTGTCAATGGTATCGCGACTGATGAACATGCTGTTCCCAGCATCCGAGAAGAACTGGTCGGTGGAGTCCACGCCGGTCCCGAATCTCGGGACGCCCGAGTTGCAGCAGGTGCTGGATAACCTTGCCGCCAATGCACAGGGCGGCCAGTTGACGGACAAGATGATCGAGGCAGCTATCCTCGCATTCGCCAAGGACCGGGCGATCAATCTGGAAATGGAGATCGAGGACCAGATGGCCGAGCTTGGGGGCGACCGGATGCTGGACTATGTATCGCTGGTGCGGCAGGTGGTGTATTCGGCGGTGCGGTACGGAACTGGCGTGCTGGAAGGGCCGTTCGTTCGGGTCCAGAAACAGCGTACATGGGCGCTCATCCCCGCTGGGGTTGCACCGCATCCCGTCACCGGCCAGATGGTGCAGACTCCTCCGCGCTACCAGGCGCAGGAGTACGATGCGTACCGCCCTCAGTTCGAGTTCGTGCCCATCTGGGACTATTATCCTGACCTCGCATCCAAGTCGTTCGCTAGCATGGACGGCCAGTTCCGGCGCTACGTCATGTCCCGGCATCAGGTGCGCAAGCTCGCGGAAGACCCCAACTTCTTCGGGGATCAGATCCGGGCGTACCTGAACTCGCACTTGCAGGGCAACTACCAGCGCAAGATGTACGAAACCGAGTTGAAGCAGATGGGCGTGCTCAACAACGTCAACGACAACGTGGGGCGCAAGTACGAGGTGCTGAAGTACAGCGGCTACATCCCAGCATCCGACTTGCAGGCAGCCGGGGTGCTGGTGCCCGACAACCTCATGAGCGAGGAGATCGAAGCGGTCATCTGGCTGATCGACAATACCGTGATCCGGGCCGATATCAACCCATGGTTGGAGTTGAGCAACGGTCTCAAGGTGAACATGTATCACCAGTTCGTATTCGAGGATAACGAAACGTCGCTGATGGGGAACGGGCTGCCCAACATCGTGCGGGATTCCCAGATGGCTGTGTGCGCTTCGACACGCATGATGCTCGACAACGCTTCGGTGGTGGCCGGGCCGCAGTTGGAGATCAATACCGACCTGATGCGCATGGACCAGGACATCACAGCTATTCAGCCGTTCAAGGTGTGGTATCGGGAAGGACTCGGGGCGGATGCCCAGATGCCTGCGCTTCGGGAACTCAGCATCAGTTCGCACCTGCCGGAACTCAATACCATCGCGGAGCGGTTCCAGGCGTTTGCCGATATGGAGACATTCATTGGCCCGGCGACGGGCGGCGACATGCAGAAGGGGCCGAGCGAACCGTTCCGGACAGCGGCGGGGGCATCCATGCTGCGCGGGGATATGGCGCTCCCCTTCAAGGATGTGGTACGCAACTTCGACCGATTTACGCAATCGGTGATTTCGTCGCTCATCGCATTCAACCAGCAGTACCCGGCGCGACCCGACGTGATAGGGGATTTCCGCCCGGTGGCCAGAGGCTCGACTTCCCTGATCGCCAAGGAGGTGCGCGGGATGATTCTGGACGGCATGGCGCAGACCCTCAGCCCGGAGGACAGCCGGTATATCAACCGCTACGAACTCCTACGGGAACGGCTGCATAGCCGGGACGTTGACCCCGGAACCGTGCTCTGTTCCAAGGACGAAGCCGCGCAGCGAGATGAAGACGCCTCGCAGCAAGCAGCGCAGCAGGCGCAGGACCAGCGTTCGCTGCTCATCGCGGAAGTCAGGGAGATCCTCGCGAATACCAGCAAGGCGCTCACCCAGGCAGGGAAGAACCAGGCATTGGCGGACGTGGCACAGACCAACACGATACTGAAAGGACTGCAACATGGAGTCGAACAGGCTGAAGCAGGCGGAGCGGGTGGAACTCCGGCAGGCGCTCTACCAGGGGCGGGAGGTATACCCAATGCCGCAACTACGCAAGTTGGTGGTGCAGGAGTTGGAGCGAATCAAGGACCGGCTCCTGTCGGCGCAGTCGGAGGATGACTTCCGGGCATTGCAGGGAGAAGGCAGGGCACTGACTAAAATACTCGGGTGGATGGACAAGCGCCCGCTTAACACTGAGGAGTAAACCATGGACGAAAACCAAGAACAAATCGACTTCGCAGCAGCGTTCAATGAACTGTCGCTTCCCGGCGATCCTGCACCGGCTGATCCTGCACCGGCTGATCCCGCACCGGCTGATCCTGCACCGGCTGATCCCGCACCGGCTGATCCCGCACCGGCTGATCCTGCACCGGCTGATCCCGCACCGGCTGATCCTGCGCCTGCGGAGCCCATCAACTGGGAACAACGCGCAGCCGAACTTCAGGCACAACTCGACGCGGCCAAGGCTGCCCCGGCACCTGCGCCTGCGGCCCCCGGACCCGCAGCACAACCGGAACCCGCACCGGCAGTTCCGCCGCTGTATTCCGCTGAAGAAAACCAGAAGCTCGCATCGTATTACGAGGACTGGCCCGAGATCGCGCAGGCCGAAGCACTGGTGCGCCGGGGCGAGTATTCCAAGCTGGTGGATTTCATCATGGGGCAGGTGGAAGCCCGGTACGCCCCCATCGCCAGCAGTTGGGAGAGCCAGCAGTCGGACGCGCACTATAATTCCGTGGTGGCGGCTCACCCGGACTACGCCAACATCGTGGACAACGTGCAGGCATGGATCACCACGCTCCCTCCGGTGCTTCGGTCGAGCTTCGAGCAAGTGGCGGTGCAGGGAACCACGGATGACGTGATCGGGCTGCTCAACTACTACAAGCAGGCGACCGGGCAGCCCTCATCGGCTGCCGCCGTGCCGGTAGTAACTCCTCCAGTGGTGGCGGCTCCGGTTGCAGCGAAGCCCGCGATCACCCCGGCAGCGCAGAAGGCAGCGAGCAAACTCGCCCCGGTTGCCTCGCAGCGCACGGTCCCAACGGCGGGTGCGGATCAGGATGATTTCGATGGCGCGTTCGCAGAGGCGGTGCGCATTGCTTGACATTCGTAAATCCTTGTGTAATATGGTAGGTAACGCAGCGGGCAGCGAGCCATACAAGCGGCATTGAGAGCCAAGCTGAAATTGACACGATTCCATTGTTGACTTCAGGAGACTATCATGGCCATTACCAGTTATGGCGATATTACGCCGCGTACAGCGGCTTACGCAGTAGCCCAGATGCTCAAGAGGGGCATGCCCTATCTTGTGCTCGAAAAGTTCGGGCAGACCTACCCAATCCCCACCAACAGTACGAAGGTTGCAAAGTTCCGTCGTTACTTCCTCTCCGGTTCGACCGGCGCGGCGGGTAACGGAACCGGCAGCTATTTCGTGCCGCTGGCCACCACTCCCCTCGTCGAAGGTGTGACCCCTGCGGGTCGCAACCTTGCGAACCAGGACTACACGGTTACGCTCCAGCAGTACGGCGATTTCGTGACCATCTCGGACGTGATCCAGGATACCCACGAAGACCGCGTGCTTCAGCAATCGACCGAAATTCTCGGTGAGCAGGCCGCGCAGACCATCGAAACCATCAGGTTCAACATCCTGAAGGCTGGTCTGAACGTGTTCTACTCGAACGGGTCGCTGCGCACCAGCGTCAACACCCCGATCACCCTGGCCTTGCAGCGCCAGATCACCACCGCGCTGAACCGTCAGAACGGCAAGAAGATCACGCAGGTCGTCAAGTCCACGCCGGACTTCAGGACCGAGCCGGTCGAAGCGTCGTACATCGCACTGGTTCACCCCGATCTGGAAACCGACATCCGTTCCATGACTGGCTTCGTGCCCACCAAGCAGTACGGCACCCAGACCGCGTGGGAGAACGAAATCGGCTCCGTCGAACAGGTCCGCTACCTCTCCAGCACCGTCTTCGCGCCCTTCACGGACGCAGGTGGCGCGGCTGGAGCGATGCGTACTACCAGTGGCACCAACGCCGATGTGTATCCGATCCTGTTCCTGGCACGCGACGCATACGGCATCGTTCCGCTGAAGGGCAAGGACTCGCTGACCCCGATGGTCGTGAATCCGAAACCCGCTCCGGGCGATCCTCTCGGCCAGCGCGGCACGGTCGGCTGGAAGGCCATGACCTCTGCCACCATCCTCAACGATGCGTGGATCGTGCGTGCCGAAGTTGCGGCAACCGCGTAATGTAAGGGGGCTTCGGCCCCCTCCACATAGGAGACAAGCATGAGCCAAGTCAAAGTCAACGCAGCAATCATGGATATCCCATCCAAGCAGGCGCTCGCCGCCGCTGTCGCGGACATCCAGGATCTGAAAACGCAGGTAGCAGCCCTCGTCGTGGACATCACGGCGATGAGGACGGCCCTCTCGGCACACACCCATGGCGGTGTCACTGCTGGAGCCGCGAATACCAGCGCAAGTGCAACCCTCTCGGCATTGACTGCCGTGGCCCCGGCCACCCAGCAGTTGATCCTGTAATACATCCAGGAGATCATCATGGCAAACGTAGTTCTCACGATCGCTTCTTCGACCCCCACAGCCGGTATTTCCAACCGCGAAGTGGTGAAGTTCTCGACAAGTGGCGACATCACTGCGGTCGCGCAGACCATCACCGTCGGCTTCGTGCCCCGGTACGTCAAGGTCTACAACGTGACCGACAACATCACCAACGAGTACATCGAGGGGTTCCCTGCCGACGCGACGTTCACTACGCTCGCCAACGGCACCCAGGCGTATGCCACCACGGGCGGCATCACCGTCTACAACGATACCACCTCGACGGCTGGGACGGTCATGCTGGACCCCGCCATCGCACTGGCTTCCAAAACCTTCTACATGATCGCAGAAGGTTGAACCGGATGGGGCGGCAACGCCCCTTCTCACATGGGAGGACATCATGGGCGATGACGTAGTTCGCATCGAGAAACTGGAGAATGGTTGGGAACTGGAAATCTGCGACCCGGATGTTCAGGCGAAAAACCGTGATCCCAAATCCAAAGGGCCGTGGCAAGATCCGTGGAAGGGTTATGCCTTTTCCGACATCGACGCCATGCTGGCGTTTCTGAAAGAGAAACTGCCTGAACTTCATCCTGAAGACGAGGATGAAACCTACGCGCAGGCTTTCACGGCTGCTTCCGATTCCGACTGAGGAGATTCAACATGGGCGAAGAACTTACCCCGAACATTCTGGGCGATGACCTGGATGCACCGAAACCGAGCAACCCCAAGCGCAGCCAGAAGAAGGCCGCACTGGATGACGAGGGCGAGCGCAAGTTCCGTATCGTTCTGGAAGAGAACGACCAGATTCCCCCGACCGGGCAATTTTTGTCCGTGAACGGAGAGGCCATCGTCATCAAGCCCGGCGAAGAAGTGACGGTGAAGCAGAAGTTCCTGCACGTCCTCGAAAATGCGCTCGCTTCCATGCCCATCGTCGGGGATGACCAGCGTGTGATCGGCTACCGTGACCGGATGCGCATGCCGTTCCGTAACCTCGGCCCGGCGTAATCATGCTGGTATCCGACCTCCTCGCTGAACTGCGCAACAATATGTTGCGCGATGTCTCCAGGCTTGTTGGCGGGTCTGGGGATCAGTTGTGGTCGGATACCACGCTGTACTCGTACATCAATGAGGCGTACCAACGCTTCGCTCGCCTGACGTTCTGCATCCGCGACATGACCACCGCATCGGTCACGCAGATCGCTTTGCGGACCGGGGTGGATCAGTACACACTCGACCCCAGTATCCTCGGGGTCTACTCCGTGAAATACAACACGGACCTTTTCGATCTTGGGCGCATCGGTCACGCTGCGCTCAACTATTACATGCCCCCGGACACCACGTTCTGGGACATCAACGCGGTTGCGGTGCTTGCCCCCGGCAGGCCGATGTACGTCTCCACCGACGAGTCTACCCTGACGCTCCGGGTCTATCCGACACCTTCTCCTACCGAGAATGGCAACCTGCTCTACCTCCGCGTGGCGAGGCTTCCGCTCGTCACGATCAATGCCACGAACGCTGCGCTCACCCCGGACATTCTGCCAGAGTACCAGCTTTATCCCCTGGAATGGGCGGCGTGGCGGGCGCTCTCCAACGATATGATCGGAGATGAAGACAAGATTGCCGAGAAGCGCAACGTGCGCAAGGCAAACTTCGATATGTACGTGGACGAGGTGAAGCGGGACATCAAACGCCGCAACTTCGCACCGAACGCCTGGCAGTTTGGCCGCAACGGTTTCGCGTGGGCTAGATAATGCCAGCCATTGACCCTCAGACTGGTGGGGTTGATTTCGTCGGGTGGTCCAAGGGGCTCGACAACCTCCGCATGAACTACGAACTATTGGATGACAGCGTTCGGAATTGCATGAACGTGGACTTCACGGTGCGCGGCAAGATCCGGCGCCGGGACGGCTACACTTTGGCAGCCGCTTTGACCAACGGGCACAGTGCCTTTGCGCTTCCGAACTTCATGGCCTACGTCAACAATGGCACTCTGACGGTCGTGAACACGTCCCTCGTTACGGTGGCAACCATGACAGGATTCAGCGCCACTCGGCGCGTAGCCTTCGAGTTCGTGAACGGCGATGCGTATTTTTCTGACGGGGCGGTCAATGGGCGCATCAGTGGTGTGGATGGCTCGATCACGTCGTGGGGAGTCGAATCCCCTGCTGCGCAGCCGACTCTCAGTGTGGTGGCGGGCTCACTTAATGCAGGCACGTATCGTTGCGTGGTGACATTCCTCTCCAGCACCGGTGAAGAGTCCGGGACGGGGAGTGCCTCTGTCGTGACGATACCTGATGTGCCACCCGGTAACACCGGCAGCATCGCGTTTTCGAATATTCCGCAACCTGCCGGTAGTGGGGTGAGCACGATCCTGATCTACTTGACCGAGGCTAATGGATCCATATTTCGCCGCGTCGCATCGATACCGGTTGGTACGACTTCGCATATACTGGGTTCCAGTATTCGAGGCTCGACTTTGCGTACGCAGTTCTGTGATAAACCCCCCGTGGGTTCCGGAGTGCTTGGGGCAACTTCGAATTTGCTGCTGATCGGGGACGGCCAGGTGGTGTGGAACACGCAGCCCTTCCGTTTCGGGCTGTTCAACAACACGTCGGACTTCATGATGTTCGGCGGGACGGTCACGCTCATTTGGGGGACGCCGACGGCGGCATTCATCTGTGCGGATCAAACCTATTTCGTGACGGGCATCGGAACAGACCAGATGGAACTCCGGACGGTGTTGCCCTATGGTGCCGTGAAGGGAACTCGGGTGATCCTGCCGAACCAGAAGGAGGCCATGTGGCTTTCCACAAGGGGGATCGTCCATGCGTACATCGACGGGAGCGCCAAGAACGTGTCCGAGGAAATGGTGTCGATCCCGAATTACGTCGAGGGTGCCGCGATGATTCGGGAAGCCAATGGGCTGCGACAGTACGTGGTGTCGGCGTATTCGCCAGTAGCGGGGTCAAGTTATGCAAGCTCGGACTACACCGCATCGGAAACGGTTCGACTGACTGAGGTATATTGATGATATACTTCGCAAATCATTTTGAAAGGAGTTCGCAATGACGATCATGGTCCCGACAGCCAGCAAACAGACTCTGGCTTCCTTCGCGCTTGGGGTTGCGACTCCCGGCAATCAGATTTTCCGACTGTTTGTGAACAATATCACCCCGGCGCTCACCGATACGGCAGCGACCTACACGGAAATGTCCACGCTCGGCTACGCAGCGATCTCGCTGAACAAAGCTTCATGGGTGCAGACGGCGACGGGCGGTATCGACTCTTCCGGGCAGGCGCAGATCACCTGGACGTTCACGGCGGGTACAGCGGTGACGGTGTATGGGTATTTCGTGACGGACACCACCACCGGGCTGCTCTTGTGGTCCGAACTGGCACCCAGCCCCACCGTTGTGCAGAACACGGGCGATCAGATCAAGATCACCCCGACCATCACCTTCACCTGATTTATTGCAGGCTGAACAGATACCCGGAGGGCGCTGACCCTCCGGAAGCCCTCGTCGTCCACTTGCTGCCAGCATACACCAGCACATCCCCATTGTCCTGCACCAGCCCGAAAGTCCCGTTTGAGTTGTAGATAAGCGCCACGGCCCGTGAGGTTTGTGGAGGTGCAGCGATTGCCACAAGGTTTTTGGTGTCATAAAACGACGGATA
>JAEHJW020001860.1_pt1 | contig 15859 bp, 26 predicted proteins | sample 9271431 | NCBI WGS metagenome assembly JAEHJW02
CTCGTGCCTGTGAGTTCGGAAAACAGAATGTCGTTTTCATCCGTGAGAGATTGGGCTTCCTTTCCTTCGTGAGCCGCTTTGCTGGAAATCACCTGCGCCAAATCGTGCGCGATCTGCGCCAGTTGCTGAGAAAGTTTTTCGTCGGTGCCGTCGCCGTTTTCGGTTTGTGATTCAGCGATCAATCCCCGTTGGACTGAACGGATCGCTTCAAACGCGGCACTGAGCGGCATGATAGCTTCCGCGAGACGTTTTGTCAACTCGATGTCGCCAATCGCCTTTTTCGGGTCCTTTGTGCTCCCGGGCCAATGAGCCGGGAGCAAATCTGTCAACCCGAGCCGTTTGGCTTGACGGATGATGTGTTCCTGGACGCGCGGCTTGTCCGACGCGCGCCCATAAGCATGAATCGCATTGATGAGGTCTTTTTCCGTTTCGATCGGAAATGAACCATCGGGCATGGCTTTGCCTTCGCGGGCCAAACGGTTCCGGTGTTCGTCGCTGAATGCCCGTTTGTGAGCCGGGATTTCGTGGCCGCACGATTTGCAGTTCTCATCTTCCTCGGCCACGAACTTGCCGCAGTTCGGGCATTTCGTCGGCAACGAGGTCAAGCCGCCTTCGTTCTCGCTCGGCAAATGCTTCATTCTGTTCTGGCCGCGTTCGTCAACGACACCATCGGGACCCGCAGGAAGCGAAAATCCGTCGTGTGCCGCCGGAGGATTGCCCGTCAGTTTTGCGATGATGCGGCCGAGCCAACCGACTTCCTCGCGCGTGAATCCTTCCTGCGCTTTGTGAGTCCCGATCGGCTGAGCGACCTTGACGACTTCGATTTTGCAGTCTGGGTTGGCCGGACGATCGACGAGGCTGATTTCGTACAGCTTCATTTCCGTGATCTTGTCGCCGACCTTCGCGAGTCGTTCGCCACCGATGCTGAAACCTTTGTAAACCTGTTCCATGACCTTTGTCCACGCTTCGTCGTCGACGATTTTGGCTCCGATGTACAAACCGGAATCGTCAACTTTGGCTTCCTTCGTCACGCCGACGGCGGACGGTTGGTGCATCTCGCGAATGTTCGCCCATTGCATGTAATCGGGAAGCGCATTTTTCAGGGCATTGATTTCGACGATTTCGCCCTGTAGGTCTTTTGTTGGCGTCGACGCGTAGCCCCAAACCATCCGTTGCTGTTTGTCGACCTTGGTGATCGGAAGATAAAACTGCATGACGTGCGCTCATTCTCCCGACGGGCGGCGTTCCGCTACGCCAAACGGGATGAACTGTAGCACACGATTTCCGATTTGTCAAGCCGACTATCTGGTCAGTCTTGCCCGCTCGTGTGCTTGGCCGACCGAGGCAGATACGATTGCTCTGTTTCGATTCGCACCAGTTTCCCGTTCTGATAAATCAAAATCACGCGACCGTAGAAACTGGCCGTCACAGCGGGGAGGTCGGCGATTTGCTCGGCCGTGATCCCGAGAATTTTCGTCAATGTTGCTGAATCGCTCATGAATACGACAAGCTGCAGGAACAATTCGGATGGGCGGGAGGAAACGAGTCTCCCGACGGAAATGACGAATCCAATGGGATCGCCACTTGGTCGTTGTCGGAACAAACTTCACAGACGACATCCGATTCGGACGTCGTCCATTGCTTGAGCTTAATGACCTGAGAAGCCAACGCCGTTTCGTGTTCGGCTCGGTTCGCCATCAGCGACCGTTCCGTCCTCGCGATCATCAGCGCCCGAGACGACGAGAACCCGTACGAGTCGACGATTTCTTTTCGCAACTGCTGGGCCGTCCACCCTTCGTCAATGGCGCGTGTGACCGTCGTTTTGAGCATCGACCGCGTGCTTTGGCTGATGGCCCATTTCGGATCAGGGTTGTCGATGATCCGACCGTCGGCGAGGACACGCTTTCCGACAAGTTCGGCAGCACGCTGACGGGCGATGAACGCCAACTTCGGCGACACCTTGCCGAACAAACCCTTGTCCAGTTCGAGCTTCGAAATCAGCGCGATCGAACTTTCGTGAGCTATTTTCGTCAACTGCGGCGCAAGCAAAGCGATCAACTCGTCCCAGTTCATCGGCGTCGAGTCCAGAATCTGATTGGCTTGTTCAGCTGGATTTTTCGACTGACTCGTCATTGACGTGGGCCTCGGTGCTGACTTTGTCGCCAGCATTCATGCTATCGACGAAAACGCTCACCAACAGGTACAGGTTTTTGCTTTGTTCAGGCACGGCGTCGTCGGCCAGCGGTTGAAACCGCAACGCCCCGGCACGCACAAGGTTCAGCACGTCCGTGACGACGGATTGTGTCCCGAGCGCATAGCCGTACTTGACGAGGCTCATCTTTTCCTGTTCAAGTTGATCTTGGTTTCGCGCGTGCCCGTTCAACGTTTTCTTGACGGCCAGATCGATTGCTCGCTTATCCATTCGTTTCTCCGTTCGGTGAAGGGATCAATTCATGCGATTCGAACGAACGAACGATGTTCTCGGCCGTTTCGCGTGACTTTGATGATAACCATTTCGTCAACGTCAGTTCAAGTTCCCGTTCAGCTGCGTTCTTTTGCAGCTCGTGACGGGCTACGGCAGATTTCGACGTTTTTGACGTCGCGGCAGACGCGTCAGATTTCGCAGCAGTCGGCGTCGGCGTCGGTGGGTCGATGACTTGGTCGATCGTTCGCGTGTTCTCGCCGCCTGCGACAAGCAGCTGATCTCCTTGGGCGACTGGAGCGAGGCCGATTTGGTCCCGGGCCTCGTTGATCGTCATAATCCCGGCCAGCACGTAGGTTTTCAGAACCGTTGACTGAACCGCCGGGTCCGTGTCGGGTCGCAGGTCGAATGTAAATTCCAGATCGTCGTACCCGAACCCGACAAATGGCGATTGGATCAACGGGTCCATGATCGCTTGTTTGAACCAAACCTGTAACGGCACGAGCCCTTCTTCCTGAGCGGCTTCTTTGGCTGTTTCCGCCGTCGCACGGTTTATTTCCTTGACGAACGGTTGCGGCGGGATCGAAAACGCGAAACACGCAATTCGAACGAGCCATTCGTCGTAGTCGGATTTGAGCAGTTCGCCCGAGCCACCGCGGATTTCGAACGGCTTCATCCCGCCGGGGACGAACCGAACGCGACTCTTGAGCCGATTGTTCCCGGCCAAAATGCCGTCGAAATAGGCTTGAAAGCTCGAAATCTGCGACGGCGTCCAGTTGTCCGGAACCGTGATCATCATTTCCGGGATCGTGCCTTCCTGCCAATAATCGAGTTGGAACAACGTGCGCCGGATGCCTTGCGTGGCTTCCATGTAAATCTGTTCGACAGGCGAATAACCGTACACCGGCAACTGGGGCCGAGGCCGCATCGGCGCATAGATGATGTCTCGTTCCGTCAGGTTGACCATCGGCAGTCCTTTGATCACTTGCTGATAGGCCGGATTCGGGTAATCGGGCGTCCGGCCCGCGTCGTCGATCAACGGCTTGATTGTTGCGCCGTCGATGACTTCGGCGGCGTACGGTTTGCCCGACACCGTTTTCCAGATGTTGACCGTCGGCGCGTCGATGACGAACAAATCTTCCAGGATCATGCGCGCCCAGACTTCGAATCGACGTTTCCGGTCCGGCTTCCTGAAGAATTCCTTCACTTCTTCGAGCCGCTTGTCGCTGGTGTTTGATTTGCTACCACCTTGATAGCCGATTTTCCACGGCAGGCTCATGAGTTGGTCCTTGCGCTTTTCGATCAACGCGCGCAGGACACCCCAGCTTTGAGACATCGCGCGCAACATCGCGAACAGTTCGAGCCGCCTCGGGATATATTCGAGGTTGACCCCGACCGGGTAGTCCCATTCGCGTGTGTAGCCGACGTAAGGCGGACCGAACGGCCAGACCGGCTGGAACGGCGTGAACCAGTTGTAATCGATGTCGACGTCGTCGATGAAGTTCGGCGGCTGATCCGGGCGGACGTTCCGATATTGCGATTGCGGCATTTCCCACGGAGTGTTTGTGGGCTTCGTGGCCGTTTCCGGGCCGACGACCGACGGGTTCGGCGGTCCGTGCGGACGTTGGGGCCCGCCGCGCATCCCGGGCGCGCGCCCCGCTGGCGGGATGACCGATTGAGCCGAAGAACCGCGCTGCGAAGCCGCTGTCCGAATGCGTGCCGAATAGTTCCCGGGCGGCCCGGACCTTGGACCCATCGGGTTGTTGCGCCTGTTGCTCGTCGTGTTCGTCAAACCAATTCCCGGCGACACGGGACTGATTCGCCCGCCGTCGCGTGATTTCTCGATGTCGTCATCCACGCGTCGTTACCAACTTGGCTTGCACTGAGGATGCCAAACGTTGAATCCGTCAGTGATGCGTTCGTTTTTGATTGGCTGTTTGCACACGGCGCAGACCTCATTCGATGTCACGGCCTGATTGGCGCGATTATACGCTTTTTCAACATCGTTGTCCTCGTGCTCCGTCGGGGCGGCGAGAACGCGTGATCGCAGCGGCGCTGGGGTTTCTTCCGCAACGATTTTTCGATCTTCGATAGGTTCGGTTTTCGGTTTTCGCATCGAGTTGGCATAGAACGCCATGAGCGCATCTCCGGCTCGATTGAACAGTTCGGTGAACGCCCAAACGTAGGCATCGAACCGATCCGGCGATTTTCGCCACGTCATCGGATCGTATTCGCACAGTTGATCTTCGAGCTCACGAAACGCTCCGACATGATGAATGAATCCGTTTGCCGCCAGCGCGGAAATCGGCTCTGCCCTCGTCACCTTGCCCCGAGAAGCGTGCACAAGCCGAACCGGCACGTTCGGGTCAACATTCCGAATGACTTCGGAAACCATGTCACCGCCTTGGTTCGCTTCGGCCACGATGACATCGCATTCATAGGCGTGGTAAAGCTCGACGGCCCGTTTCGACCAGACCGAAACCGGCATGATCCCCGAGCCATCATGCAGACAATAACCGTGATTCTGCATATTGTTGTCGGTCGCGACGCCGCAGACGCAAATACCGCACTCGTCGCTGTCCAAACTCGACGACGCCGAAGGGTCGACGCCGACGACGACTCGTCGCAACGTCGGCAACTGCGCGCGGTCAATGCGGTATTCATCGATCTTGTCTCGCGTGAACAACGACAACGGGTTGTCGGTAATCAGTTCGCCTTCGATTTCCTGCCGCCCTAGGCGGGTGCCTTCGTACACCGTGATAATCGAACTGTAGAACGGCCGAGACAAATTGGCCATGTTATCGTATGTCGATCCTCGCGTTATGATCGTGTTTTCATCTTTTATCAAATCTTTTAGCATCTGTATCGGCCTTGGCGTCGTCGTCAGCACCGCTTGCGGTTGGCGGCCGATCCGTAATCCGAACCTCGCTTGCGTCCACGCTTCGGGATAACGCCAAGCCGCGAGTTCGTCGCACCAAAGTTTGGTGTGTTGCTTGCCACGAATCCGATCCGGTTCATCAGCCGACAGGATCAACGTCTTGGCCCCGTTCGGCCAAACCAGTTTGCTTTCGTGTTTCGCGTAATACGGACGTTCGTTTTTCGGACAACTGGCCAGAATCCCTGATTCCCCTTCCACCATGATGTCGCGGGCATCGTCTTTCGTCGGCGCAATGATGTTGACGTATCGGTTTTTGCGGACCCAGATCCTCACGCATTCGGACCCGGTCCGCGTTTTCCCGAACCCACGACCGGCCATGATCAGCCAATAGGTCCAGTCCCCCTCGGGTAACCGTTGCGATGGTCGAGCCCAAAAATCCCAATCGTGCAAAAGCGCTTCTGATTGATCAGGGGTCAGGTTCTTTAGGGCTTCCAAGATTTTCTGTTTCGGGTACTCCCGCAGGTCGTCGGCCGTCAGCATCGGTGTCCTCGTCGGAAGATTGTTCGATCAACATTTCGAGATCGCGCACCTCGGGCGCATCGGCCCCGAGCAATCGCCGAGCCAGTTCGACTCGGGCCATCGTGATATTGACGTCAACGGATTGGACGATCTCTAAACGATCCGTTTCTCTCCACCCGGCTCTCGTTTTCAGCCAGAAAATCATCGCCGACACGTTGCCGCGCATCGCCGTCTGATACAGGTTCTGGGCCACGCGAACGTTCGCCTTGACTTCGGCTTGAGCCATTTCTGTCGCGTAATACTTGCGCAGCGTGTTTTCGCTGATCCCGAGATATTCGCACAGCTGCTCGTTGGTGACACCAAATGCTTTGAATGATTCGACGAGCCGTCGATTTTCCTGGGTCGGAACGTGCGTCATGCGGCTATTATAGTACGCAAAAACGTATCTGCAACATCTTAAGGTTTCGGAATGCAAGTTGAATGGATTTCAACTTTTTGCCTCGCGCAATCGTTGTCGTGTAGCCGATTGAGCCAGGAACAGCAGGATTTCCAGTCTCCGTTCCGAAACTCTTCTGAGCGCGTGCTCGATACAACCGCAAACGGTGAAGTGTCTCCCGGCGGGTTGACGACGGCTCCGCGCTTGACCAACGCACGGACGCACGGCATGTGTCCACGATCGACGGCATAGTAAAGCGGCGTTTTTCCGTCGTCATCGCGCGCGTCTACAGGAGCTCGGTATCGCAACAACAGCCGCATTCCTTCCAGATCGCCCAATGCTGCCATGACGTGAAGCAAGGTCCGTCCTTTGTGATCGCGCAGTTTGACCATCCCTTCCTTGTCGGTGTCGAGCATGTTCTGAAGCCGGACGTAATCGTGCTGAATCACGTACGGCAGAACGAGGTCATACTTCGTTGTCATTTCGTTGTCGTTCTTTCTTCGATCCGTGCCGTGCGGGGCATGACGACGTATTCACTCCATTCTTCAGGCGTGTCTTGATCTTGCCGATTGCAAATCCATTCTTCGGCCTCTTTTGCACTACGACAAATCTTCGCCACGTGACGATAGTGCCGAGAACCGATGTGCCGGATGACGATAACCACGCAACCCTCAGGTTTGCCGTCCTGATTGAACCCACGGTAGAAAATCCGGTGCGTCATGAATCTTGCCCATCCTGTTTGTGCTGACGTAGCCTGAACAACAGCCCGAGGCCGGTGGCCATCGCCCCGAACCCGATGCCGTAGGACTGCGGGTGCCACGCGGTTGGATCGTGCAGCACCGACCAGACGGCGGACCACACAAAGGTCCCGGCGCCCGCGAGCCCGACCAGAATGGCATCCATGCGCGTGTTGGCGATCCAGTGTTTGAGCCAAGAAAGATTCATCGCCGGTTCCTCCCCCCACGCGAGACCTTCCATGCCGCGTAGAGCACGGCCAAAACGACGAACACAAGAAAGCCCACGACCGCAAGCGCCAGCCCCAGACGGACCAGCGGGACGGTGAGAGAGGGGTGGAGGTTGACGGGAGGCTTCATTTTCTCTTCCTCCACTCCGCACGGCGCTTGTCCTCCGCCATCATCGAGAGAGCGGACGCCACGATGAACACAAGGAGAAACGCCCCGAGCGCCAGAAGCCCAAGCGATAGGATGACGCTCAAAACGATATTGAAGGTCGGCCAGAAGACGGAAAGGCTCATTCGATTTCCTCCGGCAGCTCCCCCGTTTCCAACGCGATCGCAATCCGCTCATATCGGGCAGGGAAATTGCGGTAAAGCGACGTTGTTCGAAGTTCCGCAGCCGCTTTGTTCCAATCCGGGACATCCACCAATTCGAAAAAGCGCTGAATCTTCGTCGTTTCGGCGTGCCAGAACTTGCCCATGTGGTATTTGAGGTTGTGAATGTGAAACCCGAGGTTGTACAGAGCTCCGCTGCGCGCTGGAGAAAGATCTTCGACATTCGGGACCAAATCAGGAAGCCACGAACGGATTTCGTCCAAATCGTACTGTAGCAAGATCATGGCTTCCGCGTGAGTGATGCCGCCGATTTGCCGAAACCATGTGACAGATCGAGGGTAATGTCCATCCATTTCGGACGGCACGACAGGTGTTTTCGTAGAAAGGAGCCGAAGAACGTCAACCGGTATCGGCTTGTCTTCGAGCATGTGACCGATTCCGATAATCCAGTATCCGAGGTCGCTTTCACCCGGGAAGCTGAGATAACCTTCGTCGAGTTCGAGCCACGATTGTATGACCGTGGGCGCGCCGCTGCGAAGGCTGCGAAAACAGTTGTAAAAGTTGGTCATGTGAACCTCACAATTCTTCGTTCATGTCGTCGAACGTTACTGTTTTTGAAACCTGTTCGAACATTCGGAACAAAACGTAAATCAAGGCGATTGCCCCAATGACGAGAACTCCTGTGACGGCAAAAGCCAAAGCAATCGCGATTTTCCAGTTGACAATGTGCGAACCGTGAATGACGATGGCTTTGTTCATTGGTGCGGTTCCTGTCGAGATTCTGTGTTGTCCGCCTGTCGACGTTTCAACTGCTGATCGACAAACAGCCGAAGATTCGTTTCGGCTTTTTTCCTGTCGTTGTAGTCGCGCACGTAGCTTGACGCATATACGATTGCGAGCACCCACCCGACAATCGGGATGAAGAAAAACAGCAACGCCCGCGACGGTCGCACGTACAACAGCCCGAGCGGGCCGAACAGCACGGCGAGCCACGTGGCCGCCGTTTCGCTTTTGAACTTGACGGGATGACCTTGGTAATAGGTTGTGGACATGATGCTTCTCCTATCGTTTTGATTCAGGTACGAACGGCCACGACTTCGTCGACGACGACGCGGACGCCCGGGACGCTCAGGTTGTTCTGCAACGCACGCGCGAGTTTGTTCAGCTCGGCTTGGTCGGGTTTCAGAACACGAGACGGAATTTGACCAGCCGCGACGGCTTTGATCAACTGCTCAATGTCGACGACTTCGGCACGCCATGTTTTGCGCGTCGAAATGCCTTCGAGCTTGGGTGATTCATGCACCACCGGCGGGACGATCATGTGCGATTGAGCTTCGAGAGCGACGGCTTTTTCTGCCATCCGTTCCGCCGATGACTGAGCACGTTTCGCCTGTGCTTCGGTTTCCGCGAGACGGGCCGCTTCGAGCTTCTTTTGTTCGGCTTGTCGAGCTTTCTCTGCTTCGCGGGCCAAACGTTCGCGTTCCTGACGAGCCAATTCCTCGGCACGACGTCGTTCTTCCGCGATCCGTTGACGCTCGGATTCCTGCCACAGCGAAATCTTTGCTTTGAGAATCGACTCGGCTTGGCTCAGCAAACGTTTCGGCGGAGCGAACAACTCACGCACCGATTCGATCGCGCTCTTCAACGGTGTCATGATTTCGGCTTCACGATCGCTGATCTGCTTGAGGTGTTGTTTCACCGTTTTCAGTTCGTTCGCAACGTCAACGGATTCAAGGTGATTCGTGATCTGAATTGATCGATACTGCTCAATCAGAGAAGTCTCGCGCTTGTTGTACGTTTCGACCTCACGAGAAATTTCCTCGCGGTCAATCGGCAAAATGCTGTTCATTTTTTCCTCCGAAAGTTGTAGATGTTGTAACACGACAGGAAAATGCTTGCATCTTCGTCGTCGTTCTTCAGTTCAGTCAGCGCCCAATCGTCTGATCGCAGATGCAGACAATACCGATCGACCTTTGTCCCCAAGGCGTTCTTGTATGCCCACGTCTGGGGACCAACCGTTCGCGGGATCCGCGCTCCTGTCTTTATGTCGATCAACGCCGGTCGATCGTGGATCGGTGCCAAAATGTCGAGTCGACCAGCATATTTCAGCTTGTGGTCAATGACGACCCTTTCCACCTGCGCGTTACGTGTGTCGAAATTGACGAGCGCTCTGAAATCACGAAATTGGTGAAAGTACGGCATCAGACTTTTGTCGATCGAATCCTCGTCAAGCGTACCCAAGACGTCGAGTTCGACCATTTTGTGAACGGCTTGACCGAACAATTTCGATCGTTCGAGAACGTCCTTGTCCACTTGCGAGAAATCGTTCAACGGCGCTAGGATTTGAGACACCGAAGGGTAAATCAAACCGTCGACGAAGTAAGTGTGTGTTTCTTCCTCGAACCGGATGTCGTGCGTGTCAAGTTTCATCGCTCACCTCCGCGGCTCGCACGTCCTCGGCCATTTCGGCGATGCTTGACTCGGTGTGAGGACCCACGATTTCTGGCTCACGATCGCGCGGTTGCGGTTCGAGCATCACCGCCTCGCTCTTCGCTCGCGGCATGGAAACGAGTGGTTTTCCGCGTTCGGCGACCCGTGAATCTTGAATCGCTTGTGCATCGCTGATTCTCTGCGCCTCGTCCTCGTCGTAGATCCCGGCGAAGCCGAACGCGACCCGCCCTCCTTGAATGAGCACCTTGTGCCTCAACATCCTCATGGTGTGGGTCTGCCACGGGCCGGGATAGGACTTGATGCTCCCGTCGTCCAGTCTCCGGGTCCGGGGCGGCTGATAAACCTCGGCGGTGTACTCGCGGACGACGGTCGGGTGCGAGCGGTCCTTCCGGTAAATTTTGGCCTCAATCCAGCGGGGGAGCATGCGCCCGTCAATTTCTTCTTGTTCCGGCGCTTCGGCGAACTCAAGTCCGTCGAACTGGGGATGGCTGTTGATGATTCGGAGCCAGCCATCCACGCTGACGATCGGGATAATGGCACCGTCCCGGTCTGGGTAGGCGTATATCTCGCGCGTGAACGGGTTGAGCCCGTATTGATCGCACACCACCAAAAGGGCCATGAGTTGCTCGTTGCTGATCTCTCCGGCCTTGCGGAAGGCCGTAGCTTTCAACCCGGCGATGAGTTTTTGATGATCAACGCCGAATCGTTCGGCGAAGCGAACGAGCAGACTACCTCGTTTGACATTCGATTCATTCATGATTGACTCCGGTTTTCCGGTACTGCGCTTCTGCGCGATGGGTTCATTGTACACTACCGGGCCATGTTGTCAAGTTGTTTCGAAATGGTTAAATCGGCAAAAGGAGTGACGTTTCACACGCTGCGTCGCTTGTGTGTATAATGCGGCGCAACACCTCCCTGCATGGGTTTCCTCATGAAAGTAAATCTCACCGAAAAACCGCAAACGCCCGGCGACGGATTCGACCTCGCTTTGCGCATTGCTGGTTCAATCACGAATCTGGCTCGCGCCGGTCATCGAACGTTCGCGACCGCAACCAAGTGGAAACGCAATCGACGTATTCCCGAAAAGGCCGTCATCGACGTGTCCACGTCCCTGAAAATCCCGCCGGAATACCTTCGTCCAGACCTCACGGATTTCGCCGTGAAGATCCTGCGAGAAAAGCACGAGAACAAGCACCCCCGTGCTCGTGCAAAACGGAATGCTCCGCTCGCAACGAACGAAGTTGCTTCGCAATGAGCGGCGACTACTCGCCCGGGCCGCAATATTCGATCATTCCAGCCATCGCGACCAAGGATTCGCGGCTCACACCTCGTGACGTGCACGTTTTCGCTATTATCGGCACTTACACGAACGAGCTTGGTGTGTGCTGGCCGTCGCAATCAACAATAGGCGACTTGGCCGGTGTCAGCCGTCGCATGGTCCAACATTGCATTCGTCGATTGACGGATGCCGGATATTTGCGGCTGACACGTCGACACGCGGCGTCCGGGGCCGAGGACACTTGCCTGATCGAAGTACTACAACCAAGGGTGGATCCTCGTTTTCTCCGTCAAAGCCAAACTAGAAAAACGACAGACGACGCAGACGACAGCGCATGCTCAGAACTCGCACCCCCTGCGAGCTTAGAACTCGCACCCCCTGCGAGCCCAGAACTCGCACCCCCTGCGAGCCCAGAACTCGCACCCCCTGCGAGCTTAGAGCTCGCACAAACGACCCCAATTAACGTCCCCAGTGAACGATACAAGGCGCCACCCGAACTGGACAATGAGCTTTGGGTAGAATGGGAGAAACATAGGCGAGCCATGAGAAAACCGCTGACCGACTTTTCGCGTCGATTGCAATGGAAACGTCTCGCTTCATTCGGCTGGGAGAATCAACGAAAAATAATCGAAACAGCCATCGAACGAGGATGGCAGGGTCTGTATCAAGTTGACGATGCACGATTCGGCAGCGGAAAACGAGAATCGACGGTCGAGCGAGTAGCACGCGAGACGTTCGAACGCCGAAGAAAACGCATGATCGACGCATCAGCGAAACTTTTGCCGAACGGAGAAAATCATGAAGCCGGATGAACTGAACGACGAACTTGACTTGGTCTGGGTTGCTCTCGGCCAGATGTTCGGGTCGCGCTTGTACACCCAGTTTGGAGAGGAAATGCCTCCTGTCTGGAAAATGAGGTTGTCCGTTTGCACGAAGCAAGAATTGCGTTCCGCCTTGGATCATTTCGCTTCGAACGGTGGCGCTTATCCGCCGACGTTGCCTGAATTCTGGCAAGCATGTCAACACAGAACGGCGCGTCCGCTGCGCCTTGATCATTTCAACCGAAACGATCCGAAACTTGCTGTTTTGCATCTGAGTCGGATCAAAAACTTTCTGGAGGGCCGTAACCATGCACTCAGCGAACCTGGAAAAATCTCATCGACTAACTCGCCTTCTCAACGTGCTGATTGAAGCCAAACAGCACCAGAAGGTCATGAGCACAATGGAACTCGTCGACAAAACCAGAATTTGTGCTGTGTCAACGGCGATTTCCGAACTTCGAGCTCAAGGCTACGTGATCGACTGTTTCCGTGTCGATCGTGTTTTCTACTACATTCTCGTTGCGCATCCTCGAACACGAGGGGGAGTTTTTTATGGAAAACGAAATTGAGAACATCATCGTTGAACCCGCAAAAACAGATCAACAGGACTCGGTATTTTGCACCCGTCCAAGCGACGACGATCTGGTCGTGTTGGTCGAACTGCTGTCGGACAAGAAAGAATCAGCACAACGATATGCGGATCGACTGAGGATTATCGCTGGCAAGAACGCGCTGCATCCAACCGTCCTAGGTCAATATGTGGCGACACTCGAAGCGGAACAAACGCTGAAAAGAGTCGAGCAAATCAAGCAACTAACGTTTCTGTTCGAGACACAGCCGCCACAATGAACAAGTTCCTGATCATCGAAACGCGAGACCAAATGCGAAAGCTGTTTGTCGATCTCGTCGAAAGACTGCCGATTGAAATTTGCGCCAGATCGGTCAAATATGCACGAACGAACGATCAAAATGCTCGCCTGTGGTGGATGCACGGTCTCTATGCGGCGTTCCTGAACCGTAAGTTGCCCGAGTTGATCAAGTCGGGACTTGTGCCGAAACCGTTTCGATTCACGCCGGAATCGGTGCACGAGGGCATATTCAAGCCGCATTACGTCGGAACGTTGCCAAATGGCATGACGAAATCTTCGACGCAACTGACGAGGGCCGAGTTTTCTGCTATCCTCGAATCGTACGAGGCGGACATGAGAAACGACGGCATCGAGTTCCCGGACAACGAACCGTGGTCATGAAAACAACCCCTTTAAGGTCGCGAGCGATCCGCGAAAGCGCGCGCGGGAAGCCGTGCACCGTGCGCTCGCCGGTGTGCAACGGTCGATCAGAAACGACCGTTTGGGCGCATTCCAATTTTTCGTTCCACGGCAAAGCGCTAGGTCGAAAGGCCGATGACATCTTCGGCTGTTACGCTTGTTCTTCGTGTCACGCGTGGCTCGACGAAGGGCACGCATCCCACGACGAGAAAGCGATCGTTTTCTTCGCGGCGTTTTCTCGATCTTTGTCCATTTTGATCACCGAGGGAATTGTCAATGTCAAATGATCCGATCCAGCAAAACGAATTGCCGATGTCGGTTGTTTTCTACAAAATCGAAGACCTGAGGCCAAACCCCAAAAACCCGCGTGTTCATAAACCGGACCAAATCGAGCGCATAGCCAAATCGATGATCGAGTTCGGCTGGACCGCGCCCGTTCTCGTCGGCGCTGACAACGAACTGGTCGCCGGGCACGGGAGGCTCGAAGCCGCGAAATTGATCTGGGGTCGAGGTGTCTCGTTCAATGGTTCCGTTGTCCGAGAAATCCGTAACGTTCCACGTGGAACAGTCCCGGCTATTCTGCTCGAAGATCTAACGCCCGTTCAAATTCGAGCGTTGTTGATCGCTGACAACCGACTGGCCGAACTTTCTACGTGGGACAACCCGTTGCTTTTCGAATTCCTCAACGACCTTGCGACGGAAAACTTCGATCTGAAAATCATCGGATTCGACGATTTCAAAGTCCCGGGGGACGAAGAAGGAGAAACAGAGAAGGACTTCGGCAATCGCTCATTCGTCTACGCCGTCAAGGTCGAATGCGAAGATGAGACCCAACAACGCGAGCTTTCGGCTCGCCTTGAAGCGGAGGGCTACAAATGCCAGCTGTTGATCTTGTAATTGAAAGCGGAATCAGCACGTCCACTCGCGCACGGCAGTTGTCGGCAATTTTCGACGTCCCGATCGCCGAGAAATGTCGCCTCACCTACAAAGGTGATCTGCCAATCGAAAACTTCCTGTGGAACGTCGGCATGATCGTCGGGCCGTCTGGTTCCGGCAAATCAACCTTGTTGAAGCACGTGTTCGGCGAGCCGGAAACTTTGGATTGGTCCGATCAATCCGTCATTGACGATTTCCCCAAGGATTGCGACCTTGAGACGATTACGTCGGCGTGTCAAAGCGTCGGGTTCAACACGATTCCGGCGTGGTTAAGACCGTACGAAGTGCTTTCGACAGGCGAAAAGTTCCGCGTCACGATGGCTCGGCATATCGTGTCACAGCGTGATCCGATTTTGATTGACGAGTTTACTTCGGTGATCGATAGGCAGGTCGCAAAAATCTGCTCGCACGCCATTCAGAAGAAAATGAGACGTGACAATCGGAAGTTGGTCGTCGCCACTTGCCATTACGATGTGATCGATTGGTTGCAACCGGACTGGGTGTTCGAACCTGCAACCATGAAGTTCACTCGGAGGAATCTTCAACTCAGACCAAAACTACAGGGTCGGATTGATCGAGTCACACAAGATGCCTGGAAAACCTTCTCTCGGTATCACTATCTGACGTCAAGCCTGCACAGAAACGCGAAATGCTTCGTCCTGTCAATCGACGACAAACCGGCCGCGTTCACGGCCGTATTGCACCGGCCGAACCATGGTTCGCAGCCGAATATCAAGGGAATCACGCGCAACGTCACGCTGCCTGATTTTCAAGGCATGGGTCTCATCTTCGTGCTGGCCGACACTCTCGGGTCCATGTACCGATCGATTGGGTATCGATTGCGCGCCTACCCGGCCCATCCCCCGTACATTCGCAGCCATGCGAAAAACAACAACTGGCTCATGGTTAAGAAACCCGGCTATGCGGCCAAATCAGCTATCGGTGGAGGGAAATCCGATCTCGATATAGGGACCAGACCCTGTGCCATTTTCGAATACGTCGGACCGGCTTTCCACGACAAAGCCCTCGCGCGTGCCATGCTCGAATGATCGACGCTTATTTGTTGTGCTTTCTCGACGATTTCGTCGCCCGCAAAACAGGTCATGATGAGCAAATCGCATATTTGGCTCGCGAATACCCTTTGCTATTCCTGCGATGGCGGAACGAACTCGCATCATACGGTCGACGCTACGCTCGCGCATCGGGCGTTTCGTTGTCGGACGTCAAGGACGTCGTCCGAATCATTGAATCAGAGCTGTATCAAACGCAAGCGTGATCCGCCTGTGTCAAATCACTTTGCGGTCGACCTGTAGAACGATGCCCGTTCTTTGAGACCAAAAGATCGTCTCGACGTAATAATGATCCGCCGAAAAATCGCCAATTCGATCTGCAAAGACACTTCTCATCGCCACAAAGATCGTGCCATGCCAGTTGCATGTCGAAAAAGTTGACGCAATACTGGGCACCGCATTTCCTCGCCAACACGTAAACGAACCGTCCATGAGCTGGCGAAGTGATCTTAATCCGAATGGCTGAATCGAGATCAAGCGTTTTCATT
>JAEHJW020007055.1_pt1 | contig 15841 bp, 35 predicted proteins | sample 9271431 | NCBI WGS metagenome assembly JAEHJW02
TCCGATCTGAAAGGTACTAACTCATACGGCGTACAGTACGATACGCCAAAGTATGCAAGCACTGTGCTCAAATACGCGAAACAATTCTATGCAGACAACTCTACGAGTGCTGTAGCGAATGCTGCTGGCTCTAACACGTCACCACAGCCTCAAAATGGCACCGTAGAGACGAGTACACCTTCAAGTACGGTATCTACACCTTCTGCGCCTGTTCAAAGCCCTTCTGCAGCCTCAAGCCCCCTCGCTCTTCGTGGTCTCGCCACTCTCCCCTCCCTTGCTATTGCTGGTAAATAAGTCGGCTGCGATATAGCCAATCGCAAAACCTACTGGATTAAATAAAACCCCTAGCCACGCTACGCCTCGTATCAGGCTCTTCTGCTTTTTTGTAAGTGTCATAGAACTATAGTATAGCAAGCCTGTTGTCATAAATCAATGTTTACTTATGGCGCAAAAGTGGTATATAATCGCGCTATGAATACAATAAAAACAGCATTGATGTCCCGTACGTTTTGGATGATTGTCGCTATGTTTATCATCGGCGGCTTCCAGTCGATTCAGAGTATGATTCCAGCAGGCAGCATTGTCTACGTACAAGGTTTCCTAGGTATGCTCGCCGTGTATTTCAAACTGAACCCTTCACAGAACTACGGAGCATAGAGAAATTCTTCGAAAGGTTTTATATCTTCTCGAAGAGGCAATGGGAGGTCGTCGTAATTGACGAACTCCTTTTTGTTAAAAAGCTTCACTAACTTGTATGTGAGTAATCTATCGTCTCTCTCCTTCTTTTCTTTTGGCGTCAGGTTCTTGATTCGTCTTGCATAGTTTCTGCAGTTTATATTGCGGCGTGTCATTGACAGAGCCATACCACGGCGTTGCCCGTTTTGTGCGTAAGATAAATGCTTCCAAGGATGTTGTGCTATTTCAGACTGTGTTGGTTTCCGCGCCGCCGACATTTTTAGTACGTTAAAAAATGGTGACGGGCACTGTCGTTCGTGCCCGAATGGTTGCGTTTAAGGTTGGAGTGTTGAGCTTTTCTTTTGTCTGGGTCAGAAGTTTACGATACGCAACCGAGAATCACCTCTTGCATTTTACTCTTTGCAAATGAGAGTACAATACCCGCCAGAGGTGGTATCCAAGTGAAAGTGAAAGGCTTTCCACCACCGCCCGCTCTTTGAAAGGAACCCAGATGAAGAACGCTCAAAAGCTCTCCGACTGGCAACAGGAAGAGAAGAACAAGGTGAAGCTCGAACCCTGTCTCGTCTGCAAGAAAATGCCGAAAGACGGCTACTACGGCAGACACGGCGACGGTGGTACTTGCTCGAAGGCGTGTGAAGATAAACAGGAGAGGGTATACAAATACCCTGGTCATTCCGAGGAAGATTTCTTCAGGAGGCAATATGCTACTCTATCTGAAAGCGAAACTGGATGAGTTGCGCGTGGAGGATGTAACTTTCTTCCGTATGGCGCACCTGTACCAGTACGGACGTGATGTTGATGTTTGGAACGATATTGCACAATACCGTCTCCACGGCATTATCCCATCGTTCGTGGTCAACTATCTCAAAATGCTGCAATCACGGGAGCCATCATGCTCAAAAACCTCTTCATAGCTATCGCCCTTGTGTTCTTCTGCGCGGCTACCGTGTTCGCGCAAGAAGAGCCGCCCGAGTCGCTCGTCAATCAGTACAAAGACCTGCCTGTGAAGTGGGACAAGCGGTGCGACTTCCACAAGCAGTTAAACGTCCAGTGCCTCATTCAGTACGACGAGGACAACGACGTGGTCTGGCTTCTCTTGTTCGATGACAATATCAACATCACCGAAGTCGTGAAGGTGACGGCAGACAAGAAGGAGCACGTTCTGTGGGTTCGTTTCGACACGCGTTCATAACGCAAGAAAGCCGCCTTTTATAGACGGCTTTCACTTATTTTTTGTACCTCATCGTCGCGCATTTTTGATGCTTCCATCCATTGTCGTTGATATGGTGGTCTTTGGCGGTGTCGATTTCCTTGCAACACACTTCACAAATGTGATAGCGATTGTTGTAGGTGAGGACAGGGCGAAGGTCTTTCTCGATTTCCTCGATGCCTTCACGGATGAAGTCTGCGTTGATGAGCTTATACATCACCCGAAGAAACACTAGAGCTGCTTTCGTTTCATGAGGTGCGAACACCAGAGAAACGCCGAAGGTGCGATTGTACAGTATCTTCATCACGTTCTCCTTTCAAAGAGCTACAGAAGCCCTCTAGTCTGCTCGTGGTGGTCAATCATAGACAACCCTCGAAAGAATTGTATCTGACTTCTCTCGATAGCCAGTACCCCGCGAGCAGAATGGAAGGTTCCTTTTCATACACAGAGAGCTGGGGGCGAGGATTTGAAGAATGTCACCTCGCACGAATGAAGATGTGTAAAGTTGGTTCTTATCATTCACAGACTCCTTTACCAACCTGTCGGCCTGCGCGTCTACCTATTCCGCCACCCCAGCTCGCTATGTACGATTGAAGAAGTGCTCTGCTCTAGGGATTTCCGCTTATTACAGTTATCACAAGGCATCTTTCGATGATAAGTCCCTGCTTCGTGTGGCCACTGGCGGAAAGGGGTCGAAACCCTCCCTAGAATAGAACACTCCTTCTCTGTCAAAGTTCTACTCCCATTTTATCACCTCTATGTACGTTTGGTGGGGATATGCACAGTTATTGTCATAGTGTTTCAATTATGGTTTGTAAGGGCTAACATTCCTCTGTCCGCGTCGTTTCCGACAACAAAGTTCGCTTCTTCTGTTCCTTGTGGGCTAGGGAGGTGAGAGCGATTTCAAGTCCTTTCTTTAGTCCTCTGTCGAAGTGGTAGGCACTATTGTCTTGTTCAGTGTCGGGAATTGGGTTCTTTCGAGCAGTCTCTAACATTCCTTCGAGAACCCGAACAATCTCTTCTCGTTGGCGGTCTAGTTCGTGTAGGACAAACTCGCGCACATCATCTGCACGAAGCATAGGCTTATGTGGCTCGAATGTCTCCTTCTTGAAGTAGAAGTCTGTAAAACGCTCTTCAAATCCCTCCATCGTGAGGTTGTCTGCGGCAGGGGTGGGGATGGTCATATCAGTGTTTGTTATCTTCGAGGAGGGCGCGGGTGGTCATGGTGCTGTTGAGGTTAGTTTTTATTTCTCCCGATGGAGTCACCCTTACGTTTGTACCATACTCTTTAACCAAAGAAACAATTTCACCTAGACGCGAGTTTTTGTTAAGCATACGTCATCCATTACAAAGCACGCTGGTAAGGAAGTCGATTGTTTCGGGCGACTGGTCGTCGAGGTTGTCTTTAGCGAGGTTCCAATAAACACCAAGCCAGTAAACATCCCTTTTCCCTGTTGTTCGCCATCCAAACTCGCCCATATCGTCTATGACTAGAGTAAGTTCTCCACCTGGTATAGCCCGCAGAACGTCGGCGAGGGTGATTTTAGGCTGTACCCCAGTAACACACTCAAGAATTTCCTCATCAGACCAACTTTTGTGAAGTCTGAACCAATAAGCATATCCGAGTACTTCTTTATCTACTCGTTCTACTATCTCAGGCACCGCTTCGATGATTGCTGCACGGAGTTTTTCGAGGTTGGTCATATCTAGTTTCTTAGGGTTTAGGGGTGCGGGCGGCTTCAAGGACTTCTTGTAGTTGTTGGAGGGTCATACCTCTATTTTTTAATGAATAGGTCGCTGATAATTTTACCCAACCGTGTCTTTCGTTCGTACCTCTCTTTTTCTATCTCTCTATACGTATCACGCAACGTCTCTCGTATAGCCTTAGATACTCCATACACCACAGCGTCTGTCATCTTGTCACTAGCTTCCTTGCATCCTTCCATTCGTCCCATCTCTCTCCAAGCGTTCTCTTTTTTTGTTTCCTCAGAAAGTTCGTTGGATGTCATAGCGTTGCAGTGTAATCAAAGTGGTCTTCGCCACTTGCTGATGAATAATCCATAAAGTACTCACAATCGCTCTCGTGCACCTTCCCATACACACCTCTCTTGCAGTTGCATTTTTCTTTTTCCATAGTTTTGTTTAATTATTCCCCCTCTTGAAGAGGCTACAAGCAACATTGCTATGCTACCTATAGCCCTCTCACGAGGGCGTTCACTAATTCTTTAGGTTGATAAACGGTACGGTACTGCCTGGAATCATTTGTACTGGCAAGTGACCATCCCATTTCTGCACTGCCTGAAGCTGCACATAGTCTGCACCTCCCTGCGAGTTGATAGCCTGTGCCTGAATCTGAATCGCTTCTGCCTGTGCCTTAGCCGTTGCGATAGTCTGCTGCGCCTCATACTGCACCTGTGCGAGCTTGTTCTGGGCTGCGAGTGCGTTCTGTTGCGCCGTCACCTTTGCTTCGATGGCTGCATTGAACGAATCCGAGAAGGCGAAGTTCACGATGTTCAGCGAGTCAGTGTTCACTCCATATGCCTGCAGCTTCGTCGTCAACAGTGCGAGAATCTCCTCACGCACTTTCTCGCGTTCTGTGATGAGTTGTTCTGCAGTGTAATTTGCAGTGACGCTCTTGATTGATTCCTGAATCGCTGGGTCGATGACTCGGCTTTGATAGTCAGCGCCAACATTCTGATAGATAGCGGTTGCGTCTTGCGGGTTCACGTGGAAGTTAATCGCTACGCTCGCCGTCACGTTCTGCAGGTCGCTTGAAGCTGCTGTTGCGTCAACTTGCTCCTTCTGCGTCTGAACGTCCATCGAAGTGACACTGTCAATGAATGGAATCTTGAAGAAGAGTCCTGGCGGCACACTGCCTTTCACCGCACCGAATCGTGTCTTCACTCCTACGTATCCTGCACCGACTGTACCTACACTCGATGTGACTACGATAAGAGCGAGCACTACTAGCACTGCTGTTGTAATGGCTTTTCCGAAGCGGAAGTCACCATTTGCGTCTGTGTAATTGAACATAATTATGCTACTCGTTTAAGTTCTCCAGTAAGTCTGTCTCGCACCCAATACTCTTTCTTAGGTGGTCGCGGGCTTTTCTTCAGCGAGTAGATAAAGTTCTTCTTGTTTTTCCCCTCGCCGAAAGCGCCATCTATCTCCCATCCTTCCTGACGTAAGCCGTGAATGATGGCTCCTAGACGAAGTATGTAATTGTCTATTGCCCAGAAATTACTCACTTTGCCCGTCTCCATCAACTGCTTTATCACCAGTTCCTTCTGAGTTTTGTTCATTTTTAAGTTTCTTTAGTTTTTCTCTTTCCCATCGCACCTTCGAACCTTTCTTTCCTGCTTCAGAAAAGTGGCTGCTGCCGTGCTTCTCTCTCGTTTTTATGCCGCCCTGTTTTCCCCACAACGCCAATTGTTTCTTTACGGCGTCGTCCATATACCTGTTTATTTTTCTTATAAATTACCCACCAGCACGCTGCGGGGTTTTTCTTCCAAGCGATAGCGTCTTCATACGAACGAAGTAGCTGATAGTTGCTCCACCCTCGTGTTAGACCTGCAATTTGTTTTATGTCTCTACCAACGAGTGCTGCTATCTTCAGTCGCAACTCAGCACTCTCCGAAGTTGCTCTACGTGTTTGCTTTGCTTCCTTAGTACGTATGAAGAGCTTCTTTACGTACTCAGCCAGCTCCATCTATCTCATTCGTGAGAATATCTCGTGGAGAGTATCGAGCTTCGCTCCCACAGACTTTGATTTGACGAGAGCTTCGACCTGTTCCACCTTACTCATCTTTTTTGATGGCAATGGCATTGCTTCCATCTCTTCCTCTACCTTCTTCATCACTGCACGCATAACACGCATAATCTTGTCTTCAGCCATCGAGTATCCTAGTGACATCGACACAGCAATGATTCCAACAAGCACTACCGTCATTAGTACGTAGTACATACTAGAAAGGTATATCGTCTGGGTTAAGACCTGAAGCCTCTACCGCCTCTATGTGCGATTCATCAGCAGGCGTTGGATTGATATGCTGCGCATATTCCAACGATGACATCACTTTCTCTTTCAAGAATTCTGGGAGTGATTCGAAAAGACCCTCATCCCAGTTCTCATAATCAAGAATTTGTGGCTTGTTGAACGGCGCTGGCGCTTCCATACCTTTTGGCAGTGGCGCTGCACTCTGAATCTCAGCACGCTCCTTTCCTGATTCTTTGCCAATCTTGTGAATCACGTTAAGAAGGCACGTCTGTCCAATGAGTGATTCGATTTGGAAGTTGTTTGCCTCTTCTTCAGTCAGTGGCTTGCCAATAATCCCAGTGACGAGCTTGTAGAGAGACGCCTTCTCGAACATCGAAAGCGTGTACTCTTTGAAGATAGCGAACGGCTTCTCTCCTTCGCCTTCTTTGAATTCTCTCATCTCGTTTGGAAGCTCGAAGCCAATGACTACTTTGTTCATCATTCGCTCTTCTCCAAGGTACTTCTCTGGCACCGTCCCAATGTGCAAGACACGGTAGCAGCGTGCTACGTGATTACCTGCTGGAACGAGTTCGAACGGTTTGTTTTCTGATGGTGGTGCTTTTATTGCCATAGGTTTTTTAATGTTTAAGACAGCTCTGCTATCTATAGCTATTTTAGCAAGCTCTTTGTCACAGTCAATGTAGACAATCGGCTTGCCTTGTGTTAGGGTTGTTATGTGTACTACAAAACACCCGTTTCACACTTCGCGGATACATAAGTGTTCACTGTTGCAACTTTCCACGGCTGTCTCGCAAGAGGCAGTCGTGTTGTGTTATACTCATCCCTATGGACGAAAATACAATCACTGAAAGCACTCCTGAAGTGGTCGTTCCTGCTGAAGTCGTAGAGAGCACTGTTGCTCCTGAGACTCCAGTCGAAGCGGCTCCTTCAGAAGAAGCTACAGTTGCCTAACCACGACTACGGCGATATTTGCTGCGGGCACGACTCTTTTTGATAGCCTGCAGTATTTCCTTTTGTGCAGGGTACATTTTCTGTAGTATCCCTGGGTCGCCACTTATGACACCAGTTTCTAGATACTCGTCTAGAATCGCGTTGAACTCTTTGTCTGTCATAGCTAGACGTGCTCTACAAGGCGCAAAACAGCCTCTAGGAGCGTTTTACGGTGTCTAGTAGTACTTTGGTGCTACTTCTTCGCCTCTTTTTCTGCGAGAATCGGCTGTACGACCTCAGTGTTGAATGCCTCCTGATTCTTCGAGAAGAGCCAGTTGATAAAGACCTTCTCTCCCTCTTTAGTAAGAAGGTTATCGCCGTCAACGATTCCAGCCTTCTTGAAAGACTTCATCGGTTCTGTGGTAAAGAGATTTACGAACGATGATGTAAGTGAAGTAATTGTTTCCATAACAGTTTTTGATGATGATGATTTAATAATTTCTACGTTTCTGCCCTTTTGAGCTGTCGTCCAGTTGTGTTTTCCACAGTTACAAGGTGTCCCTTTAGTACCCCCTTCGTTGTCTAACACGTATCCACACCCTCTACTGTCAACACACTTGATAGTGAATTCTCTTCCTATCATATCGTGTGGAGCGTCTGTTTCTGGCACGAATCTAACAACGTCCCCTACGTGTAGTTCTTTATCTCCCATATTAAGGCGTTATCCAGCTAATAAGTCTTTTGACAATGCTCTCCTTCTTCTCTGGGAAGAAGAGGTCGTCACGAAGTGCTCTGCGCTCTGGCTTTCTGCACCATTCAAGAAAAGCTTCGTAGTTGGCTTTCTCTTGAATGAAGTTCTGCACGTCTGGGCACGAAGTGTAGTCCACCTGATTTGCGAACGCAACGCGTTCTGCTATGAGTCCGAAGCGTTTCATATCGTGTCTGGCTCTACAAATTCCGCCTCACAATGCTCTTTGCATTCAGAACAAATGCCTACGTCTGCATAGATAGGGACACCACAGCAAGACGATATAGCATAGTTCTCATATTCGATGTAGTCGTCCATATGAGTTTAGTCTGATGACCACACGCTTTTCTTTGCGATGTTCTTCTCGTAGACCTCCTTGCACTTCTTCAGTGAAGGGAAAGCTCCTTCGTATTCTTTTCTGAAGTCGCCGTTGAGTATGTACCACTCTCTATCGCCAGGGTTGGTGTTTTCAATACATAGAGCAGTTTCTTCGATACCCTCATTGAGGAATTCATCATTGCTCGTAAGAGCAGCTGCCAAATTCCCGAACCCATAACTACGAGAACGTGGATTGTACGAGAGATAGAATCCTTTCCCTTTAAGCACTTCGTTGCCTGAACTGAGTGCGTCCCACTTCGTCTTTCTCATACTAGATTTTGTTTTCTCTAATATAGTCACGAAGTGCTCGCGCCATAAGAACATACACGCCCATACCGTGCGCAACATTCTTCATCTTCGTATAAGCTTTGGACGCCTCACGAAGAGAGATTTCACCGCGTGCCCACATAAGAGCGAAGCGCTGCTCGTCTTTTGTCGTTCTCACCTTGCGCGACTTTGGCTCTGGTGAATCTATGATTTCCTTCACAATGTCGGTAAGAGAACCACCTTCTTTTGATTTTCCAAACATACGTGCGTAGCTATTTTATAATTTCTCTTCTGCACCGCCCTCTATCTTCCATCCAGTCACTTTCATCGGCTTCCCGAACTTGTCCACTGTCATCTTCGTTGAAGACGTATCAGCTTCAAAGTTAAAGTCATAACCGCTTACAGGACACTTCCCAGTACCTTTTGATGGTAGAGGGAAACCACAACCTTCCAACGGTTCGCCGTGATTAGGGCAACAAGGTTTCCAAGAAGGTGTCATACTTTTTCTTCGTCAATATCATCCTCCATCTTGTCGAGGAAGCTGCTAATACCTCGCTCCTTTTGCACACCAGAAGATACTCCAACACTTTCAACACGGTGCTGATGATAGCGAGACGCCGACCCAAGAAGATTCTTCGAAGCGAGCACTCGTTCGATAGCTGCGTTGAAGTTATCCTGCGTGACTGCTTTCGCTTCTGTTGCAAGAGCGAGACGTGCTGCCTGGAGAACTGCATTCTTTATCTGCCCTCCAGTGAGCTTGTGCTCTGCAAGACTTTCAGCAGCGACTCCTTTAGCGAGCGGCATTTTCTTAGGCAACATTCTCTGCCAGATAGCGACACGATTATCGTAGTCAGGCTCTGGGAATTCAACGATGAGAGAGATACGGCGTTCGAGAGCTTCGTCCATATGCTCTACGCGATTCGTAGCGAGCACCAAGATACCTTCGAACTTTTCGATTTCGGTAAGGAGGGTATTCACTTCGCCAGCAAGTACCATCCCAAGGTCAGCGCGATTCGTGATGAGTGAATCGCATTCATCGATGAAGAGAATCTTCCCAGAAGACTTTGCTTCTGAGAAAGCATTGACGATGTTTCTATTCGCTGCACCAGGCTCTGAAGACTGAATTTGGTCAACTGATACCTGCATAATCTCTTTGCCTGTGGCTTTTGCGATACAGTGAGCAGCCCACGTCTTGCCTGTGCCTGGAGCACCGTAGAACAAGAAGGTCATCCCCTTACCATATTCGATAACCTCGCCAAGTCCCCACTCAGTGAAGAGCTTGTCGTGATTCTTGAACTGTTTGAGGACGGAGATGATTTCATCCTTCGTTGCCTTCTCTAGAACAAGAGCGTCAAGCTGAGATAGGTCGAGATTATTCACAGGTTTTTTCTTTTCCCCAGATTCTAAGAGCTTGAAATGTTTTGCTTGTACGAAGTGCCCCCTGTCGCGCCCTTCTGAACCCTTGTGCGGTACAACGTGTATATCTCCATCACTGTCTTCTGTGTGTGTCACCTTTCCGACCCATCCTTCTCTTGTGAGAGAATAGTTATCAGACGCACTCGCTTTGCCAATAACAATGTCCCCCACTTTGAATTTTGCACTCTTCGCTGTTGCCATTTGTGTTGAATTAGGTTGTTTAAGTTTTTTTACTGAACGCACCCACCAGTAGCCGTCTTCGTTCTGTTTATGCGTGTAAGACGGTGAAGCGTCTGTCGTGCCACCTTTGTCCCATCCACCTGTACAACTGATGTTAACAGGATTTCCTTTTTCGAGTTGGATGAGATACAGACGATTTCTTGATTTTGTATTGTACTGTGCAAGCCAGCCGACTATCCCACCTGGTGAGATAACGTAGTCCCCTATCTGTGGCTTCATAGCACTAGACTGTGGCGTCATAGCACTAGACTTTAGGCATTTTCTTCTCTACCTCTTCTCGCATTTTTGCGATGATGAACTGTGTGCCCATCAGTGAAGGAATTCCCATCCCGTCTTCGTTAGCCATCATATAGAACTCCATACCTGCGCGAAACGCGAGCATAGACTGCAATGAGGCGCTAACTCCAATGTTGTTGAGATTCTTCGTTATCACTCTCTTCAGCTTTTCGATGTCTGCTTCCTCCATCATTTCCCCCGCCATTTCTGCAGAGAAAGCGTCCGGTTTCTTCTTTAGACGCTTTGACTTCTCGCTTCCATCGTCAGCGATACCTCCTTTGATGTGAAACTCCATAGGCTAGAGTCCCATCTTCTTATTAACCGATTCCACGATGGCTCTCTTCAGGTCATCGAGCATTTCAATGTACTGGAACGCTTGTGATGAATCTACGTCGTACGAGAGAACCTGCCCATCTTTGCCACTGATTCCAAGCGCGATTACTGAATCGAGACCATTCTCTTTCGAAAATGCCTTCAATGACTTTTCAGTGATAATCACTCTCCCATTCTTTTTCATTGCCATACGTAGTTTAGTTAGTTGTAATAGGTTTTTAATGTTTTTAGCGTGCGTGAATTGGCACCTTTATCTCTCTACTAGACAAGTCCTCTACTGGGATGACGCGCTTCTTCTTCGCCTCCACTCTTGCCCTTCGTTCTTCTGCTTCGACTGCCGTCTTCCCCCAAATGCCGTGAACCTTTCTCTTGTGCAGACCAAGACCGATAGTCCCCTTACAAGAACGCCCACACTTTTCGCAAGTGCGCTTGTTGCCTCGCCGACGATTCTTCTTTTCAGGAACTGCTTTTACAGTCTCTACTGCCTCTTTCTCTTCTGGCACCAATGTAAGCAATGCAAGCACGTCTTCGTGCGTTTGTGCTGTTGCCGTAAGTGCCCCATCCACTAAGTGAATTTTCATACCCCAAGTCGTTTAGCGTGTAATGTTCGTGCACGATACAATTCTTCCCACCACTGCTCTGAATATGAGAAAAACCCCTCACCGTGAACTTCTTGCACGATTTTCAATGCCGTTTCGAAGTCTTTGCTCCAAAGCGCGTCATTGAAAGAGTCGTACTTAGACTGTATCCATTTGTCGTCCAGGTGGTCGCTCATATTTGATTTTCAACACACTAATAAAGTCTCCAACGAGTGCTTCTGTGATTCCACAGTCACTACATATGTCTCCGTGTCCATAGCGACTCAGCGCTGGACGCTTTGACATCTTCCCCTTGCAGCCTGGACACTTCATAGTGCTGCTGCTTCCATAAACTTGTCGAAATCGAATCGATTATTTTCCTTGAACAGCGCTCTTGCGATTGCTGCAGCGATTCTCGTTTTATCGACTTCATTATCTACCCACGTCTCTTTTATCGCTTCAGCAAGAAGCTCGTAATCTTTCCTAGTCATACTAGAAAGAAAGAGCGAGACCGCCGTACGATAATTTCAAACCTCGCACCTCCATCTCACGACTAGCTGCTGCGAGCATTACGTTGTCTTCCGTATACTCTTCTGTCATACACACCGCTTCGTACAGGTTTTTGTATTCAGCCATAAGCTGCTTGTTTGTCAATGAACGAAGATAGTAAACGTATTCCATTTTTAGGTTGATTAGTTTTGATTAAGTTTTCGAACACGTTTTATCAAAGTACAATTTCGCCGTGGCTCTGAGCGCCAAAAGCATTAAGCTCTTTGCTCTCACTCATCAGTCTGTACGTAGTATAGCAAGCACCTTGTGATATGCAAGCAAAGTTATACACAGATTGACTGCGCGAGAAGATGTGTTGAAATCAGCTATTTGACAGCCGCCGTCAGAAGACTACAATAGCAGTACGTCTCTAATCGAGTCGTCCGTCACGGGGGTATAACTAGGTGACGTAAAACTTGCTAGTTCCAGCGCAGCCTACCTCGTGGCGAGAAACAGAGGAGAAACTCAACAAACGGAATCGGCGCTCTCTACTCAACACTATCTAGTGGGGGGTCGGGGGGGCGCAACTTAGAAATCTTACAAAGGAATTTTAATAGAGATTAATAGTAAGATTAATACATACTATGGGGGGGACAATAGCAGAAAGAGAAGAGAAACTAGATGAAATTCTTAGCGAACGAGGCGAAGATTCTTTTCCTCTTCGTTCGTATTGGTGGGCATCAATGATGATGTCGCATAAGGTAGGTGAAGAGTATCGAGCAAGTGACGTGTATGCTTATTTGAAGAGCAACAACAGCGCATTCTTTAAGTGGCTGATTCGCAAGAAACTGCCGCCAACGTTGTACGAGCTTCATTCAGTAGGGTTCAAGAGATGGTTCAAGTCAATGACGTATGAAGAGCTGTCTGCTTTTAGCAAGGAGAATTTGAAAATGATGAGAGAGTGGGTACGTTGACTAGCCAGTTCTCATAGGCTATATTGATATGGGCTGCAAAGCCTGTTGTTCCCCCGCAACGCGCTCGATTAGCACTTCTTTTGTTGTGCACGCAATGACCCCCCTCTGGGGGTTTTTGCTTTACGGCAACGAGCTTGTCATATATACTAGAGAGGTATGGATACACTTATTTGGCACACAGAAAAGAGAAAAATCAACGAGCTTATCCCCTTCGCTGAGAATCCTAGAAAGATGACCGAGGCGCAGGTGAAAGCACTCACTGATTCTATTAACAAGTTTGGGCTAGTAGAGATACCTGCTATCGATACTGATGGCGTTCTTGTTGCAGGACACCAACGCACGAAGGTAATGCAGATGATTGGACGGGGCGATGAAGAAATTGACGTGCGTGTACCAAATAGAAAGCTCACTGCAGACGAATTCAAGGAGTACAACGTACGCTCGAATCAGAATCGCGGTATGTTCGATTTCGATATGCTAGCTGGTATGTTCGATGAGAAAGCTCTCCTCGATATCGGCTTCACTGAACGAGAACTTGATATGGTCGAGTTCCCAGAACTTGAAGGCGCTGAACTCACTGAAGAAGTTCCGAATGATACGAATTACAAATACGAGGTGATTTTCGCACGCGAAGAAGATATGAACTCCTTCCTAGAGGCGGTAAACAACGCACACGAGACATATCAAGGGGAAACGAAGTCGCTCTCTCTCTTGGCAAAGTTAACTCAATAACTACAACAATATGAAAAAAATTGCAGAAGCAGTCGAGCTTGCTCTTGTGATTATGAAGAAACACGGGTTGTCTGACTGGGGACTTGTTCTAACACACAGCAAAAACGTGTTTGGAATGTGCGATTTTGGAAATCGTGAAATATCCCTGTCGATGTATTTGATTAAAACGCGAGGGAAGAAAGAATTGAAAGATACGATTCTGCACGAAGTGGCGCACGCTCTTCGTGGTGAAGTATTTCACGACAGAGAATGGAAGAACATTGCTTTGAAACTTGGAGCAAAGCCGTATAGTAAATATCGTGCAGACTAGCATAGAAAAAGTAAGTCTCGATACAAACGTATACGAAGCCGCATTGCTCCGTATACGTTGGTGTTTCGAAAATTTTGATGAAGTAGTAGTGAACTATTCTGGTGGGAAAGATTCGATGGTGATTCTTCTTCTCGCACTTGAAGTATCGAAGCAAATGGGAAGAACTTCTCCAGTTAAGGTTGTTTTCTATGACGAAGAATTTGTTTACCCAGAAACGCTGAAGTCAGTTGAAGACGCCTTTGCTCTTGATGGTGTTGAAGGATATCGCTTGTGCTTGAAAATGCCACACCACCTCAGACTGCCTGATGGGAAGGATAAGGATTTTATTACGTGGGACACCTCACGAAAGCTTCTGAGAGAAAAGCCTGCTGATGGGCTATTCGATGATGATGTGTACGATATGACCGAAGGAGAGAGAGCTGTTAAGAAGCTCGTCTTTGGTGGCGACAATGGAAAGAGTATCGTTCAACTTGTTGGCGTGCGTGCGCAGGAATCAATCACTCGTCGCACAGCGATTATGAGTAGCTACAAACGCGGCAAGTTCTGTTTCCTGCTGAATAGTCATATTTTGAATGTGAAAATCGCTGAACCTATCTATGACTGGAATGAGAAAGATGTATTTTTTTACCTGTCGAAGAATCAGATAGTTCTTCCACTGAATGATATTTACTATCAAAATCTCATTACGAAGCAGCGTTTGCGAGTGTCTATGCCCTTTCACGGAGCTGGACACTCGAACATTAAGAAAATGAGAGAACAAAGCCCTGAGTTCTATGACGCTATTTGCGAGGTTTTCCCAGAAATGAATTCTTCGAACATATATCTTGGGAATCAAACGCAGATAAATTACGACGCAGTGATACAGAAATATGGGAACACTCTTCACGGCATAAAACGCTATATCAAAGAAGAGATGGATGATGACCTGAAGGTGTTCTCCTACTTGCTACTGAAGCAATTTATCAAAGACTACATAGAGAACGACAGATATCTAAAGAGAGGCTTCACTTATGAACAAGCCGTCCATAGATGTTTCGTCGGTATATGCAAAAAAAGATTTGGTAAACCTATTCTTCTAGACGCTCCTCCTAAAAGTAAAAAGAAGAGTACTATATGAGTATGGAAAAAATAGATAGTCCTATAGAAAAGATTGAATGGCGTGACCCTAATACGCTCGTTGCGAACGACTACAACCCAAATCACGTTTTCACTAAGGAAATGCGACTGCTAGAGTTCAGCTTGAAACGTAACGGTTGGATTCAGCCAATTCTCATCACCAAAGACGGAATCATCATCGACGGTTTCCATCGTCACTTGATTTCAAAGAAGAATGGATGGCTTGTGCCTTGTGCTGTGCTGGATATTTCTGACGTTGAAAGACGGCTGCTCACTGTGCGTATTAACCGTGCAAAGGGTGCTCATATTGCTGTGCGTATGTCTGAACTCATTCAAGGTCTTCTTGCTGATGGCGTCACACGTGAAACTATCGCACAGGAAATCGGCAGCGATATTACCGAAGTAGAGCTGCTTTCAAAGAAAGACGTGTTCGAGAAGTTTTCGCTTGAAGGATATGAGTATTCAAAGAGTTGGATACCAAAGAAGGTAAAAAAAGATGGCAAAAAAGCCCCTACCGAAAAAGAAGGTTAAGTCGATTTCAAAGCTCAAGAAAGAGCTAGACGCCGTCTTCAGTAAATTCATCCGTCAACGTGATGGTGGACAGTGCTACACGTGTTCTAAGAAGGACGACCCAAAGTATATGCAGAATGGGCACTTTGTTCCTCGGCAATATCTAGCCGTTAGATATGACGAGAGAAATTGCCATTGTCAATGCTACGCGTGCAATATGCTGTACAATGGACAACCCTCGCTCTACGCTATCAACCTTGTGAGAGACTATGGGGTAGGAATTATCAAGGAATTAGAGGCAAAGCGTCACGTGATTACAAAGCTCTCCCCTGTTTGGTATGAAGAGAAAATAGCAGAATATACAAGCCGCTTGTCAAATTACAAGACCCTTGACAGCTAAAACGGCGAGCGTATAATTTAAGACATATAAGCTCATTTTTACGTTATGGATTCAGAAATGAAGAGTACAGATGTTGGAGTAGAGGCAGAAAAAGTTGTTGTAGAGGACGCAGTTGCAGAAACTGCATCAGAAACTGCATCAGAAACTGCATCAGAAACTCAGGCAGAAACAAAAACGAGTGGGAATGATGATTTCGAAGCAAGAGCTACTATCGTACGAGACGCTCTAGAGAAGCTTATGG
>JAEHJW020005475.1_pt1 | contig 15840 bp, 26 predicted proteins | sample 9271431 | NCBI WGS metagenome assembly JAEHJW02
CTCACACGCTCACGGCGCGAGGCTGGCTGCGCGCGAGGCTGCCCCGATCGGCCCGCGCCCATCGGCAGGAAGCGTAGAGCCTCTGGCGAAGCCCCCGGCATCACCACTCACCACCACGAGGAGGAACCCTATGAAGCCCACCGATGCTACCGTCGCTGCCGCCAAGGCCGCCACCCACGCCGCCGCGAAGGCCGCCGACGCCGCCGCGAAGGCCGCCGCCGCCGCCGACGCGAAGAAGGAAGCGTTATGACACTTTTCTTGGTAGCGTTGCTTGGATTTGCGTGCGCATGGATGGTCTTTTCATGTGACCGGGAAATTCGCGAGTTGCGCGGTCGTTTGGGAGTTGCCGCTATTACGCATTTTCAACGTCTACGTGCTTGCGAAGAGCGTATAGAATTATTGCACGGCGATATTGTCGATTTGCAAAAGCAACTCATCGAATTGCGTTCCATGGTTCAATACTATGATTGAGTCGCCTCTTGTAAAGCTCTTGTCCTCTGCGGGCTATGCGCACCCGGTCATCTTCCCGACCGACGTCATCGAAGCGATAGTAGCGAATCCTGAGCAGGCGTTCATCCACGCCGATCGGTGGGTACTGCTCGGGCTGCTGCCGGGAGAGTACCGCGTGGACGATACCTGCACGCTGCGCATGGTGCCGCGATGACGCTCGAGGTCGTGCTCTTCACGATCTGGGGCTTTACGGCCGGGTGCTATTTGGCAGGCTCTGTTCTCTGGGGTTGGTATCGCCGGCAGTATCGAGCGGCGCTCGAGCGTCGCTATATCGAGGGCTGGGATGCCTGCGCGAAAGTAGCTCGCTGGAATTCGTTGGCCGTTGCGGAGCTGCCGACCGGACGCGCCACCCGCAGAGGAGCTTTCTTCTCCGATAACTAACCCCAGCGATCGCGAGGCGTCATGCACCTCTCCGCCGCTCGATCGGGAAGAGAGAACCGATCGAGCGGCGCCTCTGCACGACGTCCCCATTACCAGAGGAGTAGAGTTCGCATGAAAGCCCGAGCGTGACCGTCCCCCGATCGCGACAATCCTTTGCCCGATTAATCGGGCTGCGCCCCGTGACGGCAGCCGAAGGGCGAGCGCTGGGATTCGACCAAGCGAAGAAGCGGTGGTATACCTCCGCGCCGGCCGGCACCGTTCCGACACCAGCGCAGCTCGTGCGATCGCGTCGGCAAGTCGATACCCAAGCCCTGACCCAATCATTCGAGCGCTATGCCAGGATCAATCGCGAAGCGCGTGTTGCCGAGGCGCAACGCCTCATCGCCCGCGGGCGGGTGCCGCGCAATATCGACCAGACCCGCTATCAATACTTCCGATCGATGTATCTCGATCGGTTGAATCTGTTACGCGCAGCCGAAGGGCTTCCGCCGATGACCGTCGGACAGCTGCGCACGGACCCAACCTTCAAGCGCTGGTATCGCGATACGAAGAGCAGGAACAAGAAGCCCAATGGGCCGTTAGCGCGAGCGCTTGAACTTATCGGCTTGCGTGACACGAGCTGGACCCATAACGTCGGTGAAACCGAACACTTACGAACGAAAGGAATCATTGCATGACCCCCCCGAGTAATTCATCAAACCCTTCGGCGGCATCGATGCTGCTGCAATTACAGAAGAACTTTTTCCACCTCGAGATCGAACCCGGTACGTCAATCCTCCATATCACCTGCAAGTTTTGCGGTTTTGAACTGCGGTTCGATGATGCGAATCTCGAGCAGTCGCAATTCTCGTCCGAGCTCTTTGCCCAGCACTTGCGCAAGAAGCACGCTCGAGAATTGCACGAAGTGGAAATTCGGCGGTGAGGCCGTCGCATTCGCCCGAAGCGCAGCGCGCATGGCGCGCGAAGCGGAAAGCCGAAGGGCGCCCGGTGCCGAACGGTACGCATCGTGCGCGCACGAAAAAGCGCTATGCGACCTTGGCAGCGCAAGAGATCATCGCTTGGGACGGCGAAGGCGTGACGTCGGTACCCGGCTCGGGGCTCGACCCGGTGATCTACGAGCGCATGGTACGCGCTCGCACGCGCGAGCTCTATCTCGAACGGCACGATCGCTTCGCACGTTACCAAGGCGTGCGTATCGTGCCGGACTATTTCTGGAACGAACGCCATGGCCGTTACGAGCTTGCCGGCGAATTTGCCGACGTGCCGAAGCGCTTTCTCGATCGCTCGCGCAAACTCGCCGGCGCTGGGAATCGGCTCGCCGGCAATGCCGATCGCGTCGCACAATCGCTTGGCATGACGAGCGACGAATTGCTCGAGGAGCTGCGGGATATTTCCCCACCGACCTATGCTCAATGTCGCGCGGAGATCGAACGCGAGCACACCGCCGATCGCCCCGTGCCACCTCGGCATGACTACACGCTCTTTGCCAATTCGCTCGGTCAAGCGATCGAGTCGGAGAGTCTCACGACGTTGGAATGCCTGCGCTTTGTGACGAAGGTCGCACGCGAGCACCCCAACGCCTTGCACGTCATCTTCGGCGGGTCGTACGATGCGAATATGATCGTGGCCGATCTCGATCAAAACGAGCTCGTGCGCTTAGCCGATGGGAAGCGCGTGACGGTCGTCTTTGGCGAGCAGGGCAGCTTCGAACGCTACCGGCTCTTCTATCGTCCGCGAAAAGAGTTTTGCATTGAATTGCTCGCCACGCCGGCATTCGTGCGCAAGAAGGGCAAGCGTGTGGCGAATGTCGTTGCGCGAGCGCGCTTGTGGGACGTCGTGGGATTTTTTCAAACCTCGTTCGTGCAGGCCGTGCAGGAGTACGACTTGAGCAATCGCTTGGGCGAGATCGCCGAAATGAAGGCCCAGCGATCGCACTTCACCATCGCCGATCGCGAACGCATTCGTGCGTATTGTCTGCGGGAATGCACCATTCTCGCCGAGCTGTTCGGCAAAGTGCTTTCCGCGGCAATCGAAGCGCGGCTCTCCTTGCGTCGGTTCGATGGAGCCGGTGCGTGCGCGGTGGCACTGTTGCAACGGGAATCCGTTCGCGAGCACGTTCCCGCCTTGCCGCCGCCGGCAGTAGATTGGGCACTGCGCTGCGCGTATTCCGGCGGGCGCATTGAGCTCTGTCAAATCGGCGCCGGCAAGCTCTACGACTACGATCTGAATTCCGCGTATCCCGCGCAAACGGTGCAGCTGCCCAGCGGCATAGGGCGGTGGGTGCGTGGAGAGCATTCCTTCTTCTCGGTGCATCGCGTGGTGTTTACGTTCCCTCCTGGGCTGCCGTGGTATCCGCTCTTCGTGCGCGTACCGATCGGCGTGCAATACCCCTCGATCGGGGAGGGGTGGTATCATCGGTCCGAACTCGAAGCGGCCGAGGAATTTGCTCGAGCATTCGGCGGCACGATCTCGCAAATTGATGCGTGGTCGTGGATTCCCAATGCGGCCGTTCAGCCGTTCGCGTTCGTGCCGGAGGTCTATGCCGAACGGCAGCGCCTCAAGAAAGAGGGAGCTGGAGCGCAGAAGGTGCTCAAGCTGGCGCTGAATTCGCTTTATGGGAAAACGTGCCAACAGATCGGCGCTCGCGATGGGAAGCCTCCGCCCTACTTCTCGTTACATTGGGCTGGAGCGATTACCGCCGGCACGCGCGCGGAACTCGTGCGCATGGCGATTCCCTTTGCGCATTCGGTCGTCATGTTTGCGACCGATGGTGTTTTTACGAATGAACCTCTGCCGATCTCCCTATCGAATCGGTTAGGGGAATGGAGCGACGGAGGTAGTACCGATTTTGGCGTCGTCGCTCAGGCGGGAGTCTATTGGCAATTGAACGATGCTCGGTGGAGAGCGAAGTATCGCGGCTTCGATCGCAGCTCGGCTCCTACGCCGGCGCTCGTGCTCGAGGCGTGGGAAAAGGGGGAGCGGTCGATCGCGCTGCCGACGACGCGCTTCATCACGCTCCGATCGGCGCTGCAAAGCCGCGACTTGTTCCCGTATTGGCGGACATGGCGAACGGTCGATCGCGTGTTGCGCATCGATGGCGGGTCGCTCAAGCGCTCGCCGATGAATGCGTGGGCCATGCCGCAGCACGGCTGGGTACCGATCGGCGTGGCAGCGCCGATTCCCGTGCCCGAGCCGATTCCCTACTCGACGTGGTATGCTCGCGGAGAGCAGCAATGGGAAACGATCGACGGAGTTTCCGTCACGACCTTTGCCGATGAAGTCGGCGACGCGCTGTTATGAAAGGAGAAACTATGGGCACCTGGTGGGTCGATCTCGCATTCTTTTTCCTCGGGATGTTTGTCGAGTATCTATGGCAGATCGTGGGGCTGTTGTTCCCGCGTGGCCCGGAGGGACACTAGATGGAGGCTTGGAAGCGGGGCTGGATTCAAAAGCGGGACTATCAACGCGAACGGGAACGCGCGCGGAAAAGCTGCGGCAGCGATCACGCATGGAGCGAGCCGACGTTCTACTGTACGAAGAGCGGTGGGGAGGAGTGGATAGCGACCTGCTCGCGCTGCTCGTCATTGCGGAGAGAGTTGCGCGCTCCCCGCGCCGATGGTAGAGTGACCCCATGATCGAAAAACTACTCGGGCCTTTGTTGGAGAATGCCGCCTCGTTGCTACGGGAGTATCCCCCCGACTATTTCCTTCGCGCTGGGGCTGCCGCGTTGCTTGCATGGTTCTATCGCGTGGAGAGTACCCGCGAGCGGGATTGGGGGAAACTCGCAACGATCTGGGGGCTTGATTCGCCGGAATCGGCGAAGACGCTCTATCACATGGTACTCGGCACGATGGTGCGCGAGTCGGAAAGGGGCCAATCATGAATGATAACGTGGAAAAGGAGATCGAGCAGGTTGCCGAGCATCCGGTCGCGGCTGCCGAAGCGGTGATCGAGGACGCGATCGAAACGCTCGAAGCAGCACCGGGAGAGGTTGCCGACGCGACGGCGGCGGCGATCAAAGCGCTCGAGCTGCGGGTCGAAGCGCTCGAGCACGTTGCCGCCGCGCCGGCGGAGGAAGCGGAAGGGGAGCTCGAAGAGGAGCTGCACGACGTGGAAGGGGAGGGCGTGCCGATCGTCACGATCGAAGAGCCGGTTGCCAATACCGCACGCACGAATGATTCGTTCATGCGTAAAATTCACGACGTGCTCGGATGACCTACGAAGAGTTTTGCAGTGCTCGCGACGCGGGCGAGCCGATCGTCGAGCTCATCCGGAAAGAAGCCGTCCCGCGTACGACGGCCTATAAGTGGGAGAAGCGGCGTGCGCCTAAGCCGACCGCTTCGAGCGCTGAGGAAACGCCTGACGAGCTCGAGGATGAAGGCGAACCGCTCAAAGTTGAAGCACGGGTAGAAAAGCCGTCCAAGCCAAAACCGCGAGCGAAGAAAGAACCGATTACCGAAGCGACTGCCGGCAAGCTCATGGAAGGGATGTTCATGCTTGCCGCAATTCTGCAAAACGAAGAGGAGTGGCTGCTGACGCCGGCCGAGCGCTCGGCACTTGCGCAACCGCTTGCCGACTCGCTCGAGATCATTCCCAACCCGATCGCCAAAGCAATTAACGACTACGCCGCGCCGATGGTCTTTTTGTCGGCGGTGGTCGGTATCGTGACGACGAAACAAAAACGCATTGCCGCCAAGCAACGCAGCAAAGTTGTGCCGATGCAGCAACGCCCAGCGCCAGCTGCTCCATCGCCCGCATCACCATCGCCAGCACCGGCGCCTGTATCGCAAGCCGTTGCGCGCGAAGCGGTCTCGAAAATGGCGGCGATGGAAGATTCCAAGTCGCAGATCGAAGAGGCCCCCTCGCATGGAGAGCTCATCTTTTCGTGACGCGCCTCTACTTGCCGAGCATTAAACCGGGAGAGAGCGTGTGCATCGTTGGCCCGAAAGGTTCGGGGAAAACGGTGCTTGCCAAGACGCTCTTACTCTCCCGGCGTAATGCGCTCGTTATCGACACGAAACTCATCGAACGATGGGAGCGTGTCGGCGTGCGTATTACGCCGCAGCAATTACTGACCGTGCGCGGCGGCCGGTACCATTGGCCGGCAAGCGATGATTTTATTCTCGACCGCGACGTGCAAGACGTGACGTTCCGGCGATTGCTCAAAAGCGGGCACCGCGTGCTCTACATTGACGAAGCGTACGATCTCCAGCTCTCCGGCGGGCTGAAACTCGTAGCGACCAAAGGCCGCGCATCGAAACTCGGGTTGTGGGTATCGACGCAGCGCCCCTGTCATATTCCGCTCTTTCTGATTTCCGAAGCGCAGCACTTCTTCGTTTTCTACCTGCGCTTGGCACGCGATCGCGCGCGCATCGAAGAGGCGACCGGGATGGAGCTGCCCTGGGACCGTCTGCAAAAGTGGCGGCATTCCTTCTTGTATATCAGCGAAACGGGGAAGGTACTTGGACCCATCCAACTTGACAAAGGCACGGTCCAAAGCGTAGTGTGACCCCTAAAGGCCGACTTAGCAGGCGGCAGAAGGAGTCTCATGAGTGGATTAGCCCCGATGACCGGCGCCAAGCCGCCGGCGCTCGAACCCTTCGCAAAGGGCAGCACCGAATACCCCACCCCAATCAATGGCTCGGGCGCCAATATGGCCGCCGGGGCGGCCGGCGGAAATACGAGCGTCTTAACGCCGATTCCGAAAACCGGCTACGTTTCGTTTTTGCGGCATACGATCTCGGGCACGTTGACGGTCGGCACGGCCGCGACGGCGGCCTACACGGTGCCGTTGCACCGCCTCATCGCGAATTACAATCTGAGTAATTCGCTGAATTACCCGTACCGCAACCTCAACGGGGACGACGTTTGGGCGTGGGCGAATTTCACGACCGGTCGCGGCGAGCAAGACCCGATCTACGGGTCTGGCACGTTGGTCATGCCAAGCATGACGACGATCGGCACGAAGAATTTCAGTTTCACGTTCGTCGATCGCATCGGCCAAAACGACGGCGTGAACTTCGCGCGCTTTTTGCTCTCGGCCCTGACGACGAGCAACGATCTCACGATCTCGCTGTCGTGGCTGCCGTTTAGCGGGCTTTCCGCGTTGCAGCAAAACGGAGCCGTGATCTCGAGCTACACGGCGACCGATACGGTGTCGGCGATGTACATGACCGTACCGAATCCGCAGAAATACTACCAACCCAATACCGGCATCGTGCAGCAAGTGCTCGGCGACCCGACGTTCAATAACCCGCAGCAGGGGGTCAACGCGGTCAACTTGACGCCGATTCAAGGGCCGGAATTCCTCGGCCTGGGCATTCAGGTCGTCGATGCGGGCGGTGCAGTCGATTCGCTCTCGCCGGCAACGTCGGGTATCTCGCAAGTCGAAATCCTCGTCAACGGCACGGTGCCGATCAAAACCTGGTCGCTGACCGATCTCATCAGCAAATTCGAGGAGCTCTTCGGCCGCGTGCCGAGCTACGGCTATCTCTATCTCGATATGTCGAGCGATCTCAGCATTCCCAACGTCATGTCGCATATCCATCGCAAGGTGCTGAGCACGGCGAAGTATGCGCAGATCACCGTGCAGGTCACGCTGAACGCGAACTTCACCGGCGGGTCCGGGGCGAAGATCAACCTGCTCAAGCGCACGCAACAGCGCTACGCGGGCAACGGGTAACGCACGATGTATTACGCGCAGGAGGAAGAGTGGCTCGGCGAGCCGCAGCAAGGCGACTTCAATCAGGGCTCGGGCATCAGCACGAGCCAGCTGCAAAACCCGAACGTGGTGATCGCCGAGCACCACGCGCCGGCTGGTCCGGTGTGGGTGCAATCCCCGATGATCTTCTTGATCGTCGTCATTCTGCTCGTCGTCGTGAAAATTTTGACGGAGAAGGCCGGCGAGGCGGGAGAATTCCGTACGGTCCGCGTGGGCTTGGAAAACTTCTTCATCGTCGGTCTGCTCGCTTCGCTGTTCATCTACGCGAGCAAATTCGTATCTGCAACCGCTTCCTGGGTTCCGACCCCGGTGAAGCAATTCTTCGGAGTGGTCTAACATGACAACCAAACGCATCGTCATTCTGCTCGTCGCGCTCGCGATCGGGTACGCGATCGCGTATCATACCGCGTTCGGAAGCTAGGCTATGGGCTTCGCGGGGGTCTTTGCGGCGAGCGTTGGTGTGGTGGTCGTAACGCTTGCCGCAAACGGGCGGTGGCCGGCCGTGTGGTCCGCTCTCACGGGCGGCGCCGCTCAGCCGGCTACTCCTCCGCCGGCGCAGTCGGGCTTTCAAAATGACGCTGGGCAAAGCAGCAGCCAAAGCAGCGCGGGAACGTGGGGCACGCCAAGTGGACCGCAGCCATGACCCCAACGCTGCTGGGCAATGCCGAGCAGAGCACGGCGAACATCTTCGCGATCTACGATGGTTGGATAAACAATCAGCAGATCGACATCTTCTACAAGGTGCTCGTGGTCGCGGGCGTATTGGTAGCAGCGGGGACCGTGCCCCAGCTGCGGCGTTTCGTGGGTTGGACCGCCGCCGCGCTAGCGTTGCTGATTCTGCTCACGGGAAAAGCGCAAGCTGCGACGCCGACCACGACCGGCTCGCCGGCAACGCCTTCGCCTTCGGCATCGTCTTCGGTACACTTTGTGCCGCCGGGTGTCTCGTGGTAATCGATTCGATCGCATCATTCTTGGGAAAGGAAAACTAAAAATGCGTGAACTTGCGACGTTCCTCGGCGGCATCGGCCTGCTGATCTTCGCCTACCTCATGCTCGCGAATGCCGGCAACGCATCGACCGTGCTGAACTCACTGTCGAAAGGCATGAACGATACGATCACGACGCTGCAAGGTCGCACGGCGGCCGGCTAAGATGACCGAACGGCAGATCACGATCGGTCTGCTCGCAGCGATCGCGTTCTTCGCGTTGCTGGCGCTACTTCGTCATGCATTCGCACCGCGGCCGGTAGACGAATTGCCGTTAGCCGAGCAGCCGCTCGTGGCCGTGCCGGTGCTGGGACAGATTCAACGCTCGAGCGATCGCTCGGCTATGCTGCCGCCATTCGTGCCGAATCTCGTGCTCGATGACGACGGCATCCCGACCGATGCCTTCCTCGTCATGACGCGGCTAGGTTCGACGATGAACCCGCACCTGGTCCTCGACCCAACCCCCGAAGGGCTGTTTGCGCAGGCGTGGCAGATTCCGCAGGTGGTCGAGCTCATGCCCAATTCCGAGCGCATTCCCTGGACGTCGATTGCCGGCGTGCAAGGCGGTGCGGCGTGAAGTGGGATGCGCAGGATACGCTCTTAGTCGGTGGGGCTGGTATCGTCATCACGATTCTTGCCTTTGCTTCCTCGCGTGCCAATGCCGGCGCTGCGCCACCGCAAGTATCGGTCATCAATCCGATCTCGAGTGCCGATCTCACGAGCCAAGTCAATACCGTCAATAATAATGCCGCGGCCGTCGAGCAGTCGTTGCTCAACGCCGAATCGAATGTCATCACGACGAATAATACCGGCGGCACGAGCATTATCAACACCGCGCAGCAAAGCTCTCTTGCCGAATATGAAGCGCAGCAAAGCACGCAAGCAGCGCAGTATCAATTCCAAAACCAGCTGTCGTTGGCCAATATCGCAGCCGGCGTTGCCGAGCAGCAAATCGCAGCGAATCAAACGGTAGGCGTCGCAACGGCCAACGCGCAGGCGCAGTCGGCGCAGCTTGCCGCGCAGACGCAACAGGCGGCGAATGCGCTTGCGTCGCAGACCGCTATTCAGCTCGGGCAGACGCAAGCCAATGCGACGATTACCGCAGCGAACGATCAAGCGCAGGCGACGACGAATGCTGCGAACGCGCAGGCGAGCGCTTCCAATACCGCCTCGAGTGATAACCTCATTGGTTCGATCGTCGGGACGATCGGCGGATTGTTCGCGGGGTTGTGATGCTTTTTGCGCATACGGCCACGCCGATCGACGTCGCTCCGGGAGGCATCGGTGGGATGTACGAAAACGATCTGTACGGTAATACCGGAATGCCCGGATGGCATCCGCCCTATCTCGGCGGCGGCAGCGTGGTCGGGGGCTTGCCCAAGAGTGGCGGGTCGAGCTCTGGGTCGAGCTCCGGCCCGAGCTCCGGCGCGCCGGTTGCGGTCGGTACGCCGATTGCCATGCCGCCGATCACGACGCCCTCCACGTCGAGCCCTACAAGCTCGGGCAGCTCGAGCAGTGGTTCGGTGGGGCTGTTGCCGGGAATCGCTCGGCCGCCAATCGATGCGGGAGCTCCGCCTCCGGTGCTCAACCCAACGACCGGAGCGCCGGTATCCGATACGACAGCCCCACCGGGCTCGTCAATCGGCGTGCAGGAGCCGGCTCCGCCCGGTACGGGGACGCTGTTGCCGGCGCCGAGTGCAAGCGCTAGCAGCTCGCTTGCGCAGCTGCTCAGCTCGCAAAATGCCGCCACGGCATCGGAGCTCGCGAGCTTGGCCGCAACGGCGAATAACGGCGGCATGAACGAGCCGCTTGGCCCGCAGCAAACCTACGTCAACGCGATCGCCGCGACGTCGCCTTCGAGCGCGGCTAATCAGCAGCGCGGCGTAGTGGTCATCATGATCGCCTTGGCGATCGGCGTGGGCATCTATCTCTTTCTCAAGCATAAAAAAACCGCTGCCGCTGCGGAGGCGTAGATGTTCGTCGCGCCGACTACGATGTATGCCGATCGCTCGACGGTTGCGAGCGCTCCGCTGCCAGCGCTGCCGGCGCAAACGCTCGAGCAGTTATGGATTGCCGCCGGTGGCGACCCGCGCGTTGCAGCGAATATGGCGGCGATCGCACTTGCCGAATCGGGCGGCATCCCCAATGCCGTCAATCCCAGCGATAACGGCGGTACGCAAGCAAGCTGGGGACTCTGGCAAATCTCCAACGGCACGCACGAAGCGCCGTCGCCTGCGTGGGCGAACCCGTACGACAACGCGCAGATGGCCGTGCAGAAATTCGTCAACGCGAAGGGGTTTAGCCCGTGGGGGACCTACGGCGGAGCGACCTATAACGAAGAGCTTGCAGCGATTCTCTCCGGCGCCCCGTCGCCAAGTGCAACGAGCGTCACGGGGCCGAGCTCGTCGAGCTCCGACCCGTACTCAACCGTATCGGAGCTCTCGGCCACGCAGCTCACGGCGCTTGCCGAGCAGGCGCTGGGAATGAATAACCTCGGCGGGGTCGGCTCGGCGATCGATGCCGCCGGCGGCGCTGTGATGAAAACGACAGGAGCGATTATGGGCAGCTTTACGACGATGCAAAACCTCTGGAACAATTTCGGCGCGCTCATGGTCGGCATTGCGTTGATCTTCATCGGCGCGCTATTGTTAGCGATGATGTGGGGCGAGGATTTGGTGAAAGTCTTACAACAGCAAGCGCCAGCCGTCGCGTCAACGGCGAAGAAGGCGGCAGAAGTCGCGGAGGTAGCAGAATGAATGACCAGCTCGAAATCGAGGTGCGCAAAGAACTCGATCGGCATATCGATCGCCAATACGGCGATCTCGGCGCGAGCACGCGCTTTATCTCGCGCAAGGCGTGCGCGGGCATCATCATCGAATTCGCGCCGAATATGAACGGGCAAATGGCTGGCGCGATCGACGTCTATCTCAGCGAAGCCGTTGGCGGGTATCCCTACCGCACGCTCAACGCCGGCAACGTCTACGCCATGCCGCTCGAGGCGCCGCAAGGGGCAGTCGTCACGGTCGTTCCGCGTGCGGGCGCTGCCGGCACGGCGATCGTCACGCTTACCGGCTTCGAAGTGCAACCCTTCATCGGGACCGTGTAATGCGGCCTTTCCAGCCCGAAGCCTTCGATGCTGCAAGCGGCGTTGCGGAAAAGAGCGGTGGCACAAGCCCCCTGCTCGATCGGGAGTATTTGTTCGGCGGGAACGCCGGCGTGGAAACGGCCGGCAGCGTGCCGCATTCAACTGATCAACGCGCGCACGTCGAAGCGGCCGATCAATGGTACGCGCTACCGCCCGCGCCCATGCCCAACATCACGATGGAGGACCCTAACGGGCAGTGGTTTGCGTGGGATGGTTCCAAAGCGTTAACGATCACGCTGCCCGATCGGCGCGATATTCGTAGCGTGTGGTTCCCGACGTCGCTCGGGGTAATCGAAATTTTTAGCGGGCTCACCGAAGGGGGCGTGCCGCTCTATACCAGCAACGCGCTCGCGGAATGCGCGCCGATTCCTAGCGGCAATAAGACGCTCACCCTCGTTTCGCAAAATGGCGCATTCGCGAATCCTATGGCCGTCTATGCGACGAACGACGTGCTCGCGCCGAGCCGATCGGCTGCTTCGCCGATCGCAACGCCAACGAGCACGCCGAGTATCGCAACGAGCACGCCGAGTATCGCAACGCTCTTCACGAATGTCGTTACCATCGCAACGGGTGTCGGAGCGTCGACCTACTTCGTGGTGACGCTTCCGGCGGATGCACAAGACCCCGAGATCTTCCTCTGGCTAGGGTCGAGTGGTCCATGGAATTTAACGATAGCTATGGGCTCGCAAATCGCCAATCCCGGGACGCTGGTCAATCAATCGACAGCCGGCAATTGGTTCACCAATAATCCGCTCGGCAATGCGCTTTATACGACGTTTTCGGGCATTGCGCATGGCGCGCTTTTTAGTCCGCGTATCCCCGGGTCGATGGTGACCTTGGCGAATAATTCGATCGTCACGGAGGGCATCCAATTCGGCAATTATCTCGTACCGGCTAGCTCATATCTCTTCGAATTGCAAAACAACCAGACGGGTGCGGGTAATACCTCCTGTCAAATGGCGCTCACCTACAAATCATGAAAGGAGCAATGATGAAACGACTTGCATTAGCGCTCGCTCTCGTAGTCGGCATGATCGTGCCGGCACGAGCCGATTCGCTTCCCTCGATCTCCGGCCCGGTAGCGGCGAACGGCACGCTTACGCTGCCGGGGCTCGGGGCCTACTCGACCTGCTCGATCGACGTACAAGGAACGTGGAGCGGTGCGCTCGACGTCACGGGCCCGAATAACGCGGCAATTCTCGTGCGGTCGTACGCGAGCGATTCGGCAACGAATACGAGCATTACGGGCAACGGCCTTTCGTTCGTTGCGTGTGCGGGGCTGTCATCGCTCACCGTTACGGGCGGCGCCAGCAATACCGGCACGGCGAACGTCACGATCGCAGCGTCCCAAGGCATTGCCAAGCTGGGGCTCAATGGAGTCGCCGGCGTAGCGGCAAGCGCGCCGATCACGAGCTCCGGCGGCTCCACACCGACAATCGGTTGCGCGACTTGCGTCGTGCTCAATCCCGCGAGCGCGCAAACGGGTGCAATCAACGTTACCGGAAATATCTCCTCTGGAGGTTTTGTGCTTCCGGTAAACGCCCTGATTGGAAATAATATAGCTTCGGCAAATGGAATAATTTGGGGCACAAGCAATGAACCTATGACCATCACTTTAGAGTCAAGCACTGGATATCACCCAGTTTTATCTTCATACGAAGTAAACTGCAACGGTACTAACTATAATTTATTCAATGTGGCGATATTTGGTGGATCCCCTGTTTTTTGTTTAGATAATGTCGGTAACGCCTACTTTAACGGGAATTTGACTGTGAGTGCTATCACTCAGCCTGGATACGCGCAGCACGGTATTCTCTCGATTACGACACCTGCGTCCTGCACGGCGTTTTCCGCCTGCGCGGGCGGGAGCGTTACCTTTACGACGGCGATGACGGCTGCAACTTATGAATGCACGGCGACCGCGGAAACCTATCCATATACGATCATCGATTCGGCGAAAACGACGACGGCGGTGACATTCGAGATTTATCCGCTCGTAGCAGTCTCGTCGGCTCAGACCGTACCTGTCGATTATTCGTGCGCGGTGTAGTATGGACGAATCGCTTGGGCCTCGAGTAGCGGTGGTCGAACATCGGCTAAAAACCAGCGAAGCGCGCATCGATCGCATCGAAAACAAAATCGATCGCGTACTCGTTGCGGCAGTGATCTCGGCGATCGGGTCGCTCGGCGGCGTGCTCGCAATCCTCCTCGATCATTCGCTGAGGATGCGCTAAATGCCGAAAATCAATGCCGCCGGCTTGGCGATCGAAAAAAAATTCGAAGGATGCGTACTCCATGCCTACCCAGACCCTGGCACAGGCGGCGAACCCTGGACGATCGGCTACGGCCATACGGGCTCCTGCGCAGCGATCGGCATCGATCGCGCAGTCGAGCCGGGTATGACCATCACGCTCGAGCAAGCCGAAGCGCTGCTCGCAGCCGATAACGTAACATTCGAAGAAGGCGTCAATCGGCTCTTAACCCATGCGCTCAATCCGAACCAATTCTCAGCGCTCGTGTCGTTTGCGTATAACGTTGGGCTCGAAGCGCTCGCGAGCTCGCATCTCCTGTGGTATATCAACGTTGCGGCCAACGGCACGAATGCGCTCGTCATCGCGCAACTCTTTGGCGATTGGGTCTATGCCGATGGCGTTGTGCTCGAAGGGCTCGTACGCCGGCGTGCAGCCGAAGCGCGGCTCTACAACACCCCATGAAGATCGATGGATGGTTCCACGCGCTCGGCGCCGGCGCTGCCGGGTTCGTGCTACGGCATCTGCTTGCACACGCGCAGCTGCGCATGGTATCGTGGGCTCCAGGAGGACCTATGAACGATCTGAAAACCCTACTTGCGCTGCTCGAATCGGTCATCACCAACGGCAGCGGCACGGCGACGATCGACGGCCCGGAAACGACCGTTTCACTGCCGCTCGTTGGCGATCTGGTCATTAGCGAGAGCGTGACCATCACCATGAAACGCAAATAGCGCGCTTCGAATGCAAGAAAAAAGACCCCCGCTCCGGCGGGGGTCTTTTTACGATCGGAAGAGCGCCTAGAGCGCCTAGAGCGCTTCCCACTGCGAAACGTGGCAGATCGTGATGGCCGGCGAATAGCCCTTCCCCTTCGCCTTCTGCGTGAGGGGGACTTCGCGGCACGTCATGTGCGGGATAGCGCCGTGCGCTTGCAGCAACACGGCGATATTGCGCGAGATCTCCGAGCGAATGGGGTTAAGCCGGAGCGAGACGATCGCGCGATCGCCCTTGGCAAACGAACGCTCTTCGCGTGCGTTGTTCTTGTAGACGAGCTCCGCCTCGAACTCGACGAGCAGGAAGAGGTGGCGCTCGAGCTCGCCCGTATCGATGTTCTCCGCTTCGCGCTCGCCGATGCGCAGCACGGTAAACGGCGTGCCGCGCTCGGCGATCGCGCGGGGCTGCGCGAACGGCGTTTCGAGCTGTTCGTTCAAATCGTTGAAGTACGCAATCGCTTCGCGTTCAGCCGTCGTCGCCGGTGCGAGATCGGCGCGCTGGGATGCCGCAAGCTCAGTCGATGCGGCTTTAGCTTTGGAGGTCATGAGGGCTTTCCTTTCGTGCCGGTACTGCCGGCGGTGCGGAGTTTGTATGCTTGGTGCGAACAGCGGCGGCTGCAATAACGCGGAATCTCCCGCACCCGGGCGGCGGCAAACCGCCGTTGCTCGGGGATAGGAGCCCCGCATTGGAGGCAGATAGGCGCTGAATCGAAGGCTGGGGTATCCATAGCGAGGAGGCTTCTCCAGAGCCTCTACGCTTCCTTCTTCGCGTCGGCGGCGGCGGCGGCAGCGGCGGCGGCGTAGGCGGCCTTGGCGGCGGCGTCGGCGTCGGCGGCGGCGTAGGCGGCAGCGGCGGCGGCGTAGGCGGCCTTGGCGGCGGCGTCGGCGGCGTCGGCGGCGGCGGCGGCCTTGGCGGCGTCGGCGTCGGCGGCGTCGGCGGCGGCGGCGTTGGCGGCGGCGGCGTAGGCGGCGTAGGCGGCGTCGGCGGCGAGGGCGGCGGCGGCGGCGTCGGCGGCGGCGTAGGCGGCGTAGGCGGCGTCGGCGGCGGCCTTCGCGGCGGCGTGGGTGGCGGCCTT
>JAEHJW020003496.1_pt1 | contig 15837 bp, 29 predicted proteins | sample 9271431 | NCBI WGS metagenome assembly JAEHJW02
ATCTGGTGGTTATGGGGTGTTTTTAGCTGTTTTTTGCTTAGGTGTTTTTAATACAACCAAAAACTTTCATTTTAAATTTTGGCGTCTTGGCTGGTCTTGTGTTATTCTTGGTGCTGTTGTTTTTGTTAGGAGTTTTATCATGTCTGAGGAAGCTTTTATTTTTACGTCAGTGTCTGTTTACTTTCAAGGTTGTAACGGTCTTAAATTAAATGGACGAAAAGATCGTTATTTATTTGAATGGCTTCAATGGAAAGCTATATTTTTAATTTCCGGGGATTATTAAATGCCCACAAACTATGTTGTTTTACCTTTGTGATATGGAGGATTAAAATGGAAATATTCATTTATTTTTCTGGCGAGCCTGGATACACTGAGGCTTTACTCGATTATTTTATTTGGGAGTTTCTGGCGCTATGATTATTTTTGCTCTCATTTTCGCGTTGCTTTTCTTTTCCACATCGCTTTTTGTCGTCGGCGCTCCCGGTATTACAATCGTCATTCCTATCTTGGCTGCCCTGGTTGTCACCGGCTTGTATTTGTGGGAAGATCAAAAGCTCACCCCTTGTCGTTTTTTCTTGTTATTTTTGTTTGGTTTATTTATGCTTTTTGTTGGTCGATCGTTTTAATATATCGGAGCAAAATTATGTCTCACACCCCACAAACACGAGCTTTTATGGTTTTATGGAATGGCGGGTCAGTCTTTTTTAGTGCTGAATCTGATGCGCGCAGGTTTCTTAGTGGTTTGCGTGATGGTTATGATTTTTCTGCACTTATTTATCTTAAAAAGGATTTTTTGGCTAGCGGTTTTGATAAATCGCGGTATAAGGTGTCTGTTTCTTTTGCTTTATTTTATATTCTTGAAAGTGGTTTTGAAGCGATACCATCAAAACCCATCATCTACGAATTCTAAAGGTGCTATTATGTACGCTGTTTTAACTCGCTTCAATTCTCAGGCTCTTTCAACCGAATCTTCCGGCGTGGTTCATAGCCTGCATCTTTCTCGCAACAACGCAGAAAGCAGTGCCAATCGTCAAATAACTCTTCAAAAAACATTTAATTCAAAATCTCTCATCGCCATCGTTCGTATTTTTAACGGCCGTCATCGCGGGGACTTTGTTTTTCCTCATGACTTTGTTGTTCTTTCTGTTTTCGAACCCAACTAGGTGTATTATGTTTTCCAACCTTTCTTCCGCAGTTCGTAATTTTTTCGGGATTAAAACTTTCTCATTCGAGGGTTCAACTGCCGTCCCTTCACGCGGTAAAATAGGCCGTCGCAAAGCCGCGGCCAGCCACAAGCAAAACCGCCGCAAGCTCCTCTGCGCAAACGCCTCAAAAAACCTTTCTCACCGCCCAGGGCGGCTCCCTGGAAATTGATAGGATGCCCATCATGTCTGACGACGCAAAAGTACCTGATTCCATCATAGGTTTACCACTCCCAGCCTATGTCCCTGGAGACCCTTCAACTCATCCTGCGGTGGTCGATTATTTAGCCGTGTCCTCTGTCGAAGCCCTATTGTCACCCGAGCAGATTGCCGAAATTTGCCATGAAATCAACCTGGAATATTGCCGCGCTTTGGGTGACCATTCGCAACCGCATTGGCATGAGGCTTCCCAGTGGCAAAAAGACAGCGCTGTAGCTGGTGTTTGTTTTCATCTTTCTGTGCCTGAAGCATCTGCATCAGCCTCTCACGAATCCTGGTTGAAAGAAAAAATCGCACACGGTTGGCGTTGGGGTGCTGTGAAAGATGAAAATTTCAAAACCCATCCGTGTATTGTGCCTTTTGAATCCCTCCCCAAAGAACAGCAAGCGAAAGATTACGTCTTTCGCGCTGTAGTTCGCAGTTTATCCAAACTGTGATTTTTTAACTTTATTTTAGGAAACTTAAATGCAAACCGCAAAAAAAGCCAGTCTCTCCAGCATCAACAATGTTCGGGGTCTGTTCAAAGACATTCGCGAACGCGAATGTGTCATGCAAGTTGTCGGGGTTGCTCGCACCTATTCGCAAAAGGTTGACGACAACCTGAACACAACCACGAAATTCGAAGGGGAATTTATTGTTCTCAATCGAAAATCTGAAGTTGTCGTCACCGCTGCTTTGTACGTACCCGAAGTCGTCACCGCTTCTTTGATCGCCGCCATTTCCAAATTGCCGGAAATTTCCAGCGGTATCGAATTTGCGTTTTCTGTCTTTGCTGTTCCTGACGAGGCAGTTTCGGCCAAATATCGGATTGAAATTGTCGAGCATATCAAACCCGAACCCACCAACGCCCTGCGTTCTGTTTTGGCTCGTTATAACCCCCTTGGAGGCGAAACGAAGCCGGTTGTCGAACCTGTCTCCGATGTTGCGCCTTTGGCTCCTGCCAAACCCAGCAAGAAACATTAACGTCTTGACTACAAGGAAATCATCATGGGATTGTTCAAACACAGTGAAAATCGAAACGCCTACGCTCACATCAATTTCCAGGAAGGCGTTATTTTTTCTGGTAAAAAGGACGCGCGTGAAACTTACAACGGAGTATCTGGCGTCCCCACGCAACTGGACACAGAGGTGGGCGAATACAACGGCGAGCCCACTTTGCAAGCCAAGTTCAAACTCGAAGATAAATCCGCAGCCGACCAGTCTGTGATCTTGACGTTTAATGCTCACAGTTTCCGGGGTGGACAATTGTTGGGTTGTCTTTATCGGGCTGTTGTGGAACATCCAGGCGCGACGGTGAAGTTGATTGCCTGGAAATTTGAAAAGGGAGACCGACTCGGGGACGGGAAAATTGTCGATAACGATATGTCTGGCGTGTCGGTGCGGGTCGGTAACGCACGCATCAAGCCGTTGTATGTTGACGGGGCCGAATCGCTACCCGAAGCCCCGAAAAAGAAAATCGGCAAAAAAACGGTCCTGGATATGGAGCCTGTCGAAAAGGCGATTGATGCTCTGATTGTTCAATTGCAGGCATCGCTTCTTGGAGAGGTCGCCCCATCAGATGATGACATCCCTTTTTAATGATTTTCAAATAATCAACTCATTTTTTTCATTAACTTAAAACCCGGCTTTGAGCCGGGTTTTTTTCTAAAATGACGCATGGCTACTCCCTCGATTGTTTCTGACTGGCGCAGACTCCCAGGCTCTGCTCGACAATACATCAACAACAAAACCGGAGAAGTTTTATCGCGTCGCCAATATGACGAAAAAATAGGACGCTTGCACCAAGCCGGGATTAAAACGAATGAGGCGCAGGCACGACGCAACGCTGCAACACAAGGTGAGGCGCAACTACTTAAGCCTGCCAGGGGCCGGAAAAGTGCGCTGAAGTTGGGGTCGGATGCGCGACTGGCTGAAATACAACAACGCGCCGAAAAGAAGGTTCAGGCCGAAATACGTAAGCGTATTGCGCGAGAACAAACCAAGAAAACGCAAGTCCCCGAAAAACTGACATTGCGTAATTTCAAAAAAGGAAAAAAAGGTCGGTTTTTTTATGTTCCCCTTGAATTTGATGCTATTAGGGATTTTATTGAAACAGCATCTGATTATCCCGGAGCTTTTGGATACACAGTCGGTTTTACATTTGTGGATTCCCGCAAAGGGACAACAGGGCAGGCCACACTTTTTTCTTTACGTGCTTTCAATGTCGATTTTGATGAAGACGATTTTGACGAGATGGAGGATTTTATTGATGAGCGGTCTTATATCGAGGCTGCTAAAGCTATGGTTTACATTGCGCTCAAAAAAGCCGTTTACGAAAAACACTCATCGAAATGAACAAGCAATTCAAGAAGCGATATTCCGCTGATTCTGTGGTTGAAAGTTATATTCTGTTTGCTGCTTTTGATACGGAGACTCTGGGTTTAGGCGGAGAATTGCTGGCCGTGACGGCCTGTGTAATGTCAAAACCTTATTATTTTTCCGGGTCTGGCATGCTGACGAAATTTATTGATTTAATTTTGCAATACCCCGAGCCTTTTGTTTGGTATGCGCACAACGCGCAATATGATTGGCGTTATATCCTTCCAGAACTCATTAGTCGGGGATATGGGTTGTCTATTTCTATGCGCACAGATGACGACATCTACCAAATACAAATTTTATATGAAGGGCAACGCTACACCATGCGGGATTCATTTGCTCTGTTTTCGAGTCCGCCTGTGAGTCTTCGAGAATTGCTGTCTCAATTTTGTCCTGAATTTCCAAAATTGGAATTGAATTTTGATAAGCAGAATTTTGACCCAACCGACCCTGAGCACATCGCCTATGCGATTCGAGATGCTCAGGGGTTGGTTATCGCTTTGCAGCGAGTGGACAGGCTTTTGCGTTCGCTGTTTGGAGTTGGTGTTGGGCACACGGCTGCGGGCACGGCCGTCAATGCCTGGATGCACAGCTTGCCCCCAAAAACTTATCACCACGCCAGCCGCTACGATTCTAGGGAGCTTTTTATTCGGCAATCTTACTATGGCGGTCTTGTTTTTTTGACTCGCACAGATCGATTGATTAGTTCTAAAGTCGATCAACCCGTCTGTGAAACTTATGATATTAACTCGTCTTATCCTAGCTGCATGCGAAATATGGGTGTCCCTGCTGGGCGCGTCATTCATTCAACGGATTATTTAGATGGGTTGATGGGGATTTATCGAGTCAGGGTTCGTGCGCCCGACGATTTGATTATTCCCATACTTCCCTGTCGCAATGCTAAAGGGGCTATGCTTTGGCGGCGTGGGGTTTTTGAGACGGTTGTAACTTCAAGTGAATTGATTTTTGCTGCAAATCATGGATACTTGATTTTGGAGGTTTTAGAAGGCCTGGCTTTTGAAGATCGAATTTTTCCGTTTAATGATTTTATTTCACATTGCGAAGACACCCGAAAACAACATAAGAAACAGCCAGGGGAGTCCTTAGCCAAATTGATGCAGAATTCGCTTAGTGGAAAATTTGGTTCAAAACGCGAGCGTCTTAAAATTTTTCACCCGAATATGGATGATGATTTGCTTGGAGCCCAACCTTTGGAGGCGTCGGATTATTTTTGGTCAAAAAAAGAATTAGACGACACAATGCGTTGTCGCCCTGAGTGGTCTGTTTTTATCACTGCCCACGCGCGCCTCAAAATTTTACAGGCTGCTTACAGTGTGGGCATAGAAAACTGTGTTTATGGAGACACTGATAGTCTCACAATTTTGTCAGGTGAACATCGGAACCATTTAAGCATCGGCCCAGAATATGGGCAGTTTAAGCTCGAAAAAACGTGGTCGGAATTCCGAGCTATCGCACCAAAAGTTTATTCTGGAAAGTTGGTCTGCGGTGATTTTATTGGCGCCGTTAAAGGGGTGTCTAAAAAAGCGATGCGTCACAACTCAAATAAATGGGTTGAATTGTTGGAACACGGACACACGGAAGGAGCGGCTTTATCCCTTACCTCTTTGCGTGTGGCCCTGTCTAAAGGTGCCACCCCCGCAACCACTCTACTTCGAAAATCAACAAATTTGGCGCACTCACAAAATTGGACTTGCGCAAATAACCGAGTTCAACCTAAAATTGCTGCATGACTGCCACGCTTTATTTTCCTGAATTTAAGCGCTCTTTCCTGTGCGAGGACAGGGACATGGCTGCTTGTCGCGTTTTTGATTTGACACTCACAAGGAGGATTAAACATGATTACAACGCTTTCGCAATTGATTGCCCAGGCCGAATCCAGCCAAAACCCTTACGCGGTGCGTTTCGAACCGCTGCATCGCCCTGCGCAAGTGTGGGTTGACAGATTGGCGCTGTCTGCGCACATCAGTGTGGACACGGCCCAAACGCTGTGTGCTTGTTCCTGGGGTATGTATCAAGAGATGGGCGACAATTTGGTGGCGGCCGGGTTGACACTATCTCCTGTGGAATTTGCCAGCAAACCCGATTTGCAAACTTTGTTTTTTCGTCGGTTTTTGCAAAACAACGGAATCGATTTTGACCTGGATGCTGTGCTGAACGATTCGGCCACCCGGCTTGAATTTGCTACTCGATACAACGGGCCGGGAGCGCCGGAAGCTTATGGTGATTATTTGTTGCGCACTTATGCTGCTTATAAAGGGGCGTAATTTTGGAAACCGTCATAGCTCGTCTTAATATGGCTCCTATTTTTGGGGCGGCTCGCTATCCAAAGGATTCTTTATTTTCTGTTCTGCTTGGGATGTTTGTTGTTGATGATGATAGCGTAGCTTTTGTTTATGTCCCGGGAAGCACGCCCTACGGAATTTCGTGTTTGGTTGTTAATTTTTCCGGCGATTTTACTTATTATGCTACAGGAATCATTTATCCAGGGACGGCTTGTAATATCATCAAAACGCTTCCGATTGTTGGCGGGGTTATGGTTTTAATAGAAAATACGGAAACCTACGCCATCGCCAAATTGTTGTTTAACCCACAAAATTTAGGTCTAAACAATTATGTTCCGATTCCTTTGAAGATTGATTTGACACAAAATGTCTCTACCCCCTGTTATGGACCCGCAAACACTTTTTTTTATGACCCCATCAATCAACTTTTAGGGGGAGTTGCTTATGACCCTGTGGGCCAAAACGGAGGGCCAACTTATAGCGCGACGTGGGACACTTCAAACTTGCCAAACATGCCCTTGTTGACGGCCGGTTTTGTTGGTGATTATTACGGAAACTCGTCGCCTTATGATCTCACAAAAACGAACCTAAATTACACGGTCGAGCAAATCATACAACAAACCAACGGCATATCTTCTGTTATGGGTTATGATTCGAGCGGGAACTATTTTGTGGTTAAAAATCTTTATGATGTGAATCCTGGTAAAGCAACAACTGATTGTGTGACACCAAATTTGAGTTGTGTCACATCCCGAGTTTCAACAATCAAATCTTATTTTGTCAATAATGTTCGAGCCCCCTACTTAAACAATTTTGACACCAACGTGCCTGGCCTGGTTGGTGGATTAAACACTTACGGCTCGGCACTTTTACAATTGGCTGTGCAAATTTTTGATCAATCTAACAACATGGCCGAAATTGATTTGACCCCGCAAATGTATGGCTTAAATGTAGCTATAACCAACAAAAATTTGTTTTTGTTGCAATCTCCTTGGACCAACAATTTGTGGGCCGTTAATTGGCCCAGCGGGCAATTTCCCCAAAATTTTGCTAATGGTCCGCAAAACAAACAAAATATACCTTTAGTGAATTTATCGCGTCCTGTTTCACCACTTGGAGCTTTTCGGACATGAATCCCTCTTACATAGGCAATACCACAAATTATTTAGTTCCGGCTGCTGGTCAGACCCACGCTGTCGCTTTTAATCAAATTTTTAGTGCCACGCCGCAAGTTTTTGATTGGCGACAATTTGCAATCGACAATTTCCCCTTTCAGCCGCAAGGGGCTTTCATTGACAACACGGCCGGAGTCGGTCCGCTAATTGTCAATATTCAACCGCTAAATTTTAATGTGGTTGTCCCGGCCGGTGTTGGTTCGCAAGTTCAGTTTCCGGCACCCAACGGGCAGACCATCAGCGTAACTGGGGATGGTCAGGCAGTGATCGTTTTTGTTGATTTTCCGGTGTTGCCAAACGCTGGATTAATTGATATTGGCAACACCGTCAAGATTATTATTGACAGCGTGACTCCAGGCGTGACCGTGCCTGTGCAGCCTACTCAAAGCGCTGCGGGGGGTCTGCCTTACTTGGTCGAGTTTTCGCCAGCAAATCTCGTGCCGGAATACGTGACCCTGTCTGGCGCCGCGCTGACGGCTAATGTGGCTCCGCCTGCAAACAGCAATTTGCGCAAGCTTTTGCTGTCGGTGACGGAAAACGCCAGCTTGGCGGCCGCCGGATACGAACTGGTTACCGTCACACTAAACGGGGTCCAAATTTTCCGCGAAAACATCAACATGCCCGCTGTCGCCGGAAGCGGGCAATTGAAAGGGTGGACCCGCAACATCACGTTTGAAAACGCCGCGTTTAATGTTGGGGCTGCTGGTTTGCTGGTTGTGACCATTGGCACGGCCCTGGCGACCGGCATTCTCGATCTAAACGCTTATTTTGATTAAATGCCATGTCAGCCATCAAAAAGCCTTTTGGATTCCCTGGATTGCCTGATTTTTCCGAACTGGAAACGCTGGGCAAACGATTGACGGCGCACCTTGATGCCGCACAATCGTCACAAACACAACTTGATTTGCGTTTGGCGGCCATCGAAAAACAACTTGGTCGGATTTTGAATCTTTTGGAAGGAGCCGAAAATGCCTGATGTTGAAGTGACCATTGAAACCCCATCCGCGCCTGAAATTGTGGAGACACCTTCGGCCCCCGACCCTGCACCGGCCATCGAACAAGCACACGAGCTCGGTGCTTTGGTCGAGCGGGTGGCGACTCTGACGGCCGCTGTCGAAGCCCTGGCGCAGCGTGTCGAAGACGTCGCGCTTTTTGCTCAAGCCGCCCAAAAAACGGCTGGCGAAGCTGTGGAATTGGCTTTCGACGCCAAAGACGCTGCGGAAGCCTTGGAAGTTCCGCCAAATTTAGAAGCCGAGGGAACTGAGGGAACCGAGGAAGCCCCCACCGCCACGGAAATCGAAATTGTGGCAGACGAATCTCCTACCATCGCCGAAACGCTGCAGGCCGAGCGCCGGTATTTTCTTTGAACCTGGAAATTGACCCATGAATGATGAACAAAAACCCTCCGATGACTCGATTCTGGATGCAGACGCCGGTGCGCAAATACCCTCGGTTGCTGGTGAGGGAATTGAAGCTCCTCGAAAACGTCGAGGCCGAAAATCGAACGCGGAAAAGGCTGCCGAGGCCGCGATTGCTGGCGACACAGCCAAAACAATCGAACGCCCCAAAAGACGGGAAAAGTTGACCGGAGAAGCAAAAACCGCTTTGGCTCGGCAATTGCAAGGACTACATCTGGCGGCCGCACAAATCACACAACTCGGTGAGTTGATGGTAAGCGAGGCCGAGTCTTTGATGCTGGCTGACGCTTTGGTCAACATCAGCGAACAATACGGATTGGAATTGACCGGGAAAACCGGCGCTTTGGTGCAATTGCTGGGGACGGCGGCTTTGATTTATCTCCCCCGTTTCCACGCCATCAATCAGCGCTCAAAAATGGCGCGTGCGGCAAACGTATCGGATGGCGTTGTACAACATGACACTCCCATCCAGTAAGCTACCCAAAATAGCGTCGGATAAAAGAGCTATCCTAGTTGGTCGAACAGGCTGCGGAAAATCGACTTTGGCCTGCTGGTTGCTGAATCGTTCGCCGCAGCACTGGCTTATTTTTAACCCCAAATGGACTAAAGCTTATGACGCGCTGCCAGACGCGCAAACCATAAAAGGCTTTGATCTAAGAAAAATAAACCGATCTTTGGAGAGAAACCGATTTACAGTAGTCAATCCACAAGGCCATGAAACCAAATGGGATATTATGGACGCTGTGATTGAATACTATCATGAGGGCTTTGAAAACATCGGTCTGTGTTTAGACGAGCTTTATTATTTGCATAATAATGGGAGGGCTGGGGATGGGCTCACGGGGTGGCTGACTCGGGGGCGGGAATTGAAACAGGCTTTTTTAGGGCAGACACAGCGCCCCGCGTGGATTTCTCAATTCCTATTTTCGGAAGCGGATTACATATGCACTATGACGCTCAATTTGTTAAAAGACCGAAAAACGATGCGGGATGCTACGGGGCAGGATTTGTTGATGACAGAATTTCCAGAGCGCAAATGGTACTGGTACGATGTAGGAAAAAATCACTTGCAGCGTTATGGAGCGGTGCCACCCTTGACGAAAGCGCCTTAATCTGTTAGGGTTCGTTTGTGGTTTTACCCCGAATCTTTATGGTTTCACCCTCGAATCTTTTTGGAGATCAACATGGGAAATGTCCGAATCGACCTCGCAAACGTGGTCACCATTTCACTCGTCGCTTTTGTGGGCGTATGGCTTATCAATCGTGGCCTGGACCAGGCCGGTCTGACTCAATTCAAGGCTTGACATTATGCACAACGTGGCGGATTACCTAAAAATTGCCCTGATCGGTTTTGTTGGGGTGTGGATCATCAACAAAGGCTTGACTGTGGCGGGCATGTCACAATACAAAGCCTGACCATCAACCCATCAGCAAGGAATCGACACCATGACAACCCAACCCACCGCCGCCCAGGTCGCCGCCCAAAATTACGCAGCTCGAATGAACCTGCTTCAGACCGGCCTGCACATGATTAAACGCCTTCCGCCGCAAACCGGCGCGTTGGGATCCGCCATCCGCATCCCGCTGGAGCGTATGGGCATCATGACCGGCATCGTGCTGGACATTACCGTCCCGCTGAACATCACGGCTGCTGCTACAGCAGGGGCTTTTGCGCCGTACAACATTGCACAGCAAGTGAAATACACGGACTATGCGGGGGTCGATCGGATTATCACCAACGGCCCCGGACTGCACATGCTCAATTGCATGCGCGGTCACAAATTTCTGAATAACTCGCAAAAAATGTCCGGGTATCTGGCCCTGGCTGAAACCGGCATTGACACAGACATTCTGGCTGTCCCCACCGCCATCGCGGCGGCGAACATGACTTTCTCGCTATACCTGCCCATCGCCTATGACCCAAACAGCGACTTGCGCGGCGCTGTGCTGTCGCAAACGATCTACGGTGACCATTATGTGACCGTGCAGACCCCGCAGGCTCTGGTCGGCGCGGATTCGCTGGTGAACCCCTACACGGCGGGAACTGTGGCCATCCAGGCCGCGCAATCCATCACAGTCCAGGCATATCAGCATTACATCATGCCGCAGCAAGGCGTAGCCAATTTGCCACAGGTCGATTTGATGACCATCTACGCCATCGAAGGCGGCACGATGGATTCCAGCAACATCGTGGCGGGCCAAAGCAAATACGTCAACTGGCCCAACAATCGCGCCATTTTGAGCGCCCAGCATATTTTCAACAATGGCGGGGCCGGAGTCCTGAACGGGACGGATTTGTCGCAAATCACGCTGTTGGGCAACTCGAATACGAACATTCGGGAAATGTCGCCCAAATATCTGCGCGAACAAATGCGCTACATGATGGGCGCCGATTTTGCCAGCGGGGTTTATCACCTCAGTTCACGCCAGCAGCCGATCACCACGCAGCTGTATGGTAACGTGCAAACCAAGTTCGACGTTGCCACGGCGAACGCAGGTGCATATTTTACGAGCCAATATGAATCGTTCTACATGGCCGGTACGCCGCTCCCGGGCATCGTGCAGTAAGGCTGTTTTTCCTCGGGGGCGACATCAATAAGACCCCTGCATTTTGGAGCGTGGAACATGGGTGCAAAACTTTCAGCCCTGACACAATCGCCGCTTTTTTGGGAAGCTGCTTTTTTGTTTGGGTTCGTGTTGCTGATCGGTGCCCACAAAATCAGCATTGAAGGGATGATCGGCGCGGGGGTCAGCAAATGAACACTTTTGCGGTGCTTTTGCTGGCGTTTCCCTTTTATCTGGCCGTCAATGGGCGGCTTGCTGCTTATGTGGCTTTGGCATGAGTTACGCGCTGGTCGGCTTGTATGGGCTTTACTTGATGTTTGTGGGCATCAAGGGCAATACGGGGCAGCTTCGCACGGATTTGGGTCAAGATTTTCATGGGTTTTGGCCCTGGCTGATTGCCATTTTGGTGCTGCGGGGGCTCTATAATGTGGATGCGCTTAAGCCCGCGGTCAAGCCGTTTATGGTGCTGGCTGTTCTGACGTTCGTTCTCAAGAATTACAGTAAAATGGTGGCTCAAACCAACACCATCACTGGTCTTAATCTTCCTGGAGCATAAACATGGATAATATCTTTTCCGACATGACCAGCGTGGCGATGGCAGTGGTCGGTGTTGCCATCCTGTCTGTGATCGTTTCGCGCAATTCCAATACCTCCCAGGTGATCCAGAACGCCAGCACGGGGTTCGCGGGGGTGTTGGGTGTGGCGATGGGTGGCGCTGGCCCTTCCCTCAGTATGGCTGGGGGTTAACATGCTGCGCATCCCGTACTACAGCCCAGCTTTTGATGCTGGGCTGCAGATCGTCAATCTTGGCACCGGTGGCCCGGCATCGCACCCGCATGAACAAGCGACACAACCCAAAATATGGCCGTTGGTTTACGGGGTGCCTGCCTACGGGTTGGGCGCCATGCCGCGTATGGTTCTCGGCCCCACTCCGGTGATTCAGCCGGGAGCGACAGGATTGCCGCCGCAGGGGCTGCTGGTGGCAGGGCTGCAAAAAGGTCGAGGGTGAATCATGGCAGGAAACACGTTCACCGTCGCCACAGCGCCCCTGGTTGTCAATGGACAAACCCTGGCCGGAGGGGTAGGACTTAACTACGATCTCGGCCCCAGTACTGTCGCCACGATGGGGAAGGTGTTTTCGTTCATCAACAACAACAACGCCAATGCGCAGGGGTTTTTGGGTCAAACCATCGCGGGGGGTCAGGCGTTTTTTCAATCGCAAATTTCTCCGCTGTCGGCCAGCTTGGCCGCCATGACACAAGCGCAAGCTCAAGCTATCCCGCAACAAAACGCGGCCGTGCTCGGAGCTCTGCAGCAAATCCCTGGACTGACGGCGATGTTCTCCACCAACATCCGACAACTGAGCAACGCCCAGCTTGCGCTGGCTCAAGGCAGTTTGGCCGCGATCAACGCCAATACGGCGTCAACCAACTCAGCCATCGCAGCAAGCAACAAGGGAGGCGGGGGCGGCTGCTTTATTACCACAGCCATATGTGAGGCTGACGGACTCCCCGATGATTGCGAGGCCTTGCAAACCCTTCGGGGTTTTCGAGATAAAATCCTGCTGCAGACTGCGGAAGGGCGCGCCCTGGTGTCTGAATATTACCGGGACGCTCCCGCAATTGTGGAGGCCATCAAACGTCAGCCGGACGCGGAGCAAATTTGGAAGATGTTGCGAGAGACTTATTTGGAGGATGCTGTTTACTCCGTGCAAGCCGGGTGGAATGATATGGCACTGTCTATTTATCGGCGCATGTATAACCGCGCAAAATGGTATTTGGTCTAGATCATGGGTGAACATACTGAAAGCTTGCTGAAAAAATACTGGCCCTATGGGCTGGGTTTGGTTGCGGCTTATTATTTGTACACCAAATATGCTGGGGGTTCATCTTCGGCCAGTTCGACAAGCTCGCAATATGCTGGCTTGCTGGCTTCTCAGGCCAGCATGGCGGCCAGCGCCAATGCCGCCCAGGTGCAACTGGATACGGTGCAGGCGCAAAGCGCCGTAGCTCAGGCGCAACTGGCGAATCAAAACAATGTCGACACCATGCAAGGCATCACCGCTTACAACAATAGTATTGGCACCGTCGCACAAAGCGCCGGGCAAAGTGTCGCGCAAATTATTGCCGCTCAATCCATGCTACCGGCCGCAGCCATCAGTTCCGTGCAGGCTACTAACCAAACCGCTTTAAGCTCGGCTGCTTTGGTTGCTGTCGGTGCCATGCAGGCCACAGGACAAGGGATTGCCCAGGTTGGGCAAGCAGCTGCGGCTCAGACGCAAGCCAGCGCGAACGCGACGCTGCAGACGGCCGTAGCTGCCAATATGCCAGCAAGCCAGTATTATCAGGGGCTGTCGGGGGCATACTCCAATTATGCAACCCAACTTAACTCCAATGTGGCGGCAGTCGGAGGAAACGCTTCATCGCTCGCGCAATCCAATCAGGCCGCAACCGCATCGTCGAACAACCGACCCAACACGGCCATGACCGGAGCCGCAACCGGTGCAACTGTGGGCAGCGCTTTCGGTCCGTGGGGCACCGTAGCAGGCGGCGTGGCGGGTTATCTGGCAGGGGGTTGACCGTGAATGACCAGACCTTTGATCGTGTCGTCACCGCAGCCAGCATTGTGCTGGGCTTGTACTGGTTTTTGATGGGGCGAAAAAACGCGCCGATTCAAATTGTACCGCCAGCGCCTGGATTGACCGACCCGAATTTGGTGAATTACATGCAGCAGACCGGGGGTAATCCGCCGATTCAAGTGGCTGGAGCGAATGTCAATGTCAACATCGCCAATCAAGGGTTGCAGTTTTTGAACTCAAGCATGATGCCGCTGTTTGGTTTTGTCGGCATGGCTCAAGGTATTACCGTCGCATGAGCGGGGTGACGCCACAGCAATCGTTGCCTTTTCAGGGGCTTTCGACCTGGCAGGATGTGCAGGCGGCCTATGCAAATGGCACGTTGTCAACTTCGGACGCTTTGACGATCATGCAGAGCATGCAGGCGTCACAGGGCGTGGGAGTGCCGCCTGTGACGCTGGCTGCGCCTTCGGGTTCGACGACGACGCCCGCATCATCGTCAACAAGCGTGTGGGGCCAAGCACAGCAAAACGTGGCGAATGAACTGAGTTTGATCGGGACGGTTTTTCCTGCGGCGAATGTGGCGTCTGCTGCTGTGAGCGGCGGAAAAACACCGGCTGCGAGTTCCGGTATTATTGGATGGATACAAAGCAATATTGCTAATTATGGCGTTGTGTTAATGGGTGCTGTTTTGGTGCTAGGTGCTTTGTTGGTTTCGCAAAAAAACACTGTGATAACTTTGTCGAAAACCTTAGCGGAATAAACGCATGAGCACAATCGAATGGGTCAGAATGGCAATGGATTTTCTGATCGTGCCTATGTTTGGCATGGTTTGGAGTGTTCAAGGTAGATTGTCGAGAATGGAAGGAGAGATTAAGGCCTTGTATTCTATTATTGATATGCTAGCGCATAGAAAACATGAATAAAGGGCAGACTCGGCTATTAGGGGCCGCCGGACTTTTTGGATTGTGGGGCTTGTTGGTTGTTTTACAAGTTCCGCATACGGGCGAGTTAGTGCAAAGCATTAACTCGGCACTGATGGGGCTTGGTATTTATCACGCTCTGGATTCCAGGGGGTCGAAAAGTCCCCCTGAAAACTAACCTTGTGAAGGCTGATATGTTCGATTTTGCGAGTTTTCAAACCAAAATGGCGGCCCTGGCGGCCGCGCTGCCGTCTATCGGCAATCTAGTATTGGCGGCCCAGGCTATCGCGCCGGAAGCGGCCGGGTTGACCAAGGCCGGGCTGGTCATAAACACGATCATCGCTGCTGAACCTCTGTTCGTAGGGATGGAGCAGGTTTTGGCGGCGGCCGTGACCGGCGTTGTGAATCAATACCGCAGCGCAGCGCTGCTACCGGCCGCGCCTGCGCCAAAAGCCGGTTAAAGTTGACGAGCCTCCTACCCTGTGAAGGGTTTTATACGGCCTGATTATTCAGGCCGTTTTCTTTTGAAGGTCAAAATGAAAACAATTTATTTAAGGTTAGTTAAAGGAAGTGGGTTATATGATCGGATTATTGGCTGGTATACGAGAAGCTTGTATACACACGCTGAATTTTCCTGGCCGTTAGACAATGCCCGACCGCAAGGATGGTTAGGGGCGCAGCCTAAAGGAGGGGTAGAGATAAGAAACTGGGATTATTTGACGGCTCCTTTTGATTTATTCGCGGTGAGTGTGACTTATAAAGAATATGCTTTAATAGAAGCATGGTTAAAAGGACAAATCGGAAAACCGTATGCCTGGAAAGCTATATTTAACATGGGAGTATTTGAACATGATGTTACTAGCGCTGATAAATGGTTTTGCTCTGAACTGGTGTTCGCTGCTTTCGAAAAATATGATGTGGAAATTTTACGAGCGCCTTTATCTCAAAGAGATAGAATAACGCCTAGAGATTTAGGGCTGTCTATTATACTGAAGCCAGTTAGGTTCAATAAAATAACTGACAATAAATAATTAGTTTTTATTATGTGGCCCCATTATTTAGTGGGGCTTTTTTGCGTCAAAAACACCCCATAACCACC
>JAEHJW020009391.1_pt1 | contig 15837 bp, 25 predicted proteins | sample 9271431 | NCBI WGS metagenome assembly JAEHJW02
CACCGGTAGAATCCCCGCTTCCCCTGGAGGCGCCGCCGCCGCGCCCCCCGCGGGCCCTTAGCTCAATGGTCAGAGCAGCGGACTCATAATCCGTTGGTTGCGGGTTCGAGCCCCGCAGGGCCCACCAAGCAAAATAGCGGCTCCCGGGGCGATTCCGCCCGAACCACATAGCTCCAGACCGGCGCCATGTAATGGCAGTGGAAGGGTTGGAGCGAAATGCCTGCCCTCCCGTGGTCATGGAGCTCGCGCAGGGAAATGTCGGACCCAGCCGCCCATGTCGCCGGCATGATTCCAGCGCCCGGCGCCCCAGATCGATGACGCGCAGCCACCCATGATGCTGCCGGGCGGTGTGCCCCTCGGCTGCCAGCACTTGGACGTCCAGGACGGCCTCACGACCGCGCGGCAAGACGTCACGGACCGCCATCGCCGGCACCTCCGAACCCAGGTTCGGACGCCGCCGAGGCGCTGCACCTCGAGCGCCACGGGGCGGCGCCGGTGGCGAATTGCCTACACCGATAATGCACATTATCGTGTGCTGGATCTCGGTAGTTCGGACCGAACCGCGGCCCCTCGCTCGAGCGGAAAAGCCGCGGCGCACCGAACCCTATCCAAACCCCCTCCTCCGCGGCGTCAGGACGCCGGAAAACTGCAGTTGAGGTGGTTCCCGAGGCGTTCGGCAGGGTTCGAGCAGGGCGGCGCCAGCACGGCCTGAATCGCCTGGAACACCCTCCGAACCCTCCCAGTCCTACCGCGCGCCGCCGGCGCCGGTCATGGCCTGCTGCACCAGCACGCGGGAGACAATTGGCACGCCGTCACGCCGCAGGAAGGGAATGCCCAGCGCCTGCAGCACCCTGCACTGCGCGGCCGCGCGCTGCTTGCCGGTGAGCGTGGCGACCTCCTCGTGGGTGAGGTACTCGCCCACGCCGGCGCCCGGCGCAACGGGTGCTGCTGGCTGCTCGCCTGGCGCTGGCGCTGCACCCCCTTCGGCAGCCCAGTGGATCGGGCCGCGCATGCGGTTTTGGCGCAGGTTGGCTGCGGACCGTGCCTTGCCCTCCGGTGTCCTCGGGCCCCGGCTGGCGCCACCATGGAGCGCGCAGCGGTGGCCGGCACCATCACCCGGCTGGATGCACACGAAGTCGAAATCCTTCCGCGCCATGCACAGGTGAACCTTTGATGTGCGGGCGAGGCTCAGGGCCCACTTGCCGTAGTCGGTGGTGAGGCTGACGCCGCTCGCGCGCAGGCGCGCCTCGTTCGCGGCACCGACAGGGTTGCCGGCGGGTGTGGTGCTGATGCTCATGGTCGCTGTTCCTCGGGAACTCAATGCGAGGAACAGTCGACCGGGACGGTTCAAAGCGGAACCCTCGGCCAAGCGCGCACGCGAGCCACGAAAAACCGCCCGAAGGCGGCCGAGCGGGGAGAGGAGGTTAGTAGCCGCCCGGATCGAACCGGCAGTGGCTGAGCATGGGCGAGCCGAGCATCATGCCGTCGCCGACGCATAGGAGGGTGACTTCGTTGCCCTTGCTGAGGGCTGCGGCCCGCTGATCCTGCGAGGTGAGGACGGTTGCTTGCACCACGCCGATCGGGTCGCCGTCACGCAGCCCGACCCACACCGAGCCGTCAAAGCTCTTGTTGATGCTCGACACCACGCCATTGACCATCAGCAGCCGGTGCTTGAACCGATCGTCCGCGGCGACCTCGTTGGCGTGGTAGGCCGCGTAGAGTTGGGGAGCAGCAATCGCAATGGGCGGCACATGGGAAGGCGCAGGTTCAGGCGTGCTCGACGCATTGAACGTGTAGAAGGCGATCGCGAGTACGCCGGCAAGCGTGATCCAGATGGCGCCGATGTAGCCGCTGTCGGGGACCACCCCGCGCTGCGCAAGGATGGCGGCCTTGTAGCGTCCGCGATAGAACAGGTAGAGCGGCAGCCCGACGATCCCGACAAAGAGGGTCAGCAGCGACCAGGTTACAGGGCTGGCGCGGCCCATGCCGGAAACGAGTCCGTTGCCCACACCAAGCTTCCTGGCATCCAGGTACACCAGGATCGCCAAGAGCACGACGAGAAGTAACGAAATCAAGGTTCCCCCCTACTCCGCCGATTGTTGTTCAGTGCAACGCGTGCCGTTGGACTCTTCCGCAGGTGCGACCGGAAGGGGTTGCCTCAAGCAGTCCCAGCATATGCTCGGACGCTCGCCGTCGCCACTGTCGTCTCGAAATGTTCATCCGGCATCGCGGCGAGTTGCAGGTAGCGGCTGGACTGATCGCGGGTCAGGCCGATGACGGCGAGGGACGAGGGAACCTCGGTCGAAGGGTTCGACCGAGCTCCGGTATTGCGCTCGGTGGCCCCGTCAAGTGGCCTTGGGTCCGACATGGGGCGTTCCTGGTAGGGCCGCCAGCTCGTCCACCTGAGCGATCGGAATGCGGCCGGCGCGGTTGAGCTTGAGCGCTCCGGACTGGATGAGCTTGCGGATGGTCGGCTCCGACATGCGCAGCATCGCCGCGGCTTCCTTCTGCGTGACGTGTGGCGGCCTGGGGTGCGTCTCAGCGTACAGCTGCACGGCGCGGACCGCGATCGCGAGGACTTCGCAGTCCGCGGCGCCGCCGGCACCCTGGCAGCCGTCGCTTCGGCGCTCAGCCGCGCCGCCCTGTGGCTGGCTAAGCATTGCGCTTGTGATCTGCTCGGCAATCGCCGCGGTCAGGGTTTGAACGGCCGTAGCAATGTCCTGGTTCGCCATGTTCCACCTCCTCAGTGCTTGGGCGCCGATCGAACGCCTGCAACATGCATGAAAAACCCGGCGCGCGGCCGGGTCGATCGTTGCCGGGCTGACGCCCTAGAAGTGTCCCAACGCCTCGTCGGCTTCTGTCTCGATCATGACCAGCAACTCGACGGCGCTGAGGCGATCGACGCCGGTGTCATCATGACTTGGCATTGCGTTCTCGACGATGCGGCGTACCGCGCGGGCCAGGGTCAGGGCGTGCAGGAGGGCGCGCTCTGCGGCGCCCACGTCTTCCTTGGTTGGATCAGCCAGGGCTCTTTCCCTCGACAGGGCCTCCGTAGGTCTTGGGCTGCAGCAGTTTGGACGTGGCGTAGTTGGTGATGTAACCCACAGCCGCGATGATGTCGACAGATTCTCTGATCGCGGCGAAAGCCGCTATCGCCCGAGTGCCTTGGAGAACACCGGAACTGATGCGGCCTTCGTCGGCATCCTGGGCGTCCTGCGCAATCAGGCAGCCCAGCCCCTCGGCCAAGTCCGCGAGGTTGGGCGCAAACTCTTCCGAATGGACATCGAACATGGCAACGGCCTCGAGCTGCTCACGGTTCATCTGATCGAGCGCCAGGTCGCCAATCTCGCGAATGAGATTTCCGATGCTGTTAGCCATGATGCACCTCCGTCGCTTTTTCTCCGAGGCCATCCAAGGCGAGCTCCAGTCGACCGTAGATGTCCGACAGAATGAATCGGTAGCCCTCGCTTTCGTAGCTCTGCGGTACATCATCGGGGAGCCCGACAGCCCGCAAGAATCGGAGGATGTGCCGCGCTTCGCTGATGGCGTCGACGGCGTCGAGGCGATCGCGCACCGTCGCCTCCGGTTGTGTCCCTCCCGCGGACACGCTCGACAGCGCGGCGCCCCAGGCGTCGGCGTAACTGTCGGCATGGGCCTCGGCAAGCTCTCGCTGATCGACGTCGCGCACCACGCGCCAGGCGAAGGCATGCTTCGTCGGCTCGGGCTGGCGCCACACGTAGACCGTGTGGCCTCGGAATGGGATCGACTGCAGATCCCGCTGCGTGGGCGTCGCGCCCACAGAACTACCATTGGCAGTAGCCATTTCTTGCACCTCCAGTGTGCACGTTGTGGTCAGGGCAGGCGTAGTGTTGGACCACCGCGCCTGCCCGCCTTCATCGCCGGCAACCGGCCGGCGGCGGTGGATCAGTCAATCTCGGCTCGTTCGTCCTCCGTCAGCAATCGGCACGGCCAGGTATTGGCCACATCGGCTGGCACCAGCCATTCGCGATAGGCGTCCTCGGGGCGCCCCTCCTCGATCAGTTCCCATTCGTCCTGGAGGGCTGCCGAGGGCATGACTTCCAGCGTGACCTCTGCGGACGCCGCGACGCCATCGAACGGAAGCAACGGGCGATCGGCGAAAAACACTCCGCGTGCGACACCCATGAAGGCCTCGTCGCGGAACCCATCCGCAAGGATCGCCTGAGCCCTACTTGCAGACGTCGAGTGATACAGCTTCATGGCTTCGGGGCTCCGTCGTCGTGCCTGCTCAGCCGCTCCAGCGCAGCCACGATGCCGCGCGACAGGCTGCCGCCGCCCAGAAGACGCAGCGCCGCGACGGCCCACGGCGGCAGCCGCACCTGGTGAACCTCGTTCTTGACCTCTGCCGGCGGCCGCCCAGATCCTGGACGCGCGCCACCAGAGTTGGGACGCGGGCCGCCGCGCCCTGACTTCTTCGGCTGATCGTCGCTCATGGTCAGGCCCGGGCGAAGATGGCGTCGAGGGTGCGCGACGCCTCCGCGTCAGCCTTGGCCTTCGCCATCACCTGCAGGGCCTCTCGGCGCGTGCGGGCGTCCTGGTCGGCGATCAGCGCCGCGGCCTCGCTCGGCCCGATCTTCTCCAGGCCACGATGTGGGACAAATTTGTAGGCCTGCGTGCCGGCTCCGTTCGTCAGGATGTAGGCATCCGGCGCGAAATCGCCGGGCGTGGCCACGGCGGCGCGCACCGTGAGCGTGAGAAAGCCGACGCGGACCTGCTGACCTGGGGTCCACTGCTGACTGCTGGTGCTGATCATGAGCCTTCTCCCTTGCTGTTTGCTGAATTATGCTTTGCATAAACCAGCAATGCAAGGGGCAACGTCGCCGGCCTGCGGCGAGATGTTCCAGCTGGCTGCGCGCCCTCGGCCCTTCCAGCGCCTCCGGAGGTGGCACTATGCTTCCTGGGCACACCGAACCCCGGGGAGACCGCACATGACCCACCGCATCGGCGTTCTTGGCGCGACGCTACTCTGCTTGGGCCTCGCCGGCCCGGCCGCGCACGCCGCCAGTTGCCTCCCAGTGACGGCCTACAAGGCTCGCTTCGCACGGGGGCTGGACGCCTACACGGAGGCTCGCACGGCCCTGATCCGAGAAATCCACTTGGCCGGCGCCATGAACTCGGCGCCAAGCTCCAAGGCCTACGCGCAGTGGGACTCTGCCGACGCCCAATCGGCGCGCGCCGAGGACGCCTATTCGAAGATGGTGCGCCTGCATGGCAGCTACGCCGATGCGCTGAGGTGCCACGACGCCGCGGACGCCAGGGCGCTGCAGCCCTTCCTTTACGGTCTGACGAACCTCGAAATCGCCGACAACCTGCTGTTCCAGGCGCGCGGCGACATGCTTACGACCTGCAACAGCGCCCTGTCGCCCTACATGCCGTACATCGACGCGGCGGATCAGGCCGTGGCCATGGCGAGGAAGGTTGTGGCCGGCGGCGTGAAGTCCCGCTTTCCTAGCGACCACATCGCCCAGGAACCCGATGCGCTGGCCAATATGCGGGAAATCCCGAATAGGTGCATCGGTTGACGCGATCAGTTCGAGTCCAACCGCCCCTCGCGGTCGATGCGTACGGCTAAGACTGTCTTCATGTCTGGTGCCATGTCGCACTCGTACACAACCGGGGTATAGGCGCCGAAGCCATTCTGAAATTCGGCCTTGTCGCCGATGAAAGTAATTCCACCGCCGACACTGTTGGTCCAGCGAAATCGACTGAATTTCATTCCCAGAAAGCCAACGGTCCACTTCACATCATGGGCCGCCAGACTTTCGATCGGTGCCTTGCAATAGACGCTGGCCGCTGCGACGCCGTTGTCCCCCCGACATTGCAGGTCATCTTGCTTGCAGGTTGAGCCGTCTGCTGCAGCAGATGCGCCGCCCTTTGGCGCCCCGCTGTCCGAGGTGCAGCTGTGCACGCCAAATGCGATCGCGCCGAGGATGACGATGATGCCCAAACACCCCATTGCCGCGCTCGGGTCGGACGGCTTCTTGATCGCAGGCTTCGGCGCGCCACAATGCGGGCAGGATGCTGCCTCGGTGCTGATTTCCTTACCGCATTCGCGGCACTTCGTGAGCGCCATCTCATCCCCTTGTCGATCGCAAGCCGCTCGGCGCCGGCTTCCGCTGCGTGGCAAAAGATCCGCTGGTGATCGGTATGTGACGTGAGGGATGCTATGACGACGCCGCGGGTTTGCGCTACCTGGATAACCGTGGCGCAGGGCCCGCGCTAGGCTTGCGAACCTGAGCACCCCTTACCATCTGCCGCCGGACCCCATGACAGAGGCGCGTAGCGGTCCCCGATGCGCCGCTGCAGCCCTCCTTCGCCGAGATAGCCGGAAATCCGGCTTTTTCGACCGCGACGGCAAAAGCCATTTCTGGCTCTAGCGTCCCATGTCTGGCGATTTGTCCAGTTCGGCGATCAATTCCTGCGCTGGAGCGCCGGAGTGGGGATGCCCTCGCCGGCGAAACCTCTACTTTTCCGCATAAGCAGCGCCGAACCCCATGACGCGCGGCCGATGGCGCGGTCGACCTGGGCGCTGCTACTCACTTCGGCCGGTTCTGCACCAGGTTGGCCATCGCGCGGGCGCGGCCTTCATCGGTCTTCGGCCCGATCGAAGCGCCGCCATGCAGCCTGCAGCGCCAGCCGTTGCCTGAGCCCAGTGCGATGCACAGTGTGCCGCGGCGGGTCCTGGCCAGGCACAGGTCGCCGGCGGTGCGCTCGATCTTCTCCAGCAGCTTGCGGCCGCGTCCTTCGGCGGGGTCGAAGCCAGCAGCGCGCACACGGTCGGCCGCCCAGGACTGCATGCGTTGCCGCTCATCGATCTCGGCCATGTGCTGCGCGAGGCGGCGCTGATATTCGGGATCGGCCTCGATCTCGGCCATCATCCGGTCGTAGCTGGAAAGTCGCGCCATGCTCAGGAGCCAATGTGGTTCGGGTTTTCAGATTGCCGCGCGTCATAGCCGCTTGAGCGCCTTCCGATGCTCGCGCAGTAGCTCATGGATGTGGCGCAGCGCCTCGCGGCTGCGGGCATCGAACATGCCATGCACCAGGGCGTTAGCCGACGATGCGGCCTTGCCCTCGGGCGTCCTCGGCCCGGTGGACTGCTCCCACGGCTTCCACCGCTGGATTGCCTCGCGCTGGCGCTGCCTTTGCTCCGGTGTCCAATGTGCTCCACTCATTCGGGGCCTCCAAGCGTGATTGTTCGTTTGCTGGCTTCGGCGATTCTTCCGAGCGCGCGTGCGAGACCGGGGCGCCGTTGTTCACCTGCTGCGGCCCGTTGCTGATATTGGCCTGTGCGGCCTTCACGAACGATACGGCCCGGGGAGCCTTGATCTCCGCCAGAGCCTCGACGGTCGCGCGGCTCTGAGCCTGGGCCTTGAGCGCCAGCCGCAGGTAGGTTTCCGTCACGTCCAGATGCGTGCCCATGTTCAGCGCGGCCCGTCGCGCCAGCTCAGTGAACATGATGTTCAGCGTCTGCGCCTGCCCGGCGAGCATGCGCTCCAGCGTCTCCAGATCGCCGGCTGCGGCGTCCTTCGCGGTGCCCATCATTCGGGCGTGCATCGCAGTCAGGTCCAGGTCCTGCCCCGAAAATCCGCGCGCGAACATGTCGGCGGCGAAGGCCAAGGGCAGCATTCCGTCCGCGGACAACTTCGAAAGCGTTTCGGCGCGTGATTCATTCGGGAGCGTGGCACGGACGGTCATAACCCTGTGGGGCCTGCGCTCCGGCTTTGGCTTGGCAGCGGTCCCGACGTGCGTCGGTGGCGCATCGGCGGAAGTCGGCAGCGTTGCCGGCGCGGAAGGAGGGGCAGCCTCAGGCTGCTCGGTCTTGCGTGGCTTTCCCATGGTCGGATGGTGGCGTGGTTGAATGTGGATGGATCTGCGCGGCGGGCGCGTGCTGCTCGAAATCCGGCCCGCTGGCGGCCTTTCGTGGTCTTCCCCTGCCCCTCCCCTTGGCAGCCTCGCGTTTGGCGCCTGCTGGCGCTGCTATGCAGGCCACAGCCCGGGCTGGGTCGATGCCGGAAACCTCACAGGCATCGGCGATGCGCCGATTCGTCTCAGCGTCGGTGCGGCCGCGCTGCACGTACACCACCTGGTCGACCAGTAGTGGGTGGGCGTACTGGCCGGCCGGCCGCCGCATGACGGGAACAGGACGGCTCATGGGCGGCGGTGCGCTCTGGGGTGGTAGCGGACGCCCGCGCGGAGCTTTTCCGCGTTTCGAATCGCCGCCTTGGAGTGCTTCGCGCGCCACCAGGCATACCGCCGTTGCCATGAGCGCCAGCCCTCGCGCAACCAGATCGATAGTCGGTCCATGATGGCCCTCACATTCCCGGGAAGTCATTCAGACTCGGCGACAGCGGCGAGTGCTGGGGGTTGACCGACTGCATCCCGGTGGCCGGGTGGACCTTGCCGAGGTGCCAGCTCACCGAGTGGGCGACCTTCTCGCCGTCTACGTGCACGTCGGTGTGCACATGGACGACCGGCGCGTGATGCAACCACGCTGCGGCTGCCCCGACGGCATAGGGGCCGATGGCGTAGGGTGCGCTGCCGCCGCCGGCCAGCCCCGCATGCCCGTGCAGGATGTGTCCCTGCATGCGCTCCAGCAGGGTGCGATGGTCAGCATGCGCCGGGTGGGTCAGGTCGTAGATCCAGCCCCCCAGGTTGGACTCTTTACCGCCGGAGAGCGACCGGATGGCCAGATCGATCGCGTCGTTGAGGACATGTCCGACCGCGTAGCCGAGCCCGGCCGCGACGGTAACCCCCAGGCTGGCGATCACCCCGGAGCCGGCGGCCAGGTAGGCAAGCGCGGTGCCGCCGATTTCCTCGCCGGTGATGCCTTCCGCAGCGCCGATCACCAGGCGCTCGGCCAGGCCGCCTGCGTCCTTCATGAGCAGCTTGGACATTCCCCACAGGCTCTTTCCCGCCAGCAGGGTGCCGAACAGGCCTGCGGCGCCGATGCCGGTCGCGGCCAAGGGGTGGATTTGCGCGAAGCCGGCCGACGCGGCGCTGGCAGGCCGGAGGGCCGACAACGCCGCGTTCACCGGCCCCATGAACGTGGCCGAGGCGTTGGTGATGGTGACCTGCGCGTTGGTGAGGACCTGGTGCGCCTTGGCCGCCGGATTGCCGTGCAGTGCCTGGGCTCGCGCGGCGGCGGGCGATTCCAGGGTCGCGGCCGCGGCGGCCAGGATCGGCAACATCGCCAGCACCTTGGGATCGGACAGCAGCGCGCCAGCTCGAGCACCCTGCGTGCCGAAAGCCTGCTTCAGGTCGGCCGCCCGTGCCGTGGGCGACAGATGGGACAGCCCGGTTGCGAGCTGCGAGACCAGCAGGATGGGGTCGAGCTTGCCGGCCCGGTTGAGGTACGTCAGGTGGTTGTGCGAGTCGAGCAGGCCCAGCGCGCGCAGCGCTCTCGCCTGCTTCGTGTTGTGAAACAGGCCGGCGCCGAGGTTGCCCGGTACCGCGTTCATGAACAGGTCAGCCAGCCAGGTGCCGCTCTTGCTGTTCTGGATGCCCGCGCGCTGCATCAGCGCCAGCAACGTGAACACCTCGGCGGGGTCAACCCCCAGGCCGGTGCGCAGGATCGGCACCGCGTAGCCGGCGGCGTTCTCGATGCGCTGCATGCTGGCGTTGGTCGCCATGCTGGTGTTGATGAGCGCCGGCAGGATGGCGGCGATGGACTGGGGGGTGTAGGCCCCGGCCATGTGCGCCGCGCCGATGAAGGCCGAGAGCGATTCCCGAAGGCTGATCTGCTTCAGGAAGGCTTCCTGGGCGGCGTACGGCAGGATGGTGTCGATGATGCCCATTCGCTCGCCGCTCGGCATGCCGCGCAGCAGACGGCTGGCGCTGAGGTAGGAGTCAGCGAAGTCCGCCAGGCCGTGGGAGGCGTAGCCGTACTGGCCCGCTTCGCGCATGATCCTGGCGCGGTAGGAGGAAATGGCCGTCGCCTGGCGCGCGATTGGCGTGCCGTCCGTCATGACCGCCCGGGTCAGGATGTCCGTGAGCTTGGCGTTCTCGTAGATCCCGTAGCCGATCATGCCCAGCGTGCCGATGGCCGCGCCGTGCGCCGCGCTGCCGGTGATGCTCGGATGGCGCCCCTCGGCGTAGCCTGCTCTCCCCGTAGACCGTCCGCCGGCCCCGCCGCCCACTGCGAGCCCACGCCCCTCGGCGCGTGCCGCGGCCATGTTGCGCGCCAGGTCCGCGCTGCTGGCCGCCATGGTGTCGAGCAGGTAGCTGGCTCGAGTAAGCGCGCCGGCAGAGTCGCCCAAGGCGGTCGCCGCTGCTGTTGCCTTGCTCAGACTGCTTCCCGCCCCGCGCGCTGCGGCGGACATGGCCCGCGCGGCATCGGCGAACTCCAGCATCAGGGCATTCGCCCGCGTCAGCGCGTCGATGATGCGCAGCAGATTTGGGGTTACCCCGTCCTCCAGCTTCGCGGCAACGCCGATTGCGAAATCTTCGATCATGTGCCACCTCCGGTGAGCGTCTTGCGAATGGCGCGCCCCAGCGCTTTGGCAATGGCTGGCGCCGTGGCCTTCAACGAGGGTGCGAGCACGGGTCGCGGCGGAATGCGCGAGGTGCCCAGCTCCTGATAGACCATGACGTCATCGACGCTGCCCACCACGAACCCGCGCTCGCTCGCCTCGGCCTTGATGCTGTCGCGCATCTCGCCCGTGCGCAGCAGCGGGTTGTCGTTTTCCTCGTCGGCGTAGCCGAGGCGGCGCTTTTCCGCCACGGTGGACTGCGCCAGGGGTCGCCATCCGTCTTGATAATGGCCGATCCGGGCCTTGGCTTCATCCTGCACGGCCTTGGCGCCAGCTTCCATGCTGGCGGCGTAGGTCGCGGGGAGTCGTTCGGCGGCGCGCTCCAGGGCGCGCGCCAGCGCACCGAAGGAACGATAGGTCTTGGTCATGCTTTGGGGTCCTTCCAGCGCATGAGGGTCCAGTCGAATCTGCCGCCTTCCAACTCGCCGACCACGACGCAATACCCGAGCAGCTCAGTCGGCGTGAGCCGAATGGCTACATCCCAGGGAACACCGCGGGTGGCCAGCATCAGGACTTGCCTCAGGCCTGGATCGGCAGCGACTTTCGGGCGGCGTCTGCATTCTGTTCGGACTCGGCCGCATGCTCGGCAACCGCGTCATGAAGCGCCTTCACGCCCTCACCGCCGAGCCGGGAAATCAGCGCCTCGACCTCTCGGTGGGTCCGTGGCTGGGGAACAACCTCGCCATCGATGGCCGTCAGGTGCATCAGCGGCAGCGTCATGGCCAGGTACACGCGGTTCTCGGCGAGGTCGCCGAGGGCGGCAACCAGGCGGTATTGCGCCAACACGTCGGGCCGTTGGATGGTCAGCTTCTTGCCGGTGCTCAGGGTGATATCGCGGGAATCGCTCACAGCGTGCTCCGATTAGCGAGGGGTTGCGGTTGATCGATGCGGTCGGGGCTGGAAAGCCAGGGCGCCCACCCGACGACCGGCGCTTGAGGCGGACGGACAGGGGAATTGAGGGCTCGCATGACCAGTGGGTGGAGCGCCAAGATGCGCTGTCCCAGAGGTATGGCTCGGCTGAGGTACGTCATGGGGTGACTTCCTTCATTGCTCGCGGCGCGCCTGCTGCGCATCTCGGTTGAGCTTCCAGGCCCACAGCGCCAGCAGGCGGCGCATCAAGGCGTTGGAGCGGGTCAGGTCGCGGCCGCGCGGATGCCGCCCGAGTTGGGCGAGTTGCGCACGGGCCTGCGACATCTCGGTCTCGATGGCGGTTGGCGTCATGTCAGTGCACCGCCGGATCGTCGCCGTACTGGCGCATGACGTGTGCCTGCGTCATGTGTCGCACGCGCTCCACCTCGTCCACTTGGCGCTCGGCGAACTCCCGCAGGAGGCGCTTGCACTCAGCCGACAGCAGCAGCCGCTGGAAAACTCGCTGTGGCACCCGGGTTTCGGTCGCGATCTGCGCCAGCAGCAGGTGCGCCATGCTGGACAGCTCCTCGGCCTTCGAATTGACGATGGCCTCGCGCAGTTCGGCTGCGTTCATGGCCTCAGGACTCTTGGTCAGTTTCATGCGTGGGCCTCCTGCGGTCGTGGTGCGAGGTACGGCCTGGCCATGGCGCCGGACGCATCGAGGAACTGCAGCGACGCCGGATCGAACCAGAGCAGGAACTTGCCCTCGAACTCGCCGTTGCGCTGCTTCTGGATGTCCAGCACCTGGCCCGGCGCGTCGAGGTGCTTCGTCGGGTCCGCCTCCTTCGCGCGGTTGCGCCAGAGGGTGACCACGTTGTGCGCCAGGTCGGTCACCGAGCTCGAGCCCTTGATGTCCCACTTCGATGGGATGCGCTCGACCGACTCCGCGGGCTTGCGGGTATGCACAACAATGTGCAGGTGCAGCCCGGTTTCCTTGGCTACCTCGGTCATGCGGTTGATGAAGTCCTTCTGGCCGTTGTAGTCGTCGTCGCCGTTGACCACCTTCATCATCGAGTCGATCAGGACGTGCTCGACGGCGAGCTTCTTGCGCGCCCAGCGCAGCACCGCGACCAGGCGATCCTGGCCCAGCGAGCCGACGTGATCGAAGATGAAGACCCGGTCGCGCATCACCGCCGCGGCGTGGTCGCAGTCGCGCGGACCAGGGCTGCCCTTCGCCGAGGCCTGGCGGAACATGCGCTCGAGCGTCTTGCGGGCCGACATCTCCAGGCTGATCGTCAGCGACTTGTACCCCTGCTGCGCCAGGTCCAGCATCACCTGGCCGCTGAGCATCGACTTGCGGCTACCGTTGGAGCCGGCCCACAGGGTCACCTCCTCCGGACGGAACTGGAGCAGGTTCTGCGCCTTGGGCCATGCCAGGGTGGCGTGGCGCTCGACGTTGCCGACGCCGGAGAAGGCGCGCTTGATCTCGTCCAGCAGGTCATCAGCCGTGCGGACGTGGGCGGAAAAATCGGGCTCGGCCATGTAGTCGGCGAGCTCGATATCGGTGGCATGCACGATCATCGTTGGATCTCCAGAAGGCCGAGCTGCCTCAGCAGCCAGCGCATGATGGTGGGGGAACAGCGGACGGGGAGCAGGTCGACCTCGTAGCCGTCGGCAATCTCGACGTCGTCGCCGTCGATGCTGACGCGCGGCCCGCGGTAGGCCTGGAACAGCTTGCGGACCTCCGGCAGCCAGACGAACAGGCCGACCTCTGACGCCGGCAGGCGATCGAAGGCGGCGCAGATCTGAGCTTCCAGGTCGACACCCCTGCGAGCAATGAGCGCTGCGGCCATCAGATGCCTCCCGCCCAGGGAACGTGCGCGCCGTTCTCTCCGCCAGAGCCGAGGTTGCCCAGGTAGCTCTCGAAGTTCGCCGCTCTGAACAGCGTGGAAGGCCGCAGGTACTCGGCCATGTCCGGCTTGTCCTTCCACGCCTGCACGCGATCGTCGATCACTGCCCGAATTTGCTCAGGGGTAGCGGACTTCAGCCTTGCCAGCACCAGACGCAGGTTGCTGTCCACCTTCCGAAATTGCTTACCGGTCTTCTCGTTCAGGTACTCCAGCAGTTCAGCAGCAGGGTCGGGCTTGCCCGACATAGTCTTTGAATCAGGAATCAGAGAATCAGGAATCAGAGCGATTGCCCTCGGGCTTGCCTCGGACTTATCCGGGATAAATCCAGGGCTTGCCTTGGGTCTGCCTCGGGCACGTTCGCCATTCGCCTCGAACATCTCCGGAGCAGGTAGGCGGCTCTCGCGCTCCTGGTGGTGCGGACTCTGGTGCTTCGCGAAGTTCGTGACCTGGATCAGGCGGTGCTCGCCGGTCGCGTAGCGCTGGATGAGCCCGCGGTCGTGCAAGGCTTGGAGCAGCGCGTCGACATCGCAGTCGTCGCAGGGCAGCAGCTCGATCTTGATGCGCTTGGGGCGATCCTCGAGGCGTCCGGCGCGGTCAGCCAGGCACCACAGGCCGATGAACAGCAGTCGTCCGAGCGGGTCGATCTCGGCCAGTTCCTCGTTCAGGAAGAACGCCGGCTTGATGTTGCGTGCACGGGCCATGGTCAGCACTCCCGCGCGATCTGTGCCGCTACCAGCGCGCGCAGGCGCAGGCGGCGATGCCACTCGATGCAGACGATGCAGCGGCCGGAGACTTGGCAGGAGCAAGCCGCATGCCAGAGGTTTCGCGCGAGGTGCATGCGCCCCAGGCGCAGCGGGATCACGACGGCTTTCGTTTGGGGAGCGTTCACAGCAGGACCCCCTGGCGCGGCTCGCTCACCAGCACGTAGAGCGCGACGCTGTGCGTGCGACCGGCGTCGGTTTCGCGCTGGACGCGATGGCTGACGATGTCGTAGCCCTGCTGGTGGCGCAACTCGAAGATCCTCGCCGCCGGCATCATCGTGTCCAGCTCGCGGCGAGCCGTCACGGTGTCGATGGAGCCGTGCTGCTGCAGGTAGGCCAGGAGCCGTTGCTGCTGTGCGCGGCGGCTATTACCATTCGAGTGCTGATTGTTTTTCTGATCGCCCGCCCCCGTGCGGGCTTTCTTTTTGTCGGGGTGGTCGGAGAGCCTCATCAGGCACCTCCGCTGACCAGTGCCAGCAGGTCACCGGCTTTCCAGGCGAGGCGGCCGCCGATCTTGATCGGCTTCACGCCGTAGGCGTGGCCTTGCTGGCAGTAGAGCTTGCGCAAGGTCTGACCGCTCTTGCCGAGGAAGGCCGCGGCGTCGCGGGTGGCCAGCACCGCGCTGGACGGCATCTCGGCCAAGTTCGGGATGTGTGCAGGGGCGTTCATCGGAATCGCTCCGAGAGTTTCGATACCCCGTCACAGTCGGACCAGGAAATTCCCCCGGCAAGCCAGCAACGCACGACCCTTCAAACACCCTGGAAGCCGCTTATTTCCTTGCTTTCAGCGCCATCAAGCGGCGCACCGGGGAATGCCGCCCCGCGATTTCCTGGATTTCCCGGATTTCCCGGCTCGCGATCACGCTTTCGGATGGCCCCCGTTCCACCAATGCTTGCCCTGCAGAGCCTCCCGTTTGATGTTCTCGGCTGTCAGCCACTCACCGCGTGCGCCCTTGATGCCGAGGCGTCGCAACTCAGTCTCGACATGTTCAGCGTAGTAGTTCAGCGTGCCTCGTGTTCCGCCATTGGGCGCCGCTAGGTCGAGTGCGAGCTTCGCCTTGGCGATCTTCAGGGCTTCCGCTTTCCAGTCGGACTCAGCCTGGGCTTCCCCTGCATGAGGTGTCACCTGCTTCGCCGACGCGGCTTGCGAATCGACTAGTAGCGCACTGCCCAGCAAGTCGGGCGCGTGGTCTGCGGCCCAGGCGCGAAGTTCCCTCTTTTCCATGTACAGCACCTCGCTCCACTTCGGCGGCAACGGCAGGCCCTTCGGCCACGGCAGGCCAGTCGGTACTTGACGTAGCGGTAACGTGGCCGCCTGTGCCTCGAATGCACGCATGATTTGCCCCTCTACAACCGTGCGCAGCGTGCATTTCTCGTGCTCCGCAAGCGACGGGTAGCCGGGGCCTGAGTTGCGCTCGACGTGCTCAACAGCAATCCAGTAGGCCCACAGCTCGGGCGGCGCTCCGAGGCTCGGCGTCGCGGCCAGTTCGGCCAACTCCTGCGAGTCTGTGCCTCGCACTTTCACGCTGAAGGCTTCCGGCTCCACTTTGTAGCCCCTGGCCTCACTGGCGATGCGTGCGGCCTCGCACATGGCAACCCAGTTCGTGAACCCGCCTGCGGCCTTGATGAGCTCGGCATTGCGGCGCTCCGCTTCAATCTGCGCCTCGGTCCAGCCCAGTTCGCGCATGGTTGCGACGGCCGCGGGTATCAGGGCGTCGCCTTGGTCGTCCGGAGTTTCTTGCTTTGTCAT
>JAEHJW020002670.1_pt1 | contig 15830 bp, 16 predicted proteins | sample 9271431 | NCBI WGS metagenome assembly JAEHJW02
ATACAGTCCGGGTCGGAACAATGGGGATGATAAATTCCCACTTCATGCTGAAATTCCTGAACGAGTACTTTTTGGTCGACGGTGTCTCTGATATCAGTACACTCGAAGAGATGCCGAGAGAATGCAGACTTCCTGATTTTCTTCTCGAAGAGATTGATTTTCAGAAGCTATGAACTTCTATGTACCATTCTTTCCTGTCAGGTTGTTGGCTGCAGAGTGGATCTTCTTTGTACCTTTCAATGTAAAGAGACTTCACTCGCATCACGTCGTACTGGAGATAGAAAGGCAGTAAAAAGTTGAAAACAAGCCACTGGAGGGATTTGAACCCCCGACCTGCTGATTACAAGTTGGACAGAATTCGTGACGAGTTCGTTAAATGGCTTAAAAACAGAAACTTGTCAAAATCATACGTAAAGGATTTATTGGGAACATTTGACAAGGAGATCAGATTTTTAGACTTTTATGATATTGACTCCCTGCGGAAGTATCTAGAGAGTTTAAAAAGCAAAACAATGGCGGTTAATTCTCTTCGCGCAGTATGTAACTTCCTTGAATACAAAGGAGCTCAAAAAGAGGAATTGTCAAGAGTTCGTTCAATTCTGAAATCTGAGAAAGGTCACTCCGATAATTTTGTTCCGTCAGACGAACAGGTCATAGAAGCTCTGAAAAATATAACTGAAAAACGTTTCAGATTGATGTTTCTTCTCTTAGCCTATTCCGGAATAAGAGGAACTGAATTGACAAAGATGGTAAAGGAATTTGACAAAGACAAGCTAATCCTAGATGGCAAAATTGCAAAGTACCAGCTATTCTACTCAAGAGGTCAGAAAAACAACTATTACGTTTATTTGCCGAGACATATTGGGGAGCAGGTGCATAAATTCTACATTCACCCAAGCACTATAACACATCAGATTAGCAAAACTGGACTGGCACCAAAATATCTTCGAAAGTGGCTCTATAATTTCCTGATTTACAACAATGTTCCTGAAGGTGTTGCTGACTTCATTGAAGGCAGGTCTGCGAACACTGTTGGAAGCATGCATTATTTGGCAAGAGCTAAACAAGCTGATCACTGGTATAGTCTTATAGTTGACAAACTGAAGGAGACGCTGGAACTTGGTTAATTTTGTTAGGAAATATTGTCTTTCTCAAGGACTAACTTCTTCACACCATTAAAATGTAAATTGCCTAAGAACTTATATTATTAATAATTTACAGAGTTCTGTCTTAATGCTACTTTATTTCATGGACTGATCCAAGTCTTCAATTCTGACTATTTTTTCAAAATCTGAACCGTTTTCTTTTCTCAAGTAATCCAGTACTCTCTTGTGAACCGCCATAAGATATGAAACATGGCCTATCTTCATTGTCTCATCAAACTCATCATAATACGAAAACTCTGTTCCTGAACAATCTTTACGTGTAAATGTTATTCTGCAAAGAGGCACATTTAGGCCAATATTTAGAAGAATATAAAAGTTCCTCAAGTAAAGTTTTTAAGCATTAATTGAAGGCAGATCTGTGAACACTATTGGAAGCATGCATTATTTGGCAAGAGCTAAACAAGCTAATCACTGGTAGGTTCTTATAGTTGAAAATTAACCATTTCCATAAAGTCTACACTAAAATGTGTCTTACAGCTAATATTATGACAGTTTTTGCATCTATTTATTACATTTGAGTGTGAATTGTCATGCTTTTCCTATTAATAATTGTAAAGAGCCATTGTCCCATTGAAATTATAATGGCCAAAATTAGGACCTTAGAAGAGTAATGCTGTTTTTTACAGTTCATATCCATTCCTAAGGTTTCGGCGATTCCCATAATTGCAGATTAGTTTGTGATAAATAAATAATCTAGAGAAACTTCGGTCGCTTCCCGTGACTATTTTTTCAAATTTGGGTGTTTTGATTCTATAAGTTGCATAATCGTTGGAAAAAAGCAGTGCTTCTCTAAGCTTTTGAATTGTTACGTGATCTCACGTTTTGAATATTCAGTATCAAAAGCGATAAAGAGAACGTCTTTCCATTTGATTTCAAAAAGCAAGAGCCGATTATCTATGATGGCTTCAACTGTAAGCATATTGGATAACTCAATAACTCTGCAGTACTTTGCTGCGTTGTGCAGGAGAGAATTTTCAGAAGTATAAACCATTGCATGAATTGACTCTATGCCCGTGAATTTAAAAAAATAGAAATTCTGCATTTTATAGTAAATACTGTTTCTCAATCTGGAGGCATACCATAAAAAAAGTAAAAAAAGGACGTAGTAACCCCATGGAGTATAATACACATAACTTCCATAAAGTATAGAATAGCTTGCTGGAATGAGCTCATATAAATAGATAACAAAATACAAGATTCCAAAGCCAAGAAATCCCCAATAAATTGAGAAAGACCTGGACAAGGAATATGTACGTCTTCTCTTCTTCACCACATTTTTGCCGTATGGCTCACGATATAGTTTATACAATTTCCTTTGTAGAATCTTAGTATAAATGCAGGGGAATATTGCGAGAATAAATATTGTTACACTTGATATTAGACAAAACTGTAGAAACCCAACCTTATAATCTTGGAAATAAATATATACGTAGATAGGTACTCCCAATGCCACGAAAAATGAAAAAAAAGCGAAGAGAAGCAAGATTCCCCAATTCATCTTGTTTTGTTTAAAAAATTCATTGGCGTCGGCTAAACTTCTCCTAAGAATACTGATAATCGGTGATCGTTTTCTGTAAAAAGAGAACATCACTTTCCAGTTCTCTCCCGTAAACTCTAATAAAGTGATCAATACCAGAATAACGGTGAAGATCGCAGTAATCTCAGGCAAGAGGTAAGATATAGAATTCATCCACTATTATCAATATTTAACTATTATAAATTTATTACATAACGATTTCTAATTCTCGCAACTAGAAAAGTGATTCTGCCAAGCATGGTATTCTTTTGGTCAAAGTGAATAGTTGGAACTCGCAATTCCAATGTGAGTACAATTGTTCATTTTTTCACTCTATAGATCATCCGTTGTATGTGCAGATTTAATCTTCTCTAAAGTGGTGTGTTTTCCTCTGAAGATATTCTTTCGACCTGCAGGTATTTGATGCACCGGTACCTCAGACCCTAAGCGCAAAATTTTCTTACCTTGATTCCTAAGCTCTAAAAAAGTGCTTCTTGAATGCCTCCCAGAAAATTCCCTTATTACATTATCATTCAATTCTACGACTTCTCTCACTTCAAAAACTTTCGACACGACATGGTTATCTGCATCGTATAGAGCTAAATAATCAGGTTTTCCTTTCACTCTAATAAATCCCCAAGCTTTGTATTTTCTAACGAATTCCAAGCCGGTGTCTGGCCCAGCATACCTGAATGACTTTAATAAGACAACATCGCTTCCATTTTGAACCACTTCATTAACATCATTATCGTCCTCGGTCAGGTTTGAAGTGTACTCAACAGAGACTTCCACGTGCTCAGATACGAATTCCTTGTCATTTATTCCTGAATCAGCAGATATTTTATCAATCAAGCTGTCCTGTAACTCCTGTCTTTTATCGTCCACAAATTGCCTCAATTTTCTAAGTCTTTCCACAGAAGACAGAAATTCCTCAAGAGCTCCGGGAAAGCTCTCTTTACAGAGAGCTTCAAATACAGATAGATCCTCATGGTCTTGCTCATATCGCCAGATAAATACTGGCCTGTTTGAATCTTCTTTGAATAGAATTAACTTCTTACCGTTGTATAATGCCCCATATTTGCAATGAAGTACACGATAATAAGCATGAACCTGATCATAAGCATGGGTGTCTCCCTCTATTTCAACTACAGGGGACTTTGCATCCAAGATAAAGCAACTACCTTCATTTGACACTTTGTAATCAGCGTACTTTGTTTCATGTCCAACTTGCATTGGTACCTCGATACCAACTTCATCTTCATTTGTCAGGTCATAACCCATCGCTTCCAAAAGCTTTACGACCACTACCTGAGAGAATCTTCTTTCAGACTTGATATCCAGGGTCGCACCATTAATAACTTCTCTGCTTAATTTTTCTGAGCTCAATACTTCTCCACCATCCAGAGAGTAGTACGTTAAGAGACGTAATCAATTTTGCGTTGTCTAGCCATTTTTAGTAGGTTAGTTCCTAGAGATTATTCTTTTAGAACTTACTTGAATGAAGAAAATGGAGAGGATTTTACTACACCTATGACGAATATAAATTTGTCTCTCATTGCACTCATGTCATGGGTACCATGTTGGCGGAATCTCAACTTGTTTAGTTATTACTATCCAGTTGTATTCGTCGAGAAATTTTGTGATTGGCTTCCCCTCTGCTTCAAGAAAATGAATAGTTCTCTTAACAGCCTCAATTTTAGAGGCTTCGGTTATATTTTTCAAATTCCCCTCATACAACGTTTTTAGATTCAAAGAGAGCTTAGAGGAAATCATTCCATCTTCATCTCGAAGTGATCTTGCAATTATTTGCATCTTGCCAAGGAAAAACATATATGCACTCGGGCCGTAAGTTATCTTCTGGTTCTTTAGATAATACATTCTTATCTCATTATCCCACATCACGAAGAGGTCAGGCTTGATTATATGGAGTATCTTTGATACGCCGGTATCATTGATGCTGTGTATTTCGTCTAGGCAATTATACAAATCCGTAATTCTTTCCCTAGCGTGCGTATCACTCAGGTCCAATTCGAGGAGTGAATTGGGAAGTACTTCTAGCAACGTTTTTACCTTGCTGTTGTACTTTTCATTTATCCACGTGGAAACATTCGTGGAAGACACCCTCATTCTCCAGTGATTGAGAAAATCGACTATGGCATTTCCGGGGCTGTCTTTCTTCAAGTCCCTCCTCACCTTAATGGAAGCATCTATGTAAGATGTGTCCTCGCCCATCGCATTGTACAAGAAAGTGGCCCATTCGAGATTCTTTGCATTTATCATACATACCAACCACAAGACCATGGGATCTCAGTATAAGAGTATAATCTTGAAATGCGACAATATAGGGGAAAAGTTTAAAATTTGTGTCTTTCTTTTATATTCCTTGTTTCTATGTTTTCGGGTGGAGGGACCTTATAATGTTTAAATTGCCTAAGAACTTATATTATTAATGATTTCAACCGATTATCATGCATATTAAAATCAGAATTGTCATTCTCCGTTCTCACAAACACATTATAATTTTAAGATAAAATTATAATTTTTTTTACAAAAAGAGCAGTGTGGAACACCTTATTAACCAGATGGATGAGTAAAACATTATAATTTTGGGTAAAGTATAATGTGATTATTACGCTAAATACCATAAAAAAATCCCCGCTCAATAACTATGTTGGGTACTACTGAATAACCCATTAGGGCGCTTTCTTTATAGCGTTTGCAGTATTGTCACATACGATGCCCTACCACTACCTGGCTTTTCATAATCAATAAACCCGTCCCTTTTCAAAACCCACAGAACACAACTCTGCGAAGTAATTCCAGTTTTCTTTCTGATATCGCTCACCTTGACCCTATCACCAACCTCATATTCTGAAAGGCATTTCTTGACCTTTCCAATGCGGGAACTGTATTTCGCATGCTTTTTCCGCTCTCTCTGCACTTTTTCAGATTGTTTCAGGATCAACATTCCGTTTTCATCAAAGAGTTGACTCATAATTCATCCCCTTGAACCTTGAAATCCTTCCCTGGAATGATTCTTTTACATTTCTTACAGTAGAGCCCAACATTTATATTTCTGATGTCAACAGTAATAAGGGGCATCAGCTTTTTGTGGCACTGTTTGCAGTTCGTCATTTTCAATATGACCTCAGAGTGAACTCATCCTCTGAATTCCACTTAATGTCCCTGATCAATTCTTGTGCCCTCTCAATCGCCTCTTTGTATACCTTGAATGCCACTTTTTCTGTTCTTTCATACTCTCTCTTGAGAGGATTCACTGCATTTTCATATTCATCTTGCGCTTTTTTCAGAGCTTCCTCATACATTTTCCAAACTTCTTCTCTCTCTATTTTATCCATTTATTCAACCTCCTGACACATTATATTAGCGACTGTGTTTCCCTGCCATTTACTGCTTAGTTTATATCGCATTTTGTTAAACTCCACTGAGCACTACTGGCGTGATTATGAGATATGAAATGATGAGCCAGAAAACAAACATCAGAATCATTGTTTTGTACCCGATGACGAGTCGATGCAGAATCATGGTGATGGCGATTGCAATAAAGAATGGAAGGGAGAGCATAATGCCATTCAATTCATAATATAACGTTGTGTTCTTTCCAATTGCGTAGTCATTCATTATTTTTAGAATAATGATTATGAAACTCACCATACCAAGGAGTAGTGTTCCGAAGACCCGTGGGTTGAACCTCGTCATCACTGTATTTAACATCTTACCCTCCTAAATTTTTTCAAAATAACTTTTAATAAACTTTTCCCAGTTGAGTGGTGGTGAAACCCATCCCTTTACCTGCTCGGGTCTGGTATTATAAAAAGCCTTCTTAATTATCGTCAAACGAGCTCTGATGAGGGCGAGTTCCTGCATGAGGTCAGCAAGTTCCAATTTACTAAAACCCTCAGTATGGTATTTTTGTCTGTCTTCTTCCCACGTCTGAGGGTCGTGTATATATCCACCCCAACGTCTTGCTTTTTCATACTGATTGGGAAACCATCTGATATCTCTACAACGAGGACAAACCCTCAATATTGGTGTGAAGTGCTTGACATGTTCCTTGTCCGTCCACTGGACGGATGCAGTGTGCATGAAAACTTTCTTACCCTCATAATGGCACCTGCGACAATACTTCCCTAACTGTTCTTCTTCGTCCTTGATTTGGGTTTGGAGCAATTCCAACTCTGATAAATTCTCACCCATACACTTTTATTCTTGACTCGATATATAAAACTATATTTATGGAAAAACACACTGGAAAATTAGATGATAATACTGTGAAATCCTTATTCCAAACTTGAAATAAAGAACAGAAAACTGTGAATTTTACCATGTAATTTTAAGATACTAGATGGTATTTAGAAGGATAAAAGGTTAAAAGACCCCAACCAGAAATGTATAATATGGTGGGATTTTCGCCTCGTGCAAAAGTGAAAAAATGAAGTTTCTTAAGCAGACACTTGTCCGACATTTATATGGAAAGATTTATTTAAATTAAACTTATCTGAAGTTTAAGACCTGAATTTGACGAGGACGAGTATTCTAGAGTTGATCTTAGATGACCGATGAGAAAAATAAAAAAGAAGAGGGTAGTTCTGTTAAAAATCAAATGACCAAGACTCAGTTTCCAAGAAACACTTTAAACGAAGCTATAAAAGTTACACAAGTAATTTGGCAGGATAACGCTGGAATGCCTTATCAATTAATTGATGTAGCAAAGAAGTTAGGCCATTCTCCAACTAGTTCAAGTTTTCGTGCATTGATTAGGTCAGCATATAGATATGGACTGATTAAGGAAACCTTCAGTCAAGATAATATAAAACCTATATCTTTGACACCACTTGGTAAATCAATTGCAGCACCAACACCTGACGAAAATCTAAACGGTTTAAAAAGAGAGGCTCTTGAAAACCCAGATTTGTTTAAAAGAGTTCTTTCTACACTTGATGGCAAGATTCTCCCGCCATCGGATTCCTTTAAAAATATGTTGATGAGAAATTTTCAGTTACCAAAGGATGATGCAGAATCCAGCTATATTATATTGACTAAAAATATCCAGGAGCTAGGGCTTACAGAAGAAATACAAGGAAAGACTTATGTTAGATTAAATAAGTTAGGTAATGTTAGCACTAATAAATTGTCTGAAGAAGATGGGGGCTATCAAGATGGACATGTTTCGTATCCTAATACAAACATAGACGTTGTCAAGAATGAAAACTCTTTAGTAGAAACAAAAAGTGAGGCCCCACAAAAATTGAAAGTTCCAAAAGTTTTCATCTCACACAGTAAAAATAAATCGGTAGTAACTCAGATAAAGGAAATGCTTGAGTTTGGAGAATTTGAATACGAAATAGCGGAAGAACGAGAAACACTAGCCATACCAATCTCAGAAAAAGTTTTTGGATTAATGGAAAAATGTAATTGTGCCATTATTAACATAAGTGCTGATGAAGAAAAGAAGCAAAGTGACTCTAGTTATGCAATAAATGAGAATGTGTTAATAGAAATTGGGGCAGCTTATCTTCATTATAAACGAAGGGTGATTTTATTGATAGATAGTAGACTCATTGGAAAACTCCCAAGTAACATCAAGGAACTAGTATCTATTAGGTATGAAGGGGAGGATTTGTCATGGAACGCTGGAAGACAACTACAAAATGCATTGAAAGAGTTCAGAAGTCAATTGTAAAGGGTTTTATTTGACTCATCAAGTTAGTTATTGTTTACTACTAATAACCCTATTTTAAAAATTGTAAGACTAGTTCCTTTTCTCTGTTAGTCATTCCATATAGTTGAAAAATCATTTCATTCAAAATATGATCATTGCTCTCTATAATTGCCTTTATCTTTATTGATCTATTTGTTTCAGAAATCCTTGAATTCAGGAGTTCTACGTTAAGGTTAACCTGTTCCTTGCTCAATTTAGAAATTTTTTCTATATCTAACTTGTTGCCCAGCACTATCGGCAACCTCTCGATAAATCTCTTACCATAAGAAAAATATCCGCCTCTAAAGGGTGTGCTGATGTTTTTCAGATAGAATTCCAGAACATTAGAGTTAAGGAGAGCTAGTACAAAATAGTACACTTTCTGATCACTATCGTTTAGTACTATTCCGTACCCACCGGCATTACCACCACCAACAAAATAATACTCTCCTTTCAAATCTATTGCAAATGTATTGTTAGATGCTAGAACCTGTGTAATGATTTTAGGTTGTTCAAATTTCTCAAGATTCTTACGGTATATGTATTGATGCCAATCATCATGATTTTCAAGTCTATGATATTCTCTTGACTTTAACTGAGATTCATAGTGTTCAAAATATCTATAGGCGAGAGGGAACTTTTCCTTAATTTCAGAGAGGGGTATCAAGGAAGCCTTGCCATTTTCCACAAAATAAGGATAGACAACATAAAAGCCTTTCCAATCAACATTCCATTTTCTTATATCTTTGCCTTTTAACAGTTTCTTAAGAATTGCCTTTTCGACAACGAATTCCAGATGATCTTTTATGTTCCTTATTTTTACCGTCTCTTTAGCATCTGAAATAACCTCGATAAAATATATTGGGTCTGCACTAGTTTGTAGCCCTACAAAAATATTCTTTGAAATTTCCCCAAGAGATTCCCCTTTACCTTTCAGTTTTTTCATCAAACTGTTCACTTTGTTGTTAGATAGAATCCAAGACTCGTTTTCCTTAGGGATAAGTAGCCTATATTTCTGGAAAATGTCTGGATTTGAAATCTCTGACAATGAGAATTCGTCTATGGATTTTGGTTCCATATATTCAAATTCTTTATTTTCTTTGTTCTTTAAAAACAACAAGCATGTGTAATTTGTAGCATCACCGAATATCTGTATATCCTTGAAATCAACTAATTTGTGCAGAGTTTTAGATTCAGCTATTACATTTCTTAGACCAAGACCATAATCGGAGTTAACAAATTTTGAGGGAATTATAAAACCGATATCTCCGTTTTCCCTCAATAATTTGAGAGATTTTTCAACAAATAGGAGGTAAATGTCATAATTCTTAAAAGCTGACTGGAAATTGTTGCTAAAATAGTCTACTTCCTTATCTCCAAGATTCTGAATCCTAACATAAGGCGGATTCCCAATAACGATGTCAAATTCACCCTCTTTCATTATCTCTGGAAATTCTTCTTCCCATTTGAAAGCTCTATCAGAAATAGAAGGATCATCAATCAAACTGTTTCCAACCTTGATGTTATTTTGTAAAATTGGCAATCTATGTTTCCTTTCAGAGATCTGCAATAACAAGTTTAACTGAGCTATTTCTACAGCTTTGGGATCAAGGTCAACACCGAAGATGTTATTCTTGAGAATTTCTGTTTTAGTTGAATAAAATTCAATTTCTTTTCCTTCCATGTCAGGATTGAATTTTGTTTGTTTAACTGTCCTTACGCTCTCTGAAATATCTTTGTTTTTCTCATAATATTTGTTCCAGTATTCCTCCAGTTCTTTGTAAGCCCTTATTAGAAAACTTCCAGAACCACAGGCCGGATCAAGTATCCTAACCTTACGAATTTCCTCAGGTGTATGTGTTTTTATGTATTCGCCAACAGTGTTCTTTACGATGTAGTTGACAATGTAAGAAGGAGTATAGTAGATGCCCTGTTCTTTCCTATGAGTCTTTGATTCCTCAAGTTTTGCTCTCTTTGGAGTTTGTTTTAGTATATTCCCTAAATATTGCTCATAAATTTTTCCCAAGACATCTGCATCTAAAACTGCAAAATTATACGAGTAAATTGCACCTTCTGGAGAGTAAAGGCCTTGTATAACCTCAGACAGTGCCTCGTTACTAATGTCAACTTGATCAGAGATGTGTATTGTTTTAGTATCCTTTCCGAAAAGCCCACTATTGTAAACATCACGGTAATGTTGGTAAAGCTCCCTTACCTTTTTTATTAGTTGACCCTTTTCCTTTTGTGAGAATTGGTTATAATAGGATTTCAGATTCTTCGATTCGTATCCCCTATCTTCAGCATTTCTGATGAATACTAATCGGTCAAGAATTCTTTGTACAGTTTCATCAATATCATCTTCCGAAACATGTGGATTGTTCTTCTTAATGTCTTTTGAAAGTGTTTCCCTGAAATGAATCATATCCAGAAGAAGTTGTTCGTCAACTGGCCTTTTCATGAGTTTCTTTCCATTTACAAGGGCCCATGTATCCAATAATCCCTTTTCAAATCCCCTTTTGCTAAGAAGTTTCAGTTTGTCTCTACCATTTTCACCCAGGTATTCTTCTGATTTTAACGTAAAGGTCCATTCTGATTTACCACTGTCAGCATTGTACACCGCTAATGTCTCAAAATTTGTAAGGACGGCCCAACTGCATGATTTGAGCCATGCGTAATTTACTGCCTGTTTATCATAGCCTGTACCAAATACAATCCCTTCTTCCTTCAGAGATTTTGCTTCAAGATAGAATTTTGTAATTCCATTTATACTAAATCCATAATCACTTCTTTTTCCAGCAATATTTTCTTCGTATGACACTGAATCATTGTGATTTTGCCTGTTCTCTGTGTTCCAGCCAAGTGCCTTAAAGAAAGGAGTGATAAAAACCACTTTTGTCTGTTCCTCAGTGTATCCTTTGATTTTGTCTTGCGTTTTTTCACTTTTGTACTTTTCTATTAACTCCGCTATTCTATCAAAATCAATTTTATAGTCCTCCTCATTTTCTTTTGAGCCTTTAACATTATTCATATCAGTTGCCTTTGCCTTTCTATAGACTTTAACTGCCTCACATTCATTAAAGTTCGCTAATCTATTCATAATACAACTTGTTGGTCATTTATCTTTCAAATCCTTGATCTAGCACGTATTATAGGTAGGGGAACATCTATTAAACACGGTTAAACCATTTCTAAAATGATGTATTATTTATCTCAACCCGCTAAAGCCTTACTTTTTGCTTCTTTGAGTTCACCCTTCGGATTACGCGAAAGGTAATAGTTTCCAGAAAAAACTAAATGAGAGTCCGTGTGAGTGCCTTTGTATCATATGTCTTTCCGAATTGTCTGGTATGCATCAGTGATGAAAACAATCCAAAGCATGGTCGGAACCAAAAAAATCAAAAAATATCAGTGGTTTCTGAACATTTTATCTACAAAATTGACCTTCTCACGGTCAATCAATAACATTATATATCCCCAGACAGTTTGATTCCATAATTGGTACTTTTGTTATTGGGGATTATAATACAAAACTTAGTCACTCCTGCACTTTTTATGTTCGTTTGGGAAATAACAACGGTTCGCTCACATAAGAAATTGCTTGAGATAGCTGTTCGTGACCTCCGAATCGTTGAAAACAATACTCGTCCACCATCAGATGTTGAAGAGAAGTATCCGAAGGAAATTATCATTCGTGTTGAAAAAGAGATGGAAAGAATACGAAAAGATGCACGCCACTTTCATGACAGCTCGGTAAGAGATTCCTATGCGGACTTTGTTCACAACATACAATTGGGGCAGTCTTTACAGGTTCTCATCTCTGTCGCAAATGCTGCTTTTTACTATATTACTTCTCCTCAATACATATCGCTGGTATTATTGCTCCAGGCAATTGTTTCATCAGTTGTAGGAGTAGTGTTTCTTGAAATAAGACACAGAAATTATCCAAGAGAAATCAAGGTTCTCTAATCATCAAACCCATCTGATTTCACTACAGGTCATAGTATGTGACGACATCTATTGAATCTGCCCTGAAAGCTGAGAAGAAGAAAGAGTAATCTTTCTCCAAATTTTTACTTTATCAAGACGTTAAAGCTTTATAAATAGCATAGACCCAGCCCGCAATGAATCCGATGAAGAAAGTATAATAGAGCCCCTGCTGTATATCATATTGATATTTAACTGGAAATGAATATGCCACATCAAAAGAAAGTTGAGTGAATAGCAAAGTTTCTGCAGTTCCATTAAATATATCAGTGAAATTCATTACTCCCGTTAGGTTGATGTAATTATATGCACTGGCAAAAAGAAGTAAGATTCCCACTATAACGAATACAGCTATGGCCCCCTTAGCTCCCATAAATTTACACAATGAATATATATAAATATTTGCGTCAAATACAAACTTATAGGAAGTGTTAATTACCCTCAAATTTATACAACTGGTGATGGGAGAACCTATCAACGTTGCCGGCTTGATATTAATATTTAAGGAGCAAATGGGAAGAAAAAGGGAAGGAAATAGAGTATAGCTTCCCATTTACTAATGATTAATTTTATTTCTTAAATCCTACCTTAATTACTAATAATTTTACAAAAGGGAAAAAAGGGAAGATTTTTTTTTCAAATTACTCTCTTGTTCAAATTAGTAAAGAGCATGTATATCCTATTATTACCTTCCCTTTTTTCCCTTTTGCTCACAAACCCTTAAAAATTAGGTAAAAATAATCTATTAATAACTTCCCATTTCCTTCCCTTTTCTCTATTTGCTTATGTTGAGAATGATTTATGTAATCCAGAAGTCATTAATTTCCTTTTTACTTTTTTGATTGTTAAATTCTTTTTCTATTTCTTCATATGTTATTTCATCCGAAGGAAAGAACAATCTTACAATTTTTCCCTTTTTTGGTTTCTGATGAACAATTAGTATCTTGTCTAAGTCAGAAAGTTTCTTATAAATAGCCTCCAGATTTTCATATTTTGTGGTTTGATAAATTAAAGTATGTGGTACCCCAGGATTTCCGGACTTATTCCTATAATTTGATTTTATTACCTCGAGCACTCTGTTATGTTTTTCATCTACTGATCTTAATGATTCTTCCAGTTTCTTGAGCTCGTCAATATATCCTTTTGTTGTTTCTTTTACAAGTTCAATTGCGAGGTCTAAGTGTTTGGGTTCAACTGTCCACTTTCCTTCGGAAATTGCAAAATTTATGGCTATTCTGCTTAATAGATGCGGGTCTTCATATGGGTATGAGAATGAATCTTCATCCTTTACTCTGTAAACTGCCATGTGTCGTATTTGTTCCAGTTTCTCCAGAATCTTGTTATCAAATTCAATTTCAACTGCCTTAAATTCAGGGACAGTTGAGGGTTCATTATTTGTATCCTCTATAATTTGGTAAGTCAGGCCACTCTGTATTATCATTTCTGCAAGAGTTATGAGTCTCCTTGTGAAAACTTCTTTGAACTCCTGGAAAAGCTGATTTGCTTTCGGTCTATAAGATATTGAATCATCCACCATATCACTTGACCTCAAGCTTACATTCCAACATCTTCTTGCCAGTCCTATTCTTAAGAAGTTCCCGTTTAATTCACCTGGGTGCATGGTTGCTATCATAGTAGCATAATAACCGGCTTCTATCTTCATTCCTTTTGTTGGGTCCTTTAGAGACTGAGTAAATCTCTTACCATCATATACTTGTAAGAGAAGAGTCGTTCTGCCCGAATCATATTTCCCTGAATTTTCCATTTTAATCAGTGTATAGAATTCATCAACACTGTAATGGGCAAATCGCCGATTTTCAAAGACCTTTATCAGACCTTCTATGCTTCCGTCAAAAGTTAGCGATTCGTTTTCATGCATTACAGGCATCGATTTCAGAGCTTTCTCCACATCCTTTGTAATGTCATCACATAGTTGCATTAATGAAGTCTTGTGGAAGAAGTCCGGTCTTGCAGATAAGATTAAAAATATATTTGGTCTTGGTTTTGAAATATCTAGACCTTTAACTTCGAAGTAAGAACCCAAGACCCTTGATATTGTGGTTAGGACTACTGGCATAAGGGCAGTTTCATTATATCCAGCACATCTTGCCCAATGGTAGACAAAGTCTTTTAGGTTAAGCTCGTGCACTCTTTTATCTGTAGATTCTGATTCTAACAAAATATTATAAATGAACTTCTCTGCCTCATTAAGTATCTCATCCTTTTCATCTACAAATTCATTATCCGGCGCTTCCACACATTTTATATTCTCGTTTTGTATATTTTGCATTAAGATCACTTCCTGCTCCTGTTCACCGACAGGGGCAATTTTTTCAATTCTTGCTTTTATCCTTTCTTTCTGGATACAGAACCAACAATCCCATTCTAGTATCCTTTATTTCCACCAAATCACCTGCATTCATGTTATACAGATCGGTTAGAGTCTTCGGAAGAGTCAGTGAACAACCTTTCCCATTTGCAGTCAATTTTCTTTTCAAAACCATTTTTTTTTACCTTAACCAAATAATTTGTTTACCTATTTAAAACTATATTTAGTCGTAGAGCACGTATAATCCTCACTCTGCGAGTGATATAAACTTTCAAAAATCCTTGTAAAGAGAAGTGAAATTGGCAACGTTAAGCTATTCATGATCTACTCTTCAATGATTGATTCCAAGACTGCCACGTAGCAAGTTTTTCGAACTTGTATGATCTTGAATTGCCCAAATTTTTCGAGGAGATTGTCATCAATGAGGTTTTCATTTTCTATCAGTATGATTCTGTTGTCGATACCTGTTATTTCTTCATCCTGTAGAACAAAAACCTGTGTAGAAGCCACGTACCTATGGTTTTCTTTTCCTCTATGGATCTTCCTCTTTACTATCTGTCCCTTCTGAAGTCCCTGAAAGCTCTTGTCTCTTGGTTCTGTGTTTATCATTGTATCTGAGACAATTTTGTCGTAATTATTTTCAAACATATTAAGAACATAGTTTTTTCATATTTTCAGATTATGTTCTCCAATAAGCTTTATCGTAATTTCATACATGCTTGTGTTTAGTACCTTTTTATTTTTATTGTACGAATACGATATCTAAAAAATTGTAGCTTTGTTACCTACATATATAAACTCATCTCTATTTTTTTCCAAAAGGAACGAAAATATTCAAACTTAATAAGGATAAATCTCATTTATTTACAAAGGTGAACAAAGGTGAAGAAAAATGTGGTATTGTCTTTAGAAGAGAACTTACGAAATACGGCAAAGGAAATGGGTTTGAACTTATCTGGCTTCTTACAGAGTAAACTAATAGAGTTTATCAAAAATAATGGTGGACAACAACTTTCTGAACTAACAAACAACAACGTAAGCCACTGGAGGGATTTGAACCCCCGACCTGCTGATTACAAGTCAGCTGCTCTACCACCTGAGCTACAGTGGCAA
>JAEHJW020006585.1_pt1 | contig 15816 bp, 28 predicted proteins | sample 9271431 | NCBI WGS metagenome assembly JAEHJW02
CTTTATGCATGCCCCTTTCTGGCACGATTCTTGCATATCGCGCTTGGCACGCTTCATGCGTTGTTGCATCGCGGTTTTCGCGAGCTAGAATAAATGCGCGCCCGATTGGCGGGCGCTCAAACAAAACGGCCGCCTTCCGGCGGCCGTTTCATTTTCGCTGCTGCGTTTTGGATCAGCGCCGATGACTGTCCTTCTGTGCCGGCTTCCGCTGGTGGGTCAGCGCCGGTGCCGGTTTCTCCTCGTGCGCTTCGCGCGCGATCGCCTGTGCCTGCGGCTTCGCAATCTGCGCTCGCAGGTCGGCCAGGCTGTCGGTCTCTCTCGAATCCATCAGCGGTCGCACGGTGTACTCATAGGCCGCGCCGCCAGGCGTGGTCGCGGTTTTGCTATTCAGTCCGATCTCGAATGCGAATTCGATCGGCGTGCTCGCATCCGTTCCTGGAACGCCGTCGCCTTTGGTCCCCGGTGCCGGCAGTGTTCCGCTGGACGCGCCGCGCATCTTGAGCGCTTCGGCCAGCAGCGCGCTGGCGATCTCGGGCAACAGCAGGTTTTGCGAGCGGTAGACTTCGCCGGTGGCCAGATTCACCGCTTCGAAGTCGCCGTGAAACTTGATGTACTGGCCCAGGTGCGTGGTGCCGGTAGAAAAGCTGCGGGCGCGGCCATAGACCTGGGCCACGGGGCCATCGGTGACGGCAGCGCCGGCCTTGGGCTGCGCGCCGATCGACTTCATGGACAGTTTCGATTCAAGCAACATCGTTCATTCTCCCGACGCCGTAGGATTGCGGCATGGAGAGCCTAGCATGCCTTTTTCGCGCGTGCAAGTTTTCTGGCGATGAACTTTGCTTGCTTTCCAACGCGAAGCGACGGCGCTTCGATTGCGGCCTCATATATTTCGCCAAGTGCGATCCGCGCGATGATTTCCGGATCGACGGGCGCGCCCTTGCACGCGTACTTCACGGCGTCGCTGCCATTAAACGCGGCATAAATTTTCTTTGCTGCGATGAATACGCGATCGGCGCGCGCCTCAAGTTTCCATGCGCCCAGTTTGTGCGGATCGATCACGCTGCCCGGTCCGATCGCTTCGCAGATGATGGAGTCAGTGTCGCAATAGATCGGCCGCCTGGCCCCGTGCAGTGCACGCAGCAGGACAGCGCGCGAGGCGCCGGTAATCGATGCTGCGGTGGCCACGTTGTACCATCCGCGCGCCTGCGTGGCCGGTCGCGCGCCGATGACCCGCTCGCCCAGCGTGCCTGCGATTTCATAGCCGGCCTGTTCGCAGGCTTCCGCGCCCACAAACAATTCATAGTCCCTGAACCGCTCGGGATTCTGCGCAAACTTTCCATATGCATTGTTCATCAGCAGCTTCGCGAACAGGCGCCCGGCCTTGTCGCCTGTACGTTCGGCCTCGAGTTTCTGCCTGGCGAAATACTCGACGAACTGATCGAATCGCGTGACACTGGACCATACATAGCAGCGTCGCACGTGATGAACGTCCAGCAAGCCCAGCTCGAGCGCGGCCCTGATCTCGTGCGACGTGGCCTGATAGATCGCGCGCGTATGGGGAAAACTCAAGCCTTGTGGTGTCCTGAACGGCAGCGCGCCGCGCGACGTGGCCTCGATCTCGGCCAGGTAAAAGCCGCGTGCGGGCAGCCGATCGAGGATGCCATCAGCCAGGCCGAACGGATGCCAGGCGTCCGCCATCACGGCCGGATACATGGAATTTACATCGTACAATTTCCAGTCACCGCGCGCGGGGCTGCATTCTCCGATCTCGAATGCTTCGCAGCGTCCGCCATGGAAAAAAGGCCGAAATACCGCGTCATCGTGACGCGTCAGCTTGGGCAGGTCATAGCGGGCCTCGATTTCCTTCATGGCCGCGCCGCCGATGGTCAGCACGTCCCCAAAGCGTTCACGGAATTGCGCGACCAGCTCGTAAAGGTGCATGCAGTCGCTGCGCAGATAGTCGGAGATTTCCTGCCGGTGCCGGTCGCGCGCGCCGCGTTCCATCCTGCTGTAGTCGATTTCATCCTTTTGATACTCGCGCAGTGGTACGGGCAGAATCTTGAATGAATCGCGCAGTTCGTGCTGCCACAGCCGCGCCTTCACCAGCCGCGCGCCGATGAACTTGATCGGCGTGCTGATCGCGTGCGAGAGATACCAGTAATCAAATTTTCCGCCGTTGTGTGCATAGAGCACATGCGCGGGCCGGTCACGCAGAAAGGCCAGCAACTCGCTGACGCAATCATCGCCCCAGAATTGCGCATAAGTCTGGCCGTCAAAATACCCTGCCGCGAACGGCAGCGGCTCGCGGCCGTGCATGAAGGGATCGGTCTCAAGATCGATCACCGCCAGCGTGCGTTTAATCCTGTGGCGCGCCATGGAATGTTCCCCAGTCTGGATTAAGCAAGCAGCCGCCTCGAGCGGGCGCGTGCGGAAAATAGTAGCCCATGCAGGTGCAGGGCTTCGCGTGATATTCGACGCGCATCCGGTAGCGGTCGGGCACCAGCGTGCCACGGCGGCCGCAGCGGCAGGGTGGAACGCGCCGATATTGATCCGGGTACAGGCGCAGGGATCGGCGCCGGCGGCAGACCCGGCAGCGGCAGGGGATCATCGGCGCGCCTTCCGCTTGGCCGGTGCCTTCCGCTTGGCTGGTGCCTTCCGCGTGGCTGGTGCCTTCCGCTTCGCTCGCGGCTGCCTTTCCGGTGACGGTTTCGGTTTGATGTCTCGCACGCGGTACAGCACGATTTCCGACGCATCCGCCCAGTCGCTGAAATCGTTCACTTCGCCGGACGCGTAGGCGCGCAGCAGATCGGCCAGGGCATGCAGATCGCTGGACCCGAACAGGTTCATGCGCGATCGCGATCCGTTGTTGTAGAGCCGGACATTTTCGCCGCGCCGGAGTTTGAACGTGCCTTGGTCGATTTCATTGGCCAGGCGCAGGAAATCTTCCGCGCCGATGAGCGGCATGTTTTCGCGCACGATCGATTTTTCTTCCCCGATCGGCTGCACCGCGACAATGCGGCCCTTGCGTGTCTCGAGCCGCGTGCCTGGCGGTTTGGCGATGATGGTCGCGGTTCGTGTGCGGATGCTGCCCGCGGACGCGCGGGGTTTTCCTGGCACGGCCTGGAACCGTTCACCCAGCCGGTACACGGGGCGCCCGGCGCGCGTTGTCACGCGTTCGACAGGTCGGATCACGTGACCGTCAATATAGATGCCATGATCCTGCATGGCCGCGTAGGCCTTGCGGATCGCGACCGCGCGCTGTGGTGTGATCGCGGTGGCTTTGGCCGTCACCTTGCCGGGCATGGCGCCCAGTTTCTGCAAGGCCCGCCATTGTGCGGCCAGCTCGACGCGTTGCCGCTGGGCCTGGATTCGCGCAAGCGCGCGATTGCCCTTGCCTGCCTTATTTTTCTGTGCTAGTTTTGACATCGCTCGATCCGCCGCCATCGGATGAAGAGCAAGGCCGCGCGACGCTAGGGGTTGCGCGGCCTCTTTTTTTCGGGCTGCCACCGTGCTACAACGTGCACACTACACCGGAGCGCACCGCATGGCAACCGTCACGCTGCACCCATCTTCCGCCAGCGATCCCGCGGCACTGCAGGCCGTGATCATGGCGATCGAATCCTCCGGCAATCTCTGCGCGCTGCGGTTCGAGCCAAGTGTGTTCGACAGCCGCGCCGCGCCCATCACCTCGCAGCACGTCGCGCGACTGCACGGCTGCGACCTGATCACCGGTCACGTGATCACCGCGACCAGTTGGGGCCTGTTCCAGATCATGGGCTTCAATCTGTACAGTGGCGCGCATCCCTGGACGTCCACGGTGTTTGACTTTCTGAATTCACCATCGGCGCAGATCGCATTTTTCCAGCAGTGGCTGACCGATCGCGGCATGGCCTTCACGCTCGCGGACCTGCTGGCCGATCCCGAAAAACTGAACGCGTTCGCTGAATTCTACAACGGCAACGCGCAGGCCTACGCGCCGGCGATCCTGCGTGAAGCGCGCGCACTCGGGTTCACGGCATGACGAACACCGTCAATCCGCCGCTGTCGTATCAGAGTATTCCAATCGCGCCTTATGGTGGCACGCTTCCGCTTTTGACCGGGACCGGGCAATCTGGTAGTCCTGGCGCTTATTATGCCGCGCTGTCCAATGGTGACATGCTGCTGTTTTCCATGTTCTATCCTGCGTTTGGCTTCGCGTGTCTGCGCATCAAACAATCCGGCGAGTCCTGTCTGTACGTCTCGACCAGCTATAAGGCCGCGATGACGACCAGCGCGCCGTATCTGATCAATACCAGCGCGATCCAGCAGATCAATCAAACAAACTTTATTTTAAACAATGGCAACGGCGGCGTCTATTATTTCGTGTTGCCGAGTTATTTCAGTAACGGCGCTACCTATGTAGTGCCAGATACCTACGAATTTATCGCGCGCGGCATTCCGTTCGGTACCTGGACGGGCAACAACAACACGGCCGAGCTTGTCGATCAATACGGCAATCCGATTTCAAGCGCGAATGTTTCGGCGATCTACCGCAACGACTGGCAGGGCAACCAGTTGCTCTACCCGACGGCGCGGACGAATGTGCAGCCCTACTCCAACACGTTCGGTGTCAACTATCAATCTCAGCCCGTCACGGTGACGGACAACGTGGCCGACCCTGCGGGTGGAACCACGGCAACGGAGTTTTCATGGTCCACCAATCCTACCGTATGGAATCTGACCAACTTTTACGGCACCAGCGTGCCCGCTGGGACGTATGTGGGGATGCAGATTGATCTGAACCTGTCGGGTGTGCCTGCGGGCGTGGGCATTCTGACCTGCTACGTGGGCGAAAGCACTTCACAGGGTGGCCTACTGGCGACCTTCACCACAGGGGCAAGTCCATCGGTCAGCGCCGGAACTCTGACGCCGATTGGCAATGGGTTCTACCGCTGGAGTGTGATTTTTCCAGTGAGCGCCACCATTCCGAACCTGATGTGGGTTTGGCACGGCTACTCGACATCTGGCAGTCTGGTGCTGGTGAACCGCATGATCACCATCCCGTCCCAGTACAGCGAAAGTGTGTTCAACGGGTCTTACATCCCCACGCCTTCGACCGCCCCCGTCACCCTCACCGACTACACCCTCAGCGGCACCACAGTCACCTTCGCGCAGGACCCGCTGGCCACCGCGAAAACGACCTGGTATGGCACGGGCGTGTCTGCGCCCGATCTTGTCACGCCATGCGGCGTCGGTTCGCTGATCAATTCATTTTACGATGCGATCAGCGGGCTGGCAGCCTATGAATTCGCACAGTCATTCCCGGATGCCAGCAATATCTACGCATCGATTTATGAAGGCAGCGGTTCAGGCGCGGTGCCGATCACGGCCGGTTACATTGGCAACTTCCCGAACGGAAGCGACGGATTCAATCGCACAGCGTTGGCGCTTCCGCCCTATATCGGGAACTATTCAGGGATGCAGAATTGTTTTTATTACACTAACGGAGGCGTTGGTTTTCAGAATGTCGGAGGCAGCGGATTGCCTTCTCAAAACGTTGGGTTTTCACAGATACGCATCAATAATGGCGCGACACTCTCATGCGGTGGCAATGGCACGACCGAAAGTTATGTCACGACTGAAAACAGCTACACGATTCCGCTCGGCAATTATCCGTTGCTGCAATCCGGTCAGCCGAATCTACTGATCCTGCAGGAAAGCTATAACTGTGGCGCGCTGGATTCCGGCAACGCGTGCCTGATCGGCATCGGTTCCAATGACGCAGTACTCGGCGCGCTCGCCTATAATCAGAATCAGGTGATTCTATTCAATTTCACGGGTGCGCCTGGACTCTGGATGGCTGGCTGTTTCATGATCGGCGATTGGATGTATGTCGTCGGCTATGAAGGGCATGGCAGCAATCCCGCGCAGCTCCTGCTGTACCGTGGCCCGATCATCAATTTTCCATCGTATCTCGGCCCCTTGCCACCTGCGCCATTGTACAATTTCGCGCGCGGCGTGCCCATCAATCGCTCGGCGCCCTGGATTCCGACGAACCGCACTCCACGCATCCCCTTGTGAGGCTTTCGCATGAACCTGAACGCCAACGGCACTTACAACTACCTGGTCCCGGTCGACGGCACGACCCATTGCGTGACCGCGTCCGGCCCGGTAACCGGCACCCCTGCGACGATCGACTGGGGCGCGTTTGCGCTGTCCAATTTCAAGTTTTACCCGCAGGGCGCATTCGTCGACAACTCGACCGGTACGGGTCCGCTGGTCATCGCGATCCCGCAGATCGCTTATCAGACGATCGTGCCGGCAGGCGCCTTGCAGGCGATCACGTTCCCATCGCCGGCGCGTGCCGTGATGCAGGTCAGCGGCGCGAACAGCAATGCCGTGATCAATTTCGTCGATTTCCCGGTGATCCCGACGCCGCCTTACACGCCGACGGGTATCCCCGCGGGCAGCAGCGTCAGCATCAGCAACACGCCGCTGCCGACGACCGATGAGGCGCTCGATCCGATCGTGACCGCCGCCGGGATGCCGGCCGCCAACGCGCTGACCGTGCAGGGCGTGCCGGGCGCGCTGACACTGTCCACGCCGCTGAACGCGAGCACGGTCACGGGCATCAGCGCTGCGGTGTCGCTGGCCAACGCCTCGAGCGCACTCGCCTGTGTGCTGGCCACGGCCGCGGCCACGATCGCGGTGCAGGTGACGCCGGATAACGCCAACTGGTATCAATTCGCCACGCTGAACGCGGCCGGCTCGCTGGCGATCGAACTGCCGGAAAATGCGATTGGTGTGCGCTTTGACGTGACCGCCAATTCCGGATCGGTGACGGCCCAGGTCTCGGCCCGGACCAACAACGGAGTGCAGGTATGAGCGCGCTGCAGAAAATGCTCGGTATCGGAAATATCGACTTTGAGTCAATCGGCGCGGAAATCCAGCGCGGTGTACAGGATTACAATCGCAAGCTCGACGCGATCCTGGCCAATCAAGAGCGGCTGTTGCAGGGCCAGGCGCAGATGCTCGAGGCGCTGGTGGCCATGCAGTTTGCCGAACGCATGGCCGCGGCTGATCTTTCTCCAATGGAGTTCATGGTATGAGTATCGAAACAGAACTGCGCGAACAGATTGACGCGCATATTGCGCCGCTGCGCGAGGAAATCGAGCGACTCAAAGCCGAAATCGCTGCCCGCGATGCCGCGTTGCGTGGATCGGAAGTGGACGGGATGCGTGCTGAAATCGCGCGCCTGGAATCGGCAATGCGCGAGGCGCTGGAAAAGATTGAACGCGAGAGCGCGGCCGCACGGGAAGCCGCTGAACGCGCTGCGCAGGAAGTCGCGGACAGTGCCGAAGATGAGGCCGAGGCGGCCGAGGCGGCCGAGGATGAGGCGGCCGAGGATGAGGCGGCCGAGGATGAGGCGACCGAGGACGAGGCGGCCGAGGACGAGGCGGCGCCCGCGGTCACCCTGATCGAAACACCGCCCGTTTCCGAGTCCGAACCGTCCGAATCGCCGGCCGAGGAACGCCGGCGCCGTCGCTTTTTCAGCCTGTAAGTCATCCGGGAGAATGTCATGCCATTGAACGACTCCGATACGTTGCCCGCGCCACCTGCACAGCATGCGCCGGACGCCGCCACAGCCACGCTCGAGGCGCCTGTCAAGCGCAAGCGCGGGCGTCCGCGCAAGAATCCCGATGCGCCGCAGCGCGTCGTGCGCGAAGCGCCTGCAAAACCGCGCACCGCGGCAGCATCCGCGACCCGCGTAACGGCCTCCATCGGTGAACTGTCACCGGACAAACTCAAAGGGCTGCTGCAGGCACTGCATCAGGTCGCAGCCATCGCGACCCGCGCGCCCGAGTTTGCGCTCGACGATGATGAAGCCGCCAGCATGGCCGAAGCGATCGCCGCAGTGCTGCGTGAATACAACGTGCCGATTTCCAGCAAGGTCGCCGCACTGATCGGACTGGGTGGCACCTGCGCCCTGGTCTATGGTCCGCGCGTGGTGCTGATCAAGCGCCGCCAGGCGGCCGAACGCGCCAAGCGGACACCGTTGCGCGCCGTGGCCGAATCGGCGCCGCCGGCGCCCGCGATCGATCCCGAACCGCCCGCGGTCGCATGACCGCCCGGCTGCCTCGCGTTGGCCATGGCGAGCGCGCGCTGGTGCTGGGCCGCACCGGCTCCGGCAAGACCACGGGTGCTGTCTGGCTGTTGTCGCGCGCGCCCGGCCGCTGGCTGGTGATCAACAGCAAAAGCGACACCATGCTGGACTCGCTCGGTGTGCCGGTATCCTACAACGCGCCGCGCATTCTGGCTGTCCCGGAGGATGCGCGCGTCATGGTCGCGACACCGCGCACGTTCGATCCCGATGAATTGGACCTGGTGCTGTTGCAATTGTGCGAATCCGGTCGCTCGATCTCGATCCTGATCGACGAGCTGCTCTATTTCCACAACGCATCCGGTCGCGCCGGTCCCGGACTCATGGGCCTGCTGACGCGCGGCCGGTCGCGCGGGCAGTCCTTCATCGGATGCAGCCAGCGTCCGGCAGCGATCTCGCAATTCTGCTACTCCGAATGCGACTATTTCGCGATCTATAAACTGACATTGCCGCAGGACTGGCAGAAGCTGATCGCGATCACCGGCAAGCCGGCCTTGCGCAAACGCCGCGCGCCGTTCTACTGGGGCTGGTATGACGTGCGCCAGGACCGCCTGGAGGAATACGGACCCGTTCCCGCAGCCGATCTCGCGCGCCGGTTTGCCTGACCGGTCCGGTGCGCTTGACAACGCGCGTGGCCTGTTTCCATGATGGCCACGCTTTCCACCCACCTACGGAACCGCCTCATGAAAAGCATTCTTGCCACGGCCGTGATCGCGTTCATCAGCGTCTGGCTGATCAACCACGGCCTGACGATGGCCGGCCTGTCCGCTTACAAGGCCTAAGACCATGGCCGCCGCCGCTGCACCGTCCGCGCCGACGCAGGCGCAACTGATCCAGCAGGATGCCGCGCTCGTTGCGGCGCTGCTGGCCAATTCCACCGAGTATTACACGCGCGGCCCCGCCGTCAGCGGACCGCTCGGCCAGGCGCTGAATATCCAGATGCCGACCAGCGGCATCATGGTGGCGGTGGACTTGGATATTTCGATCCCGGTCACCATCACCGCCGCAGCCACGGCCAACGCGATCGGCGCACCGGGCGCGATCACCAATGTCGCCGTGCAGGACTGGTACGGCAACACGCGCACCAGTGTCTCGGCGTCGCGCCTGCGCTCGCTCGCCGGCTACCGGATGGGGCGCCCGTACAATCGCATCGCGGCCGCGCTGAACAACGACACGGCCAATTTCATCGGCGACGCGCTGCCCACGGCCGTGGGCGCAGGTACGGTGCGATTCAAGCTGCACATTCCGATCGCGCAGGGCGGCAGCTCGCTGGTCGGCGCGCTGCTGACGCAGACCAGCAACGGCACGTGCCAGGTGGTCCTGCAGTCGCTCGCGTCGCTGGTCAGCGCGACCAATCCCCATGCGCCCTACAGCGCCGGCACGATGACCTATGGCAATATCACGGTCACGCCGAGTTTCCGGTTCCTCATGCCCTCGACGTTCCTGCCGCAGACCCTGCCCGTGCTGTCGCTCTCGACCGCTTACGCGGTGCAGGACATCCGCAACACCGAGGCGCTGGTGGCCGGCGCGCAGAATTACACCAATTTCCCGCCGGCGCGCACGGTCTGGTCGCAGATTCTCGATTACGTCAACGGCGATCAAGTGAACTTCGGCAGTGATCTCGACTTGATCGAGGTCATCGTGAACGGCGCCACGCCGCTGAAGTCCTGGACGCCTTACACGCGGCTGATCGAACAGCGCCTGCTGCTGGGCGCCGACGACATTCCGGGCCGGTATTATCTGCCGTTCCGCTCGCGGCCGATCAATACCGCGATCCTGGGCAGTTTCCAGCTCCGACTGACACCGGGCGTCGTGAACGCGGGCGCTTATCTCGTGGTCGCCAGCGAGATGACCTATCCGATGGGCACGCCGCTGCCGGGCCTGGCGGTTTGATATGTCCATCGTCACCGGTGCCATGTACGGCGTGCCACCGCTCACGCTGGGCGACATGACTGCTGGCGCGACGCCCGCCAGCAGTCCGGTCAGCGCGCCGCCGGCCACCGCCGGCGGTACGCCCGTCTGGCACTTCGCCATTCCGGTCTACGGCGTCGTGTTGCTGGTGGTGGCCGGCCTGTACGCATGGAGCGTCTGGCGCGAATGAACAGCTATTCCACCATGCTGATTGACGCGCTGCTGATCGGTTTCGTGCTGTTCACGCTGATCCATGGCGATCTTCCACAGTATGTCGCGTTCGCGAAAGCGGGTCAGCCCGGTGCCAGTACCGGCACGGCGCCAACGTCCGCCGCGACCGGCGTCACCGAATCCGCGGCCGTTGGCGCGGCCAATCTCGCCAGTGGCGGCGCGCTGCAGATGGTCCTGCAGCATGGCCTGTCCATCGGCAACAGTGTGCTGCAGACCCTATGACGCAGCTCCTGATCCTGCTCGCCGGCGTGTATGCGATCGCAGTCGGCTATCATGGCAATGGAAGCGCGCTGTTCACGCAGCTCGGCCAGGATATGCCGCACTACGCGCCCTGGATCGTGGCGATCCTGATCCTGTCCATGCTGGCCGTGAACGAATACACCGAACAGCTCGGCCGCCCGCTGCTGCTGCTGATCGTCCTGGGCCTGGTGCTGCGTGACTGGCCGAAGATCAAAGCCACGGGCACGGCCACTTACAACGAAATCACCGGAGCAACTGCACCATGAGCGATCTCGCAAAAGACATCACCGCCGTGGCCATGGCCGTGATCGGACTGGCCATGCTGGCCGTGTTCATCAAGAGCCAGAACACCTCGAGCATTCTCTCCACCACGTTCTCGGGCTTCGGCAATCTGATCGGCACGGCCTCGCAGGGCTGATCCGATGCACACGCCCGCGCTTCCGCTCGGATCGCCGGTGTCCGCGCTGCAGGCCATCCCGGTCACGCGCGCGGTGCGCACGATCCCCGAAGTCTGGCAGCCCACCTTCGGGCTGCGGACCACGGCCGTGATCCCCGGCAGTGTCCCGGTGCCGAACGCGTTCTATGATCCTGCGCTCGAGTACAGCATCGGGCTGCCCTACGTGCAGCCGCCGGTGAACATGCCGGCCAATCAATACCTGCCTTATCTGCCAGGACTCGCGCGCGCGCCACAGCCATGAATCCGGAATTGAACAATGCCAATGGCACGAATGCGGTCGGAACCGTGCTGCTGCCCAGCGTGCCAACGTCCCTGGATGGCAGCACGGGCGCCGCGCAGGACGCGACCGGCGGCACCAGTATCTTCAATGCGATGGCCGGCATGACGCAGAACACGCTCGCGTCGGTCGGCGGCATCCTGGCGGGCCTGCCATCGGTGACCGGCATGGCCAGCGCGGCGTATGGATTTCTTGGCAACACCATTGCCGGCGCGCAGGCCGCGCAGGCTGCCAACACCACGGCCGAAAACCAGTTCGTGACCGGCAACGTGCAGACCATCACGCCGATCCTGGCCAGCCTTGCGGCGCTAGTCGGACGTAATCAGGCGGCCGCAATCAACGCGGCCAATGCAGCAGGCAGCAACGCCGGCGGTGGAGGCGGCAAGTTTTGAACCTGGAAAGCCTGAACATCACCAGCGGCAATCGCTGGCTCTGGATTCTCGGCGCCGCGGCCGTGGTCGCGCTGCTGTACTGGCGGTATTCCTCGTCCTCCAGCAGCACGTCCAGCAGCTCGGGCAATTCGCTGGCCACCGCCATGGCCGCAGCCGCGCAGGCGCAGGCCGCCTATCAGCAGCAGCAGAATGCGCAGGCCCTGGCGCAGCAGCAGCTCGCCGACCAGACGCAGATCGCGCTCGGTGCGCAAAGCGTGAGCGCAGGCCAGACCAGCGCCGCGCTGCAGCTCGGCACCGTTCAGGCCAACGATGCGTTGCAGCTTGGCACCACGCAGGCCAACGATGCGTTGACACTTGGCCAGGTGCAGACATTCGGTGCGCTGGCGGCCAGTGAAGGGCAGAGCGCGCTCGCCACCGTGATGAACGGCTACATGGCCAATTACGCGGCCGGCACCAGCATCGCGGACACGGCGCTGCAGCAGGCCGGCCAAGTCGCCGCGACCGGCCTCGCGTCCAATGCCGCTGCCGTGGCTTCGGCCAATCAAGCGATCGGCGCAGGGCTGGACGGCGCCGCGGGCACGATCGGCAGCATTGGCGCCGGTGTCAATTCGAGCACCAGCACGATTGCTTCGGCCAACGCGCAGGCGGCCGGTGCGGCGGCGCAGGCGAATGCCCAGGCCACCAACTCCACTATGTCCACCGCACTGACCCTGGGCGCGTTCGCGCTTGCCGCATGAACCTGTCCCGCACCGACAAGATCACCCTGGCCGTGGCGGCCCTGGCGGCTGCCGTCCTGATCGCGTGGCTGCTCTGGCGCCGGTATTCCGCGCCCAGCACCGCGCAGACCGCGGCCGTGCCTGCGTCCACCAGCGCACCGGATTGGCAGGCCAGTTTCGCCGGACCGTCCGGGTATCCTGCTGTTCCGCAGATCCAGAACGGCCAAGCCAGCGGCGTCTTCCAGCTTGACCTGGGCAGCATCACCCTGCCCGGTTTCCACTACTCCGGCAACGAGCAGATTTACATGCCCATGTTCGGGTTTGTGGGTTACAGCAACTACGCGAGCGGCTGACCGTGAGCGTGCCTGTCGACCAGATCGGTGCGCTGCTGTCCAGCGGGCAGGCCATCATGACGCCGCAGGGCGCCGCTACCGCGGCCATGGAAGGCGTCCCGTTTGCCATGCCTGCCACGCCGACTGCCGTGACGCAGTTCGATACCGCGCTGCAGGCACAGGGAGGCGGCGCAGTGTATCCGACGCCAGGCACCAGCACGGCCGCCAGTGAAGCCGCGTCGAACAATGTATTCAATCAATATCTGACCAATGTCGGCGGCGGCGCAGCAGAACAGGCCGCAGGGATCACCACGCCCGCGGCCTCGAGCGCGCCCGCCACGTCCAACGCGACACCTGCGTTTTCCTGGCTGGACCCGTTCCCCTGGCTGGCGTCTGAAGGCCTCAACCTGCTGCTGATCGTGCTCGGCGTGGTGACCGTCATCATCGTGCTGACCGCGCTGTTCCGCCAGGCCGGCAATTCCACGCCTGCGCGCTATGTCGGTGAGAATGCGCGCGCCGCGGCCAGCGCAGCCCGTGGCGCAAAGTCCGCGCTTGCCGGCACTGCCGACGAACTTCCCTTGCTTGCCGCCGCGTGATCATGAATGCACTTGCATGGCTGAACCTGCTGAACCTGCTGATCATTCCCCTGGGCTACATGATCCACGACCTGGGGCGCCGCATCAGCGAACTGCAGTCGCGCCTTTTGAGACTCGAGCGCGAGGCCGTCACAAAGCCTGATCTCGCATTCTGGAATGGCGCGCGAACAGCGCACATCGCGGCGTCAAAGCGTGACGGGTAAGCAGGCCAGGCAATGCCAGCCAGCGATCGGGCGCGAAGCCGATCCGCTGCAGCCACGCCCGCGCGTCATCATTGGCCGGAAAAGTCACATAAGTCAGCGGGTACAGGCCCGGAAACTCGGGCAGCGCGTGCCAGGCGCGCATGGCCGCGGCACCATTGTGGACCGTGAAGCCAACATATCGCGCCAGGTAAAGCCAATGCGATTGCTTGATCGCCTGCAGCTCGCCACCCAGCCAGATGCACGGCACGACCTGCAGCCACGCGACCGGCGCCCCTTCACCCTCACGGAAAAAGAGGATATGCTGCCCGTGAGGCAGTGGCGCCGGCGCTGGCCGGATGCGGTCCAATGCATCCGCCAGCGCCGGATGATCGGGATTGACGGGAACCGCGCGCATGAGTAATCACCTTGCACAGTGGCTGCACTTCGCAGTCTACCTTGTCACCATCGCGGCCTGGACACTGCTCGAGGCCACCGGGCACGCCAGCGGCGGCGTTGACGCATTCCTGCCGGCACTGATCGGCACCGCCGCAGGTTCAGTGCTCGGCTATCATGCCGCTGAAAAGGTGAAGCCATGAAACTGTTCGCGCTCTCGCTGATCGTCGCGTTCGCCATCGCCGGCACCGGCTGCAGCACGCTGGCGACTTTCATCAATCTGCCGGCGACACAGTTTCAGGTATCGACCATCCAATTCTGCGGCAACGCGCCCGCGCTGCTGGCAGCCCACGCCGGCAACAGCCAGCTTGCCGCGGCCGTGCAATCCTTGTGCGCGACACCGCCCGGCCTCGCGCCCAGCAGCGCGCAGGTGGCCGCACTGTCGCAGGCACTGCAGCAACTCGCCAGCGGCGCCCAGCCGGTCAAAGGCACGGCCCCGTGAGTCTCTGGCCGGCCATCAAGTCACGCCTGATCCTGGCGGCCCTGACACCCGTCCTGGCGATCGGCGCCGTGCTGTCGCTGGCGCGCTATGTGGTGGCCGTGCCGTTCGATCCCCGCCGCGGCTGGCGCATCGCGCTGGCCGTCGATGACCTGGGCAACGTGGCCGGTAATGGCCACCTGGGGCAATCCATCAGCAGCCGCGCCGCGCACGCCGCGCAGGCCGGCAAGACCTGGGGCAAGATCGTGTGCAAAGGGCTGGACACCCTGGACCCTGGCCATTGCGCAAAGGCGCTGACCGCGCCGGACCAAAATCTGAACGTGGGCCACGCCGGCACGTCCCCTGCCGCACCGCCCGCCTCGCCTGGCGCTTCAGGGACGCCCGGCGATACTCGCGCCGTGAGGCGCTAAAGACCGGCCCCGCGCAAGCCGCAGGACGCCGCCAGTCTCCCCGGCGTCCAATTGCGCGATCGGCCCCGGTGCCGGGCATGTCACCGGGGCCCCTTTTTCAGTAAGGCCGGGAAAACCAGCGGCCGCTGAAATCAGTCCGGAGTGTGCTCGCGGCTGGACCTGGCGACGCAATCCGATCCCAGCCCGCGGCCCGCCATTGCTCCAGCAGCCAGGTGCCATGCGCGCGACGGCGGCGCAACGCGGCGCGGTTCTCGATCGTCCAGTGATCGGCCATAAAGCGCTCGAGGCGCTTGGCGTAGGTTTGACGGCGGTCGGTGATGGTCATGGCGCATCCCTTGTCGCTCTGTCATCATGACTTGCCCCGAGAATCTCGGCCTCGACGCGCCTGTACTCGGCCAACGCGTCCGCCCTGACGCGCTCATACTCGGCCCACGCGGGCGCCCTGACGCGCTCATACTCGGCCCACGCGGGCGCCGTGACGCGCTTGTACTCGGCCAACGCGGCCGCCTTGACGCGCTCATACTCGGCCAACGCGGGCGCCGTGACGCGCTTGTACTCGGCCAACGCGGCCGCCTTGACGCGCTCGTACTCGGCCCATGCCTTCTGCTTTATCTGATACTGCTGACGGCGGTCGGTAATGGTCATGAGAAAATGTCCTTGATCGCTTCACAGGAATCCAACTGCGTCACGATCTTACGTCGTTCAAAAACGCAACCAATCTGCCACGCGACGCGCGCAGCTTCCTTAGCAGTTTCTTCATCCCATCGCTGCACCTGATTTTCAAAGGTTGATTTCCAGAAAGCATCAAAGTTTTTCGCATTCATCTTTTCTCTCCCCGCCCGCCAATCGGGCGCGCATTTATTCTAGCTCGCGAAAACCGCGATGCAACAACGCATGAAGCGTGCCAAGCGCGATATGCAAGAATCGTGCCAGAAAGGGGCATGCATAAAGCGTGCCAATGGGGATTAGAACACAGGAAATTGCGCGCGAGTTTTCTGTAACGCGAAAAAATTGCGCGCGGATTTTTTTACGTGCGTGTG
>JAEHJW020006978.1_pt1 | contig 15810 bp, 30 predicted proteins | sample 9271431 | NCBI WGS metagenome assembly JAEHJW02
CCGGGGGCTGGTTGAGCTTTGCCCTTAAGGTTCCTGAGCATTTGAAGGTAACGACATGCCTTGGTTTGAGCAGCAGCGGCTCACTGGTAGCCGGATTTCTTCCAATACGCTCCTTTTTTGATCGCACACAAAATTTACCGAAACCGGAAATCAAAACATCATCGCCATTTTCAAGTGATTTTTTGATGAGCTCGATTGTGGCCTCGAGCAGTTCGCCGCACTTTTTTTTCTCGATCTGCATCGCCTCGGCAATGGTTTCAACAAGATTTACCTTGGTAAGGTTCATCTGGGAGTCCTTTGTCTAAAGGGAAAAATCACGAATACTCTTTTTGAAAAGGCGATGTCAAGGCTTAGGGCGGGCTGTTGAGCTCAAAAACGGGGTGTGCCATCTCGCGCCCGGTCGAAAATCCGGGGGCCTGGATGTAGCCTCTGACCTTAAATTTTTTGCTTTTTTTTAAGGCCGAATAGACAGCCTGCCACTGGGCTATGGGGTGCTTGTCGTTGTGGCCGTTTTTAAGGGCAAAAATTCCGTGCCACACATCCGGATCGCCAAACCAGATGCGATCAACGCCATCGCTGGCCATGATCTGTTGTGCTGCTTGCTCATAAGTCATGGATGTTTTCACTCGCCTGTGGGTTGCCCAAAACGCTTGGCCAGGGACAGTGCGAGCGTTTTCACAAATTGAGCGATAACAAAATCGGGGATAATCAGATTGTCAGACATTGAAAGCGCACAGACCCTTTTTTGCACCAAGGCCTGGACCTGTCGCGAAACAACTTTTCTATAAACCATTTGCTCGATATCCATAAAAAACGCATAGTCCTTTGTTATCTCAGAAAAAGGGTCTGGAAGATTTTTTTGCAAACCCGAACAAGCGATCTATTTCTTCGCAGACAACCGAAATGATAATTTGCAAGCGCCCTTGTTGTGACCTTTCACTTATCCCCTCTTTCCAACCCCCATCGGTTTGAAAAATAGACCGGCCATCGTCGTACCAGCGCAGCTTAAAATAGGTTATCAGATGGCAGCTTTTGCAAAGCCCGCCCGCCTCAAGTTCAAGGCAATGCAGGTGTTCCCGGACCTTTCCGCGCAATTGCTCCGTTGTGGCGCCGCACTCTTTACAAAGCCCGGTTATGCTGGTCACAACAGCGTCAAAGCCTTGAGCTTTTATCGGCAGCTCAAGCGGCAGCAAGGAGACATATTTTTGCACCGAGGGGTGCACCGTGACATTGGCCGCAATCAATTGCTCTTGCAGATGGTTTTTTGGTTCCATTATGCTGCCTCAACCTCTTTTTCCACGCAGGTAATCACCCGGACCCGAAACCCCTTTTGATGGGCAAGATCAAGCAGGCTCGATTGGGCCTTGTCGGGGCTATCCCAGAATAAGACCAAGGCGGCATCGTCCTTTTCGGCATCCCTGACCATCAACCCGGTGGCATCAAAGCGGACGCTCTTTAGGGCCTTCGGGATCCGGTACGCAGGGGCACCCGGGGCGATTAGCTCCTCGCAGCTTGCAGGGTAGCGCCGCAGCTTAATGCCGTGGGATTTGGCGTATTGCTCGGCGCCCGGGCAGTTGCTGCAAAAAAAAACCACCTGGTTGCGGTCGGTGCGGCAAAGCAGGTGGTCAAGCTTTTGGGCAAGCAGGTCGTAGTCGTCAAAGCTTTGCGATCCTGCGACAATCAGGTTCATGGCTTTTAAGCCACCCAGTTCGGGTAGTAGTCGTCAGCGCCGGCACCTTCGGGGCCATCGAGGCTGAGAGCCAGGCTCTTGTCAAAATCCGAACGGGTTTGCGGCTTTTTCCCGCGGCCGCCGTGGTTTGAAATAAACCGGGAAGCGATGTCCTTGTTTTTAATCTCATGCAGATGAATCAAAGTGGCCATAAGTTTCCTCCTTGTGTTGGTGGCGTTTGTGTGGCTGCTCCCGGGGTTGAAACGCCCGGGAATTCTTGCCAAGTTTATCTTAATAATAGGAAGGCACTTAAGCCGGTGATGGCCCTGCCCGCCGCTGTCCCATTTTTCTGCTTTTAGAAAAATGGGACAAAGCTCTGGAAGGTCAGAACCGGTTGACAACAGTTTCTTGAAGGTGCCGGGGCTTTAAATTTCCGTAGTGCCAGCTCATCCGCTCGTTTTTATTGTCAAACGAGATAAACATGAGCTGCTGTCCACCAAGAGAATAGATGCGATAGGTACACCCGCGCTCGGCACCGCAGCTTCGGTAGTGGCTTCGGGCAGCGCTTTTGCACGCTTCGGCCGAAGGTTTTCGGGCAATACTTTGAAAACCCTTTCCGTCGCGCTGGTCGATATCAAGCTCCCACATGGGGTCGATTCCTTTCGTTTGGAGTCAAAACGGCAATGACATCTGGATGGCCACGGGGGAAAAGGACTTTTCATCGCCGGCCGGCGCCAGGGTGACATCTTTTTGCATCAGGGCAACGATGGCCTGCTTTCGAGACAGCGGGCCGGCCTGATTTTGCGCGCGCTGGCGCATGATTTGAAAAAGCTCCCAGTTAAAGGCGTCCGAGAGCAATATTTCCTCCTGGATTGACTCGGGCAGTTGCCCTAAATGGTTGGCCAAAATGCACCGGTCAAGTTCGGTGCGGGTCACCAGACCTGAGAGCAGTTGCTCGATCTCGTTATCGGTCAGCTCCCCGGACTCCAAAAGTTCAAGAGCCATATCGCCGCCATCTTCAAAGGCCTGCAAGGAATCCGGAAAAACCGTCTTCCACCAATTTGCTCCTATTTTGTGTCTGGCAAGTTGTGATCGCCCTGCCCTTTCCGATCATGGCTTTGATACGGCAGCCGTCCATAGATATAGTAGTTGACGGAGAAAATGTGAGCACGATGGCTTTTTTGCGCGCCCAGTTCCGGCTGGCCGTGGTCATGCCCAGAAAATGGATCTGAGCGGGCTTTTTTTCCCCCGAAAGCAGCTCGGCCAGGTCCTCGTCGGAAAATGCGGCCTTGTTGGAGGGAATTGCGACCACGAAACGATCGGTTGAAAGGATTTTAACCGCGGCCTGCCATGCCTGGTATGGGCCAAGGGCCCCCTTTTGCAGGGGCACAAGAACCGTTGCCCCAATCCGGATCAGGCGGCAAAGCCGGGTGCGGTACTTTTCCAAAAGCGCAAAGGTTTTTTCCTGTTCACCGATGATGTCCGGGGCCACAATGGCGATGTTGCCTCCGGTGGCCCAAACCAGTTGCTCGTATTGGAGCATGATCTGGTCAAAATCGATTTTAAGGCCCTTTTTGAAAGCGCCGAATGCCCCCGAATCGACCATCACCTTGCCGCCACCTTTGGCATACTCGATAATGGCCGAACGGCTCGGGCCGTCAAGGCGCCCCAGCTCCACCCCGATGGCAGCACCAACCTCGATCAAAGCGACAAGGTCCGTGATGTTGCCGGCACCAGAGCAGTATGAGGTGGCAAGGGACATTTTTAAGATCCTTTTTTTTGGTCGATGCGGCTGCGGGCCTACTCAAAGATGATTTCAGTGTCTTGGGGCAAAAACGGAAACCATTTCAGGATCGCTTTCGGGTCTGCCTTGCGGATTCTGGCAAAAGTCGAGTCCTTGGCATCGATCACTTCGGTTCTGATCACAAAGCCGTAAAAAGACATGCCCGGGTCGTTGAACACGATAAAGCGCGAGCCCCGGTTATAACCCGGGATGGACGTTGCGATCGTTCGACCGAGTTTGCTGTCGGCAGCAAAAAAAATGAAATCAACCTCGTTTCCTGAAGGGTGGATCTTGAGTCGGGCCATCTTGATTCCTCATTTGGGTTAATCATTTAATACGGTGCATATATACCATATTGACCCCCGAAAGTCAAGCTTAAAACCCCCGGCCCTTTTAAAAGCAGCCGGGGTTATGGTCATCCTGCTCTTTTAGAGAAATGGATGTTCAGATATTGACCTTATTCGTAATTTCGCAATATAAACCAAAAAATACAACCGTAACAAAAATGCCCTTTCTCGTTTTCGAAGCCGGATTGCGTTTTCATTCATCTTTATTTCTGAAACTGTTGTAGAAAAGGAGCGAAACATTGAAAAAATTGATATTTTTACTGTTGGTTGGCGCTTTATGCATTAGCTGCGCAACTCCTGGAAGCACTACTCATACATATGTCAGAGGCAATTCATATGACGTAAAAAATGAAAAATTTATTAACGCTTCCCCTGAAGTAGTATGGGATACATTTGTAAGGGAATTATCAAAATCCTACTTTATGATAAACAATATCGATAAGGGATCGCGTATAATAAATATTTCATTTAGCTCAGATAATGCTGCTGAATATGTAGATTGCGGAAAGACAGAATCAAAAATTACCAAAAGCATGCTTAACAAGAGAGGCTTAGACTTTTACTCGCTTAATATCTGTGAAAAGAATCAAATGGTAATCGAAGGTGGAGCTCTTAATCAAGGCGGCATAATGGCGCCAATTATATGCGATGTGTCCAGAAATCCATCTTTAGAAGGCAGAATGAACATATATGTTGCACCCGAAAATGGGGGTACATTGGTTACAGTCAACTGCAGGTATATATTAACGGTAAATTTTACAAATGATTGCGAATATTATGCTCCAGCAGGGAATCTTGTACACACGGATAGAAAAAAAGATTCCTATGATTGTTCTCTTGATTCGAAAAGGCCCTCTTCGTGTGAAACTCTTAATGGGAAACCGATATTTTGTAGTTCGACCGGAAAACTAGAACAAGAGATATTGTCATTAGCAGAATAAGCCAGGTAAGGCATTTCCAGGGCGTCTGGAGATGCCGCCTTAACCGCTTTTGACCTTCGAGCTCTTCTTGCAGGGGGTCCAGCCGCCATCTAATTTCCGGCAAAGCCGCTGGGCCTCAAAATATACGAGATCGGGTTTTGAGACCGGGCCGATTACCCGATGGATCACGGCAGACTTTTTTATTCCCTTGCCGGTTTTGGTCGGCACCCATTTGAAAATGCCGCAGGAAAAAATGGCCTGTGAGGGCGTATGGCGGTCAGGGGCGCAATTGGCGGTAAAACTGTGTTTATCGGCCTGGGGCGCCGGCTGGAAGTCTTTGAGCATCGGTAAATTCTCCTTTTTTTGATTTATTCAAGATGGCTTACATCATACCACATTAACCCCAAAAAGGCAAGCGATTTGTCATGCGGCTTTGGCCAGAGGCACAGCCTCGTAGTGTTCTTTAAGCTGGTTTTTTGCGGCCGTAAGGCGCAGCAGCAAGCCCATGTCGTTATGGTGCAAGGATGCGTCATACCACAGCCGGTCAAATTCATCGCAAAGGGCTTTGGCCTTATCACACCGGGACTGGCCGACAACACAGCCGCATGGCAAATCGCAGTAGCTCAAGAGGGATCTCCTTGTCAGGCGGCCTTGCTGTAAAGGTCCGGTTTGCAGACAACGTTATATCGCAGCCAAAAGGCGGGCGCCGGCAGGCTGGCCAAAATGCTGAAGTGACCCCTGTTGCCGATCAGATCCCGGGTAAGGCCGCTTTCGATGGCCTTTGTCTGCTGGTCGCTGAGCTCAACTCCCAGGGCCTGGTGCCACAACGAGATGCGCTGCACGATGATCGCAAGCGCCTCCTGGGCGCTGGCCGGTCCATAGGCTGGGCCGTCCGGGGCGATATTGAGCGGGGCGGCCGACTCCATGTTCAAAAGGGCCGTTGTCAGCATCTGATCCAGGTTCCGGTAAAGCTGGCCATCCAGGCGAATGCCGGACTGTCGGTGGGCCTTTCGCACGGCGGCAATGACGGTGGTGGTGATCAGGTCCAGGTGTTCTTGTCGTTGCATGTTTGCTCCTTTTCTGGTGGTGATTACACGCTCTATGACAAGATAATAGGAAGCCGTGTAAGTAGCGGTCCCAAAAAGGGTGTAGGTGCAAACGTGGCCGGCTGGCCGGTTCCAAAGAAATAGAGTGGGGTATCGGGTGCAACGGGAGGAGGTCTATGGGAACATCAAACGAATGGCTGGGCTGGATCAACCATGCCGATAGGGGTCAAGGTCGGGAACTGGCAACACGAGGGGCAACGGCGCTATCTGCTAAAAAGATCTCTTAAAATAGTTAAAAATAATCCCCAAAGAATGGCCATTACAATCGAGGCAGGAATTGCAGCCAAAGCGATTTTGACAAGCAGGGCCACCAGATCCAGAAAAGGAATTTCGATTCCTTTGATGATGACAGTTGTAGCGGTCTCAAACTCTTGTTGTTTTTCCTCTTGTGCAGCATCCCAGCTTGCCTTTTCTATAGCCAGAGCAACGTGAGTTTCTTCCATGGTTTATCCTATCCTGTGACCAAAATCAGATCGCGCATGTTTTGAATTTGCTCACAGATAGACCATAGCCTGCCGGATGATCAAGGGAATTTAAACAACCGCTGCCGGCAAAGTGCAATTGCGGCTTGATTAAAAGGGGTAAACGTGGTATGGTGGGAACATCAAATCGAGCGGGAGGGAAAATTGCAGGCACACCTGACAAATCAGGCCACATCGGCCATCGAGGCGGTTATCGCCAAGGGGCATCCGGTCATCGTTGCCTGGAGCGGGGGCAAGGATTCGAGCGTTGTGCTCAACCTGGTGTTGTCGGCGGCCCGGGCCCAAAAAGAGCGCGCAAAGATTGTCCCGATCATTATCACCCATGCCGACACCGGCATCGAAAACCCTGAAATCGCCCGGTATGCGCAAAAAGAGCTGTTAAAAATCAAAGCTTACGGCAAAGCCTGCGGCCTTGAGCTGGTGGTGCAAGTCTCCCGCCCCCAGTTAAACAGTCGGTGGGCCGTCCGGGTGATCGGCGGCCGCGGCCTTCCGGTGTTTCCTTCTTCGGGCGGCACGGGGGGCGGCAATCGGGATTGCACGCTGGATTACAAGGTGCTTCCCATGCAGCGGCTTCGAAAGCAGATTTTATCCGGGCTTGCGCGATCCGAAATGCCCGCGGTGACCGTGATCGGAACTCGCTTTGAGGAGAGCGCCGGCCGTGCCCAGCGCATGCAAAACCGGGGAGAAACCGATACGGCCCCCTGGGTCGGGGCAAACGATGAGCTGTACCTGAGCCCGATTGCCCGCTGGGACACTGAGGATGTTTGGGCCTACATCTCAAATTGCATGGACGGCCTCACAGAGGCCTACAGCGACTTTAAGCAGACATTTAAACTGTATGCCGAGGCATCCGGCTCATCGTGCGCCATAGAGGCCGACATTGCGTTTGGTACCCAAAAAAGCCGTTCCTCCGGATGCGGTGCACGCTTTGGCTGCATGCTGTGCACGGCCACCAACGACAAATCGATGGAAAATATGCTGGCCATAGATGAGTACGCCTACATGCGCGAGGCCCACGAATTGCAGCAATTTATCATTAAAACCCAGTACGATCTTGACCGGCGATTGTGGGTTGGCCGCAGCATTAACGAGTACGGCTATATCGCCATTCGCCCGGATGTTTATTCGCCGGCCATGTTGCTTGAGCTGCTGCGCTATGCCCTGACCATCGATGTTGTGGAAAAGCAAAGGGCCAGCGCGGCTCAAATCGAACCAAGGTTTGAACTTATCGGCGCTAAGGAGCTGATTGCAATCGATGCGATGTGGAGCCTGCAGGGCTACCACCGGCCCTTTGCGGCACTAAGAGAATACCGCGATATTTATCTGGGCGGCCGGCGCTACCCGGTGCCGAATATAAAGCATTTTGCTCGGGTGCCGATCTGCGAGGCCCGCTATTATCACGTAGGCCCGGACTGGGACGAGCAGGTCAAGCGCTTTTCAGGGTTTAGAGATCCGGTCATAGAGGCTTTCGGCGGGGCCGGGTGCATGGGCAAAAAGGAGCTTAAAGATGGCCGCGTCGTGCTAGATACCCAGGCCGAGGGCCCTTTTTCGGTGGATGAAGAGGGCGCCATCTTTGCGCTCACTTTAGATCTCGACTATTTGCTGGATCGCGTGGCTTGCGATTGTCACAGCCACACCTATGGATATCCGCACCATGTATCAAGCGGATATCTGATCCCGGCAAAGGGCAAAGAGAGCGTCATCGATAAAATCATGCGCCGAACCGCTTTTAAAGAGCGCCATGGTCTGGCCGGCCAAAGCTACAACCTGGCGGCCCTTTTAGCCAAATCCGTTTCAAGGGTTGAAATGGAGCAAGGCATCCGCAGAGCGCAACTTAAGGCAGTCCCGCCCCGCCCCATGGTGCAACTCACCTTGCCCGGTTTTGATATCTATCAAGAGAAGGCTGCCTGATTTTTGCTCGGACAGGAATAGGATGGGAGGGGCAATCGTTGCTATCCCATCCTATTCCTGATATTAATTAGGCCAAACGGAATGCATAATTTCGGTGATTGAGCCGCCAACAAAGGTTATGATTAATTCTTCTTTGTCTGCTTTGTTCACCATCTTACACCCAATATAATACCAAAGGGTTTTGCCTTCATTCATGCGATGCGTTTCGCTGCTTTGCTCCTTTGATGCAAGCATCATTTCGGCCAGACCCTTTTGTTCTGTCGCCGGCACCCTCACATTTAACGGAGGCCCGAAAGCCTCTTTGACTTCAGCCTGGGACATGCCCAATGTAATGGTTTTCCCGTTGAGCGTATAAGTGCTCGGGTTTTCAATCTTCGGCATCATGCCCGCGCAACCAAGAACTAAACAAACCGCGACAAGACCAGCCATCGTGCTTAATTTCATTTTTCATTTTCTCCTGTAGTGCGTCCGTGTGAGTGTTCATCCAAGTTTTGTGCCGCTTTGTAGCGCCGCGATGAATCTGACGCAAGGTTAAACTTGCGGCCGGGGATAAGCTAACAAAGATTAAACATTTCAGATGAAAGCTTTTCTGTCGATTGATGTAGGTGCATTTGTGGCTTGACAAAAAGGGGTAAAAGTGGTATAGTGCCACCATAAAACAAATCAACGGAGGAACCTAAAACCATGACACCGACTTATTGCCTGCTGAACGTTTCAACGGTCAACGATTGCACCGGACCCGACATGGCGCTGATTGAGGTCGATCAGGCCCTGGTGGATCAGTTGCACAACTACTCCAAGGCTGTTGAGGCCATGGCCATCAAACCGATGCAAGTGGAGTTTTACTTTCCTTGCGCGCAGTTTTTCCAGTTGGGCGATGTCGGCTACATGGAAGACGAGGAGTTTTCAGAGATCTACGATCAAATGTGCCAATCCGGGGAAAACACCCTCATCGTTCAAGATTTGAACAAGGATTTTGTGGAAAAAGTTCAGGTGGCCAGCAACGATCATCGCTATGACCTTTTGACGGTGGTCATCAGCGGCAACCGGCCGTTTGAGTACGAGTTTAGCGGGTACTTGCGGGGCAGCGATATCAGCTTTGTCAGCCGCACCGTTACCCTGGATGCCCTCAAAGGCGCGTAAATTGTGAATATGGAGGATTTTAAAGCATGAAAACTGAATTTTTAAGCAGAGATGCCGCGGAACTGATATTTGGCGAAGATGTAATTAACGCCCTGCCGTTTGGTGAGCGCTCTTCCGTGGGCATTGGGTTCGACACCCACATCTTTGAGTGCGACATGGTCGATCACGGGCAGGTCATCGAGGTCATCACCGCAGACTATTCTTATCCCGAAGGGCCAAGCTGCCCGGCCCTTTAGTAGGTGCATTTGCGGCTTGACAAAAAGGGGTAAAAGTGGTATAGTGGGCCATAATGAGTTGATGCGGTGCAGCAGTCAAAGGAGAGCGCGAAAAATGATCGTTCGAATGACTTCAAATAGCCAGAGTCAATTTCCTGAAGGCGCCTATTGTCCCTTTGGCCCAGGCAGCTACAATGCCGACCCCGAAAAAGGGGTTGTCGTGCTTTATCACACGCACCGTGGCCTTTGTTTGTTTGAAACCGAGCGCAATGGCTACGATGATTCGGATTTTTTCATGACGGTCTGGAATCCGGAGAAAAAAGCGCCTGAGGGCATCATGTTTGCTACCACTCGCGGCTGGTCTTATCCGTGCCTGGCTTCACACCCCGATGCGACCGCCGAGGTGCAGGCCCAGTATCTTGTCTGGACAGAGGCTGACCGGCGCCGCAAAAAGATTCTGGCCCGCTGGGCGGCGCGCTGCGAGCAGATCAAGAGTGCGGCCGCGGCCAGGATATCCCGACGCGAGCTTCGCCGCCTTATGGCCGTTTTGTTCGAAGAGCAGCTTGCAGCCGTGCTGCACCTTCTTAAAACCAAGAAATTTCGCTCCAAGTTTCGTGAGGACCTTGCCGGCAAAATCCGCACCTGGATAGCTGATCCGGTCCCAAAGTACAGCGCGCCACTGAGCAGAAAACAGCTTGCGGCCCTTGTCGGAAGATAAACCGGCCGGGCTTTCAAATTCGTTGATATTCTTTCAAAAAGGGGGATGAAAATGGAAAAGCACGAGTTTAAAATTTCCGATCAGGGAGAGGATGAGGGCTTTGTGACCGGTGAGGTCGAGATCAACGGCGGTGGCATTGCTATTCGCTTTGATGGCTATTCCACGGCCTGCACGCAGGATGATATCGGTGAGCCGATCTGGGTCGAGCTTTACGACGGAAAGCTCCGGACGCTCCTTTGGGCCGATATCAACAAGGAAGACCCGACTCACATCATCGAGCTTGATGCGGCAAGAAATATTGCCCGGCGAGAGGTTCCGAATCCTGAGATGCAGGCTCTGACCGAAAAATTCGGCGGCATTTGGAGTGAGCATCCCGATTATCCCGCCGCGGACTGGCAATACGAGGTTGCCAACGGCGATACTCGCCTGGGCTATTGGGACTGGGTCAGTCATAAAAAGGATGGTGATGAATAGCCAGGCCCATTAAAAAACCGTACAGAAGGTTCGCTTCATTGGCTTAGTTGGTAGCATCGTATATCCCGGTCATGACGATAAGACTGGATTGCGCCGGGGCGTCTGAAAAGGCGATGTCGAGCACCCATTCATGGGCATCTCTGGTGAGCAAAGGCATTATAGGCAAAAGAGCGGATTGTGCGGGTCCAGGCCATCAACCCCTTGGCGGTGTCATCTTTCAGGCCGATGTTTAAACCCCTATCCGTCATGCCCGGCATGGAGAGTTTGGCGCCAGAGTGGTAGGAAACCAGCAAAGGGGGAATCCGGATCTCCAAAGATTTTGGGATGTCGCACTCCGAGGCGAAAGAGTGAACCGGCTGCAAAGGGGGCCAATTTGACCCCCCTGCCCCTTTACTTTGTAAATTTAAATTTCGAAAGGATATCGAAAAGTTTTAGAAACATGATCCAAGGTCTCCAGTTTCCTATGGCAGCGCCTATGATAAAGGCCGTTATGCCGATGGCGCTAAGGGCAATGGTGACGATCAGTAAAGAGTTTTCCATTAGGTCCTCCTGAAAATAAGGGGTTTGATTTGGTTTCGGCATAAATTTTCTTTTTGCCCGACCCGAGTTTCTGCGCTCTATTGGTCAATTGGTGGTTAATCCCGCGCCCTCCTTTCTTAATGTCTTCACCAGGAAGCCGTGATGGTCGGCGAAATAGCGGTGCTTGTTGTGCGGCCAGGTGTTTTTGTAACTTGACAAAAAGGGGTAAAAGTGGTATGGTGGGCCATAAAATGAGGTGATGCGGTGCAGTCAAAGGAACTTCTCTTCGTCAATAAAACTTCAGTCGGCGAGCGCTACGTCACGGTGGCCCTTGCAGATCGCATCAGCTTTAACAACGCGCCAATATCGCCCGAGGTGGCCCAAAGATTCCTTGAACTGGTCGGGGCCGGCAACGTTTGCATTGAGTTTTCGGCCAGAAAGACCCGGTGCCGCTGGGGCACGGCGTACAAGAAAAAAGGCCGCATCGTCCTTTACCGGCACTCGGTCTGGATGCTTTTGCACGAGCTTGCCCACATCCAGGCCCCTGCCGGCGCAAAACACAGTCGAGTGTTTGCAAGGGTGCTCGACGGCTTGTTTGCCAAGTGGCAGCAGGCAACGGGCGCAGCCGGCGCAAAAGGAGGGTTATGACCAAGTCAGTCACGATTTCGATTCAGATGGAGTGCGGCATCGACGAGCTTGCCCTTGGGATCGCCTGGGCGGGGTGGGAGTTCTATCAGGCCGATATTCTCGGCCGCGCTGGGATGGTAATGGCTTTTGTGGCCAACCTTTCCCTCGAAGATGCCGTAATGGAAACCTCCAGAGCCATAGTCAAATACGGCCTGCCGGCCTTTTCCAAGGGTCCAAATTTCAGGGATTCGGCGTTGGCGGCAGCTAAGGAGCGGGCCGAACAGATCCTGGGCAAGGCGCCTGCCAACTACAGCTACCAAGTGTAACTCAACCACCGAAAGGGTCAAAATGCCAGCAGAGAAAAAACGCTATTTTGCGGCCATTGGCGAGCGGGTCCTGCCTATTGATGCCCGCAATGCGTGGGAAGCTGGATACAACAGCGCCATTAAATTCACGAACATCCGGGAAGGCGAGCTTTTTTTTGCCGGGCAGATCGAGATGCAGGTTTGCAGGCCCGGTGTGCACCATCCCCTATTCGCCGGCAAGCTGGGCGCATGGCTCCAGATATTTACGGAGCAAGGCCGAAGCACCGCCCGCTGGGGGAAAATAGTCAAAGAAATCCCGGCAGATAAAGGGACCACAGACCCTGCTTAAGTCACTTCCTATTATTTAATCAAAAGGAGAACTTCAATCATGAACGCCAGCTATGCAAAAATCGGATCTCCATCCATACGGGTTGTCGAAGAGTGCGGCCAGGTGCTCAAGGCCCTGGGCAAAGGCGAACATTTTGGTTGGGATAGCCATCATCCGGGCAGGCCCGGCATAACGAATCTGCAACAGTTCGAAGCCGGGGTCAGCGATTTTATGGGCGCGGTTCAGGATCTGAAAAATTCCATAATCGAAGGCGATGGGGAAAAGCCTCAAGATCTGATGCTGGTGCCTGTAAGGCTGGTGACGCTTTGCCAGGACATTCAGCATCAGCTTTGCACCGATGCCGATCTTGAAGAAAAGGTATCGGCGCCGCACAAGTACAAGACCATCCAGAGCGAGCTGGCCCGGCTGCTTGAGCAAATTCCAAACTAAAGACGCCGCCCGGCGCTTTGGGGTGTGGCTATGTCCGATGTATGCTTGATCTTGAGGGAGGGGGAGGTAATACTCATGCAGTGTTACACAGTTTTGCCATTTTCGGTGTTTGAACTGGAAGGCGGGATGCTTTTGGGTAGCGGCAAGCAGCGAAAGGGTCTGCTCTATCTATCGGAGTCCGAACTGTTTCAGCTCAAGGTAGCCATACAGCTTGATTTTCTCGAGGCGGCCGCCTTTTTGTTTCCCAACCGCGAAAACGGCTACCAGGACGCAACGAGCAATATTTTGAGCTGGGCGCTTGCACGGCTTGCGTGTTTGTCCTTTGCAATTCCGGGTAAAGAGAGACCCTACGAACAGCTCAAGGCGGTCAGCGAGCAAATGTGGGAGGAGCTGCCGCCGCTTGCAAAGGCTGTGAGCATGCCGGTTTAGTCTTTCAGAAAGTATCTCGGGGCGTGCACAAAGGCCCATGTAACGATTGAGGGGGGGGACGAACCGTGGAAAAAAGTCAAATCATAGACGTTTTGAGATGCCCGTATCTTTACACCAGCGAGCAAAGGCGAACAGCAGCCAAAAAAGCTGCCGAACTTTTGGATTCAGCAGCGGGCGCGATAGATCTTACGACGAAAATGAGCTACATCGCGACAGATCCGGTTACAGGCAAGTGTTATGCAACTTGTTACGCGGATCCGGACTTTATCGCCGATACAGCGGAAGAAATTGGCCGCTGGAAAATGGACGGGGCACTAATTGCGCTACTTCCCAGGAAAGAGGCGGTCAGGCGCTTCATCGAAGGTTGATTAAGTCCAGTGGGGGAGAACGCCCACCTGAAGAAGGGAGCGTATATACTTATGGAAAGACCGAAAATCAGCTCAAGCACAATCGAAAAGGCTGCCAAAATGACGGCCTCGCAAACATGCAACATCGAACCAAATGAAGTTTCTGATTTGGCAAAGGACATTGCCAGGGCATATCGCCACCATATGGACGGCTACCAGATCGCCAAACGCATGGAAGATTTCGGATGGGATGTTGACGCTATGTTTGTGGAAGATATGGATAATATGGGAGCCAATGTATCAACGTGCCATGATGAGGAACAACGCCTATGGACTGAACAATACAACCCGCAACCGCCATATCCGATTGGAGCGAAAACCACCAAGGGCAAGATCACAGGAATTTACGAACACGGAGCGGCAAAATATACGATCAAGGAGCCGGGCCAAGATGATGAGAAGACAGGCTACCGGAGACTTATCGTAAATTTTGAGGACGTTGTTTTGGCACCGTAGCGATCTGAAAACCGCAAAAGCTGAGGAGGTGGAGTATGGATAAAAGCTTTGTGAAAAATTGCCCAAAATGCAAAACGGAGGCTGATTTCAAACACATCCACAACTGTGCTCACGGCATTCGCGAAACGCATATGGCAGGGAGCGAAAGATATGAGTGTAGCCAGTGTGGATACACAATTTACAAGTCCGAGGGCGAGGGTTTGGGATTTATTTTTGTTTTAGATTAGCACCGCGCATTTAAAAAGGAAAAGCTGATGACAACGACAACCTTTAAACACCGGCAGGGGCGCTGGGCCTGGACCGTCAGAGAGTGGCAATGCTGCGGATTGGTCTGGCAACTCATGTTGAGCCGGCGATATCCGGAACGGTATTCTTGGCGGCCGGTCTGCCCGGTTTGTGGATGCAAATAATATTGCCCCGTGTAATCTTGTCTTGACAAAAAGGGGTAAAGGTGGTATAAAAGGCACATATTAAATCATTCACACATTGAAAGGTGCCCCGCCCCATGACGCAAGTTACCTCAAAAAGTCTTCGAGAATCCACCCCCAAAGGATACAACCTGGTCGCTTTTGTCGATCTGGATTTCGATATCAAGACCTTGTCTTTGGATATTTTCAAGGATCAAGGCGTTTTGGTGCTCAAGGAGGCCGAAGGGCCGCTGGGCGTGCTGCGGGCCCTTGATGCATCCGGCCGCCGCGCGGGCATTCTGGCCTCGATGGCCGAGGACAAACAGGAACACCGGTTCTTGCACTTGGTCTTTCTTGAGCACGGCACGGCCGTTTATGACTACAAGTTCAAAGTTTCAAGATAAGGGGGATGGGCCCATGCACATTCTAAAAGTCGTTGATACTCGCCAGTACGAAGAGGGTCCTGATGACCGGTTTCATCCGATCCCTGGAAGCGGCGATGAGCACGAATGCGACCGGTGCGGGAAGCGCCATGAGATCCATTGGTACGTGTGCGACGATGCCGACAAAGAGTTTGTTGTGGGCGGCTCGTGCGCACGGCAAGCCCTGATGCTCGACAAAAAGGAGTTTAACCGAATCCAGCGGCTGGCTGCACGGCGCCGAAAGGCAGAGGTTGAATTCGAAGAGCTGCTTATCAAAAAACTGCGCATCGAAGGAGCCCGGGCCGCGGCCGAAAAAACCCCCCTGCCCTCAGTTGAGATCGAAATGCTCGACGGCGGCCGGGGCCAGGTGCGCACCGTGGTGGGGCACCCATCGGTCAGGGTCCGATCCTTCGGCCCCTGGACCAAGGATCGCGAGCAGTGTCTCAAAGACAGCTGGATCGATCACCTTGTTTTTCAGACCACAGGCAGACTGGTGCACCACCTGCATTCGATCGACAACAGGATCATGGAGATAGAAGAATTTTTTCTCTCGATTGATTAATGCCTATAAGGAGGCACCCCACTTTGCGTAAACCAAACGTTGCCCAGGTTTTTCCCGATAGTCAATAACCCGGGGTTAAAACCCCAGGCATGAGAAATCATGTCTCTGTTGACAAGGGAGCGTAACGAGA
>JAEHJW020005167.1_pt1 | contig 15792 bp, 18 predicted proteins | sample 9271431 | NCBI WGS metagenome assembly JAEHJW02
AACCCGACACTTCATGTTGAAGCCACGTCAGCCCGTTCTGCCTGCCAGCGTCACGCACAAGGCAGGGTGAAGCCGCTACAATGCGCGGCGTGGAAGCGTGGCCGAGCGGTTTAAGGCACCGGTCTTGAAAACCGGCGATGGTGCAAGCCATCCGTGAGTTCGAATCTCACCGCTTCCGCCAAAACACCAATAAAAACAATAACTTAAAAGTGTAGTGCGGGAAAACCCACCAGCAAACCCACCACTAGCCGCACGCTTGAAAAACGTGCTATTCGGGTAGCAGGTTCCCCGGTGTAAGCCCCCGCGCCTGCAGTATCCGGCGCAGTTTTCGCAGCGCCAGCCATTCGATGCGGCGCACTTCCTGAACCGAAACCGGCCGCCCTTCCTCCGCGGACAATGCGGCCGCGATTTCTTCTTCCGTTGCGGTATCGATCGCCTCGGGCTGGTCTACCATCACTGCCCCACTGCGCTGGCCACGTCCGGCGCGCGCTCCGGCGCGAGTTCACCCGGCCGCCACCAGAAGTCTTGCCCCCAGTCCTCCTGCGCGCGGTCGCGCATGCGGCTCAAATAGCCGGGGGAGAGCATTTCCTGCAGATCCTGCAGGCCCGCATGATCGAGCGCGGACTTGGCATACCACAGGTTGACGAATGGCATGTGCGAGCGGGCGAAGCGCACGGCCTCGGCGCCGGCGTGGGTGTCCTCTCCACGGATAGCCTGGCCGACGTTGCCGACCGTCAAATCCACAGCTTCGAAGCCACTGCCGATCAGCGGGCCGGCAAGGTTCATCCAGTTGGGCACGCCCGCGCGGTTCTGGCCGCCCATGCCGGTGTAAAGGAAGTCGCCGAAGATGCCCACCCCGCCGCCTTGGGCGAAAGCCGCGCCCCAAAACTTGGGCGTGGTCATGTCGCGCGGGTCTTTGCCGTTCACCATGTCCTTGAGTTCGACCGCCAGCGCGCCAAAGATCGTCAGGGCGGTGCTGAGCCCCGCGCCGTAGGCCACGGATGAGGCCTTGTCGCCGGTACGCCACTGCTCGGCCATGCGTCCCCAATGCCGCGAAATCATTGCCATGGGGAAACCCTTGAACAGGGCGATGGAGCGCAGGAATTCGCCTTCGATGGTGCCTTTCTTGGTGCCACGGGTGACGGCCGCGCGGGTTTGCAAATCCTGCGACAGCGAGGCGAATTCGGATTCGTCGGCAATCGTGCCCAGCAGCCGGGAGACCGCCCTGTCCTGGTCGCGCAGCGACAGCCCCGCGGCCGTCAAGTCGGCTTCCGGGATCGCGCGCACGGCCTGCAGGGTCAGCATCTGGCTGCCGCGCCAGCTTTCCGGATGGGCCATCCGCCACACCTTGAAGTCGGTTTCGGTCACGCCCTTGGCGACCAGGCGCGCGCGGTCGCCCGCGTCGAGCGCCTGCCAGTCGGCGCGGGACATTTTGCCGAGCGCGCCCATCATGGTGACGGAGAACCCGCGCCGCACGGCATCCGTCCAGGCTTCCAGCAGGCTGGCCTTCATCGTGGCGTTTGCCAGCTTGCCCGTCCACCCCTTGCCGACGTTGGCTTCCGCCCAGCGGTTCATGTCGGAAATCACGCTTTCCGCCACCAGGCCGGCGCGGTTGGCGTAGTCCGCCGAATCCTTGCCGAAGGCGCGCACCAGGTTGATGAGGGAATCGGCCACGCCCAGGCGGTTGAATCCCGTGGTGACGAAGTAGGTCGGCACGTCGGTGATGCTGGAAATCAGCGCCGAGCCGAGCTTGCCGAATACCTCAACATTGCGCGCGCCCTGGGCGACTTCGGCCAGCCTCACATTCGCCACCGTGCCGGTGTTGCCGTTGAGCACGTCCCACATGTTCTGCGTGCTGACCAGCCACGGGCCGACCATATCGGACGCACCCGTCCGCAGCGCGGTGTCGTGCAGGTAGCCCCACTGGGTGAGCGGGTTCGGGCCGAATTCCTCGACCAGGGCGATGTCGCGGGCAAGGCGCGAGACGTGCCCCTGCATCGCGGACAGGACGCCGCCCCGGTTGTAGTTCGCGGCATAGGTCAGATAGCTTTCAGCGTCCTTGAAGTGGATCGCCCGGTGCGCGCTGCCACGGTTCGCGCGCATGCCGGTTGTCTGGCCGGGCTCCGTCTTGTTCATGCCGCCGGTGGTGATGGTCTCCCATGCGCGGCTGAGCAGGTCGGTCATCTGCGCATCGTCGAGCCGTGCGCCGTTTTCGTCGACGTAGCGCGAGCGATCCAGCAGCGGCAGGATGTCGCCCACCCACTTGGACTGCCCCTCCTTGAGCACGCGCACGTCGTCGTGCGGCTGGGGCAGGTAACCGTAGTCGAGCTTCCCCACGTCGCCGCCGGATGCGTTGAACCGCTGCCGCATGGCCTCGACCGTGTTCAGCCACGCCTTGGCAGCCTTGGCCGCCAGCGGGTTGCCGGTCTGCTCGCCGAAAACCTCGCGCACCAGGTCGGCGGCCTGCCGCGCATCCTCCACCATGCCGAGGAACTTCGGGTTCACGGCGTTGAGAGTATCGATCAGGCCGGTAAAGTATTCGTTGGAAACCCCGCGCACGAAGCGGTGCGCATCGTCCAGCACGCGCGCCACCGCGTGGAACGGCTTCAGGCCGTCCGCCACCAGCGCGCTGTAGCGGTTCATCACCCGGTCATGCGCCAGGATCGTCAGAGCCGTGCGCTGCTTGGCCTTGCCGGCTTCGTGCAGCAGGGCCTTGCCGGCTTCATCGGCGGCGGCGTTGAGCCTCGCCTCGCGGCTCATCTGCTGCCAGGCGGCGGGATCCTTGCGCGCCAGCTGCTTCATGCTGTCCACGATGCGGCCTTCGATGTTCTGGGCTTCCTGCTGGGTGACGCTGCGGCCGATGGCTTGCGCCACCGCCTGGATGCATTCGCTTCTCATACTGGGAACCTCAAGGCGCAATTGACGGCCGCTTTGAATGCGGCGGTTTCGGTTCTGGCTTGGGCCTCGACCGTATCGGCGTGCTGGATCAGGTCGGCCATGCGCACGTCGGTGCCATCGTCCAGGCGGACAACGGCGTCGGGTGTGCGGGTTGCGATGTCGAGGGCGCGCACCTGTTCAGGGGTGGCGGGCTTGGCATCCGCCTGGCGCGCTGCCGGGTCTTGCCCGAGCATGCGCGTCATCACCTCGCGCACCTGCTCGACGATCCTGTCCGGGATGCCGTCATCCGGCTGCAAAGCGGGTGTGGCGGGGCCGCCAGCGTCGGGCGGGGCCATCACCTCGGGCGGCGGGTTTAAGTCCATCCGGGTGGCTTCCAGCGCGTCGGGGGCCTCGCGTGCCACGGTCTCGCGCACACGCTGCGCGATGGTGCCGAGCTGGGCCGGGTCGGCGTCCACCCGGTGGGCCACGTTGACCACCTCGCCGGCGTCCATCTGCTGGCGCGCGAGGATCTGCGCATCGTGTGCCTTGCCGGCCGCTGGCAGGTCTCCGGTACGCACCAGGGCGTCGCCGTCGCGCACCCGCACTTCGTTCATGGTCAGCAGGGCGGCGTGTTCGTCGGGGGACAGGCTCGCCGACTTGCCACGGTGGAACGCGCCGCCGAACGCCGCACCGGTCAGCGCGGCAATGGTGAGATTCACCGGGTCGAAGGGCTGGTACTGCGCCGCGATCTTGTCGTAATCCGCATGCTGCAGCAGCGCATGGATGCCGCCCACTTCCGCCACGGTCAGGGCCGGGTTCACCGCGCCGCCAATGGCCGCGCTCTGCAGTCGGGTCGCGCCCATCGCAGCGGGCAGGCGCATGCCCACGGCGGCGGACACCGCCGAGACCGTGCCGGCCAGTGCGGCGGTCTGGCCGTCCACGCCCTGGTCGCTCAATTCCTGCGCGCGGTTGATGCCCACATCCGCGCCGAACAGCACAGGCCCGGCAGGGCCAGCGGTCGAGTAGCCCACCGCCTTGCTGACGGTGGACAGCACGCCATGCGCGATCTGCCCGGCGATGCCGACCGCTTCCGGGTCGGGCGCGTAGTCCCTGGCCTTTTCCCGGAAGCCTCGCGCTACCGGGCTATTTCCCATCTGCTCGATCGTTTCGCGCTGCACCTTGCGCATATCCGGCGCGGGCTGCCCGTTGACGGCGGCCACCAGGGGCACGTCGCGGAATGCTGCCGCCTTGCCGTAGGCGTCGAGGATGGCCGACCACGCGCTGGCCGTGGTGTATCCGGCATGCGGCAGCGAGTCCACCAGTGCGCTGCCGAAGCCCTGGAAGGTGCCCGGCGCGGGCTCCGGTTCGGGCGGGCGCTGCACCGACTGCGCGAGGGAGTTGTCGCGTTCTACGGGATAGAGTTCGTCGAACATTACGGCGCCACCTTGAGCACGAAGGGTGCCCCCGTTGCATCGCGCACCACGTCGCTGCCGGTGCGGATCAGGTAGCTGCCCTGCCCGAAGGTCTGCAGCCGCGCGGCGGGGATGAACTTAGCCAGGTCGGCGCCGCTCAGCGCGACCCCGCCCGCGATGAACTTGCCGCCCTGTGCGGACAGGCGGGCGGGCACGGTCGAGCGCAGCGCATCGGCGAAGCGGCTGTCCGACCAGCCGTAGGGCTTGGCGATCCTGCCGCCGTTGTGCTCCACGATGCCGCCGGTGGCGATGTTCACTGCCTGCGCAACGTCGCCCCCGCCGTCCGCCCTGAACTTGGCGTAAATCCCGAAAGCCGCTTCGGCGGCGGCATCGCGCCCCTGCGGGGTCTGGTAGACGCCTTCGAGGGCCTTGTAAATTTCCGCCTTGGTGCCGTACTCCTTCGCCTCGTCGATCTTGGCGCGCTTCTGCTCGATCGCTTCCTTGCCCTGCAGATAGAGCAACGCGGCATTGCTGCCCTCGGTTGTACGGTGCGCCGAGAGCATCGCCGCCACGGCAAGGGTGCCGTGTTTGTCGTTGAGCTGGGTGGACAGCGACTGCACCCCGGCTGGCCCCGCCGCCGTGAAAACCTGCCCCAGCACGCGGGCCTTGTCCACGGCCTGAAGGCTGCCGAGGTACTGCCCGAAGGCGTCGGCCTCGGGGTCGGACATGATCGTCAGGCGAGTGCCGTAATCGACGGCCATCTGGCGCGCAGCACCGGCGCGTCGCGCGAGTTCCTGCGTCAGTCCCTTTGGGTCGTCGAACCGTTGCAACGGCTTGATGCCGTAGCTGCCTACGGCCATCGCGTAGCCCACCGGGTCGGTGGCGCGCGCCTGCTTCACCTGGTCAACGGCCTTGACCAGGATTTCATAGTTCTGCTGCCGCGCGGCGAAGCCCTCGCCGGGCGTCGGCTTGGCCGTTTCCAGCATATCGACCAGCGCGGCGGCGGGGAGGGTCTTGACCTGCTGCAGCGTCTGCCCCAGCTGGGCCACGCCCTTGAATTCCGCGAAGCGCTTCACGCCGTCCGCCTGCCCGTATGCCTGGATGAATTCGCCCTCGCTCGGCGCGTCGGGTGCGAAACCGTTGGTCAGGTAGGCGGACGACGCATCCCGCACCCGGCTGCGCAGCGCATCGCGCGCTTCGGCCATGCCCTGGTTCGACTGCGCGCGGGCCAGCTGCATGACGTGCAGCCGCCAGTCGGCGGGCAAGGCATCCAGCATGGGGAATCCGGTTGCGGCCGTGGGGTCGCGTTGGGGACTGGCCGCCGTAGACGTGGGAATGGGTGTGCCTTCGGTCGCTGCGGCCAGCCCCGACGTGATCTGCTGGTCGGTGTACGGCTGCTGGCCGTTCTCGACGCGAATCATGGCGCGGGTCAGTTTGGTGAGGGTGGCGGTGTCGCGCAGGTTGAGCGGGTCGCCGGGCTTGACGCCCATTTCCTTCGCCACTGTGGTGGCATAGGCCACCGTGTTGTTCTCGGTCGCCGGTGCCCAGCGGGCGATGATGCCCTCCACGGTGTCAATGCCGTGCTTGTCCTGGTAGGTGAGCAGCGTCTTGCCCATGGCGCGGATACCTGCCTCGGGCGAGGAAAACGTCACGTAGCGCGGGTCGTTGCCCTGCACTTCGCCTTTCCAGCTGTCTCCCCCCTTCATCACGTTGCCGGGGTTGTTGTTGCGGATACCGCGCGGCTGCGAAGCGTCGCCGGGCGCCGAGGGCACGACACCCACCCCGCCGGCCTGGTTGAGCTGTGCCGCCAGCGCGGGCGCGGCGGCCTGGAAGAGCTGGCGGCCGATCTGCTCGCGCTTCAGTGGGCTGATCTGCTCGGCGTTGCGCTGGAAGTGGGCGAAAGCGCCCACCGGGTCTTTCATGCGCCATGCCTCGTAGCGCATTTCAAAGCCCGCATCCCGGTACTTGGTCGCCTGCAGCTGCGCGGTGGCATCGTCCCAGCCGTTGAGCTTGGCGAGGGTCGCGGTTTCCTCCTGAGCCACCCCCACGGCCTGGGCGAAGCGCTGGTCGTCAGTGTAGTTGAACGCGGCATCCTGAATGCTCACGATGGCGCGCGAGTCGGCGGCCTGAATCTGGTATTTGCGCGATTCCTGCCCGGCGTGGCGGTTGACCGCATCCAGGGCGTTCTGCAAGCGGGCATTGACGACCGGCTCGACCATCTGGCGAACTGCCGGGTTCTGCACGCCGTCCAGCGCCTTCCGCTTGATGTCGTCGAAGCCCTTTATCACGGCTTCCGATCCGAGCACGGCGTCCTTGCCCTGCCGGATCATGAACCCGCTTTCCGGGTTGTAGAGCCGGTCGTTCAACCCCGCCGTCACCTGCGTGTCGATGTCCTTCGCCGCAGTGGCGTTGGCCTCGCGCTGCATGTCCACCGCGATGGCGCCGATGTGCTGGCCTAGATCGCTCAACCCCTTGCCGAGTTGCTGCGCCTGCGCGCCCGCCACGTCCGGCATGTTGGGCGCGGTCAGGCGGGATTGCGGCAGGCTGTTGGGGGTGGCCTGGAAGCCGTTGTACTGCGGTACGGTAGGCACTTGGGTTACTCCTTGACGTGAATGCTGCGGATGCCGTGTTTTTGCATCAGGCGCTGGACGGATCGCTCTGTCGCGCCCAATGTCCGGGCGATCTTTGCCACGCCGACGCCCTGCGCGGCCATGGTCCGCACCTGTTCCAGTTCGGCATCGTCTACGCGGTAAACGGTCCTTCCCTCATGTGTCGCCCAGGTGAGTCCGATTGCGATGGATCTGGCGGTCTTGTGGTCAATGCCGAAGATGGCGCCCAGCTCGCGGTAGGGCAAACCCCTTTGCTGCCGAAGGCGGCGCAGTTCCTCGACCTTCTCGGGGTTCATCTTCGCGCGTGCATTGCTGGTGCCGTAGGCCTTGCCAGCGGGTGTAGTCGCTGCGGCTTCCATCTATCGCACGCTGGGCTTGTTCATCGCATACCAGGATGAAGCCACTTGGCCCGCCCCGGTCAGCATCGACGATGCGCCGGCCATGAATGGGCTGATGCCTGCTGCGGTGCCGCGCTTAGTGATGGCCTCGCTCTGGTAGTTGGCGCCTTGCGTACGCAAACCCCACGCGCTACGCACGGCGTTGGCTTCCAGCGTGTTCTTGTCGATCGCTTTCATGATGTCCGTGCTGGCCTGCAATTCGGCGGCGTTGCCCTCTCCAAGGTCGATTCCGTTTGCCGCCATCGACGCGCGCTGCCGGCTCTTGAGCTGGCCGGCTTGCAAGGTGAGCGCGCCGACCTGCTGCTGGCCGTTGAGCAGTTCCTGTTGCGCACCGAGTTCCGAGATGCGCGCGTTGATGTCGGCCATCGCCGCGTCGAACTGCAACTGGCGCTTGGTCGATTTGGCCGCGTAGAAACCGCCGATGGCGCCTGAGACTGCGCCTGCGGCCTGCATGCCGAGTGAGAGAGCTGCGAACATGGGTTCTCCTTCAGCGGTGGCAGCCTTGCCGCTCGGCCATGCCGTAGAGCACGTCCAGGTGGTCGGGCTGGTAGATGAGTTGCAGCGAGTAGACCGCCTGGCGCAGCTGCTCGTCGGGATGCCGCGCAAGCCAGCGGCGCACCACGGCGCGCTTTGATCTGGCGGCCATGTCCTGCATCTCCGGTGTGAGCGGCAGACCGTATTTCAGGCGGATGCGCATGCTCTGTTCGCTAGCCATTGCCGCCGTCCGTCAGGCCCGCGGCTTCGGCAACGCGGTGCAGGGCGGCCAAGGCGTCCGCGCTGCACTGATCCGCAGCCTGGGCGATAGATCCCGGCGAGTCGGGGCAGTATCGGGTGAAGTTGAGAGAAATATTTCGGTGGGTGCTGAATCCTTGGGTTGCCCAATCGACGTTGTCGGCGAGCGCGTTACCGATCCCGTCTGACACGGACCCCAAACCTTCGATATAAGGCTGCGCGTGGGCGAAGCTACCCTTTGTGAGCCGGTAAAACCTAACCGCGTGGGCGCGCATCTTGGCATTAATGCCCACCCATTCCCGCATGGCCTCGGTCAAAGCGGCAAACGCCTTATCGAGGTCCACAGCAGTCTTCATCCGCTGGCCCGCCAGTTGGTCGACCTTCTTCAGCAGGGCGTCTGCCTCGCGCTTCCGGGCTTGGTTTTCCTCGTTCCGTTTCGCCTCCTCCGCATGGCTCCGCGCATCGCGCAGCAGCAGTGCATCCCCGCGCAGGTCGGCCAGGTGCAGCGATGCCGCCCGCGCCTTGCGGATGGCCGAATCGTCGTGCGGTGCCGATGCCAGGGCAAGAGACGCCGCCGCGTTGGCCTGCTCGGCGCGCTCGATGTCAATTTCCAGTTCTTCGAGGCGCTGGTTGAGTTCGTTCAAGGTGCTCATGGTGTCCCCCTATCAGGCTACTGAGAAACCGGAGGGGTAATACGCGCCGGTGTTGATGCTGTGGTCAGTCAGGTGGCAGGTGAACTTGCCGGCGGTCAGCGGCCCAGTGGCGACGACATAGCGCATGCCGACGTAGCGATGGCCGGCGGGCATGTCGCTAAACGTAGTCTTGATGGGGATGGGCGCGCGTCCAGCCCCCAGGTCAGCCTTCGGGACCGCGCCGGATGATGCGAGCACGGTCGGGCTGGACAGGTCGGAGGCGGCCGAAGAGACAATCTCGAACGCCACGGTGGCAGCACCAGCAGCAGCGACGGACTCGTCCACCGTGACAACGGCTGCCATCGGGTTACTGGCGCCGGGCGGCGGGGGGCCCATGTCGATATTGTTGACGGACATCGCCGTGGCGGTCACGGCCTGTGCATTGGACAGTTGCAGATTTGCGTCGAGAATCATGGTGGGCCTCTCCCGTTGAAAATGCCCCCATGCTCACGCGCGTTGCGCAGGGTGTGAATAGCCGTACAGGCTCGGTACAGGCTACAGGTGGAATTCGATTCGCCGGGTGATGGGCGGCGGGGTGATCGAGCCATCGCGCCCCACCTTGATGGCGCCGATGTAGCCGGCGAGGTCAAAGCATCCCGTCGCGTCCTTCACCCACTCGATAGCGGTTTTCAGGCGGCCGTGCAGGGCGTTGCCACTGCTGCCGAAGTCCGAGGCATGCAGCACACTGCCGGCAGTCGCGCCGTGCAGCAGGATCGCCCAGGCTTCATCAATGCCGGGGTGGCCGGGATGGGCGCAGGCCTGCTCAAATCCCTTGTTGCCTATCCATACGTAATCAGCGCGCCACCCCGCGTGGGCGAACGCCGTACCCGAAGTCAGCAGCGAGCCGCCAGCAGGGTCGCCACCCCGCGCGGCGAGGGGCTGCAGCATGGCGAACACCAAGGGCGTGCGCTGCTCGGCGATACCCATGCGCTTCCAGGCTTCCTCTCGCAAGTTGCCCAGGTGGTCGCGCTGGGTTGAATCCTGCGCAGCGTTGGCGGCGTTGCGCAGTGCCGTGTGGGTTTGTCGGTAGAACTCCAGGTCATCCATTTGGGGGCCTTTCTGTGCGTCCTGTGGTGGGTAGGCTGGCGGGTACGGCAGCGGCGCGGCGTGCGAAGCCTTGGCGGGGCTGACTATCTGGCGGAGTGGGTATCCGCATCGCGCCTAGACCAGGTCGCTCACGTCGCCAGGGTCCGCCGGTCTCTGGCGTGCGGCGCGCACGTAGTAGCTGGCATCGATGATCTGCGTTTGCTCGGCTTCCCGTTGCTTAAACCGGGCGCGCAGTTCCTGCCGGCGTTGCTCGCGCTCGGCTGCGCGGCGCTCTTCCAGCTGGCGCAGCTTCTCGGCCCGCGCCTTCGCTCTTGCCTCGATCTGCTCCTTGGTCTTCCAGTAGGCTGGCGGCGGGGCCTTGACTTCGAGTTCAGCCAGCAGGGTTTCGAAGTTCTCGAAGCGACCACGCAGCACCCGCAGTGCCTCCTGGATCAGCGGCCAGCGTTTGAAGCGGATGTGATCGTTCGAAATCACCCACAGCAGGTAGGCGGTGCTCATGGCTTCCACCGGCTGGCCCTTGTGTGCGCCCATCGGCATTTTCATGCGTTGCTCCTTGTATCGCCCACATCACGCGCGTGATGTGTACGGATCTGTATCACCCACGTGCTCGCACGTACTGCGGCAAAACCCTTTTTCAGGTGTCAAAATCTGGCGCGCCACCCTCTTTGCAAAATCCTGCGGGTTCATCCACACACCGCCACGCAAACCCCCATGCCACACGCCACACCCCCTAAAGGGTGGTGTGGCAGATGTGGCATAAAAACGGGGTTTTGCCACATGCCTCATGCGGCCACATGTGGCGCTTGTGTGGCGTGTGGCATCGTTACCTTGTCGTCCAGCACGTGAAAAAATGCAGATTTGCTAAGGGACTCGATAGCCCGCTTGGCGCATTCGCGTCGTCGATCACGTCCCCCCGCTGGATCGTGAGGCATGGTCCGCACCACGTTGTCGATGATCGCGCCGACAGTAAGCGGCTCGTCTCCCAGCCCGGCCAGCTCGTGCACCATCTGTAGCACCGCCTTTTCCCATGCGCCCTTCGGCTCACGGGCGGGCGGCGGGGCTTCGTTCTGGTACTCGACCACGCACGACACGATGGCCTCGCCGTCTTCATCCTCGCCCACGCGCACCGGCAGCAGGCCGAAGGCAAAGACCGCGCCGTCCTCGCCGTCCTTCTGCTTGGTGATGCGGGCGGCGCGGGCATCGGCCAAGCGCGTTATCTCAATCTCGGCATCAACGGCGGCCCGGATTCCCGACCATCCGCGCGCCCCCTTGGTAGCGTCCTTGCCCGAGTGGTGGATCAGCACCACCAGGGCGCCCGTAGCGGCGTGCAGGCGCTTGCAGCGGGCCAGCACCTTGCTCATGTCCTCGCCGGCGTTCTCATTCGCCCCTGGTGTGCTTTGCGCCAAGGTGTCGACCACCACGATGGAGGCCCCGCCCGCCAGCTCGATCGCCTGGGCGAGCGCCTTGTCGTCGTCGGTAAGCAAGTTGGGGGCGCTGGCTACCACGCCCAGCGGCAGCGCGGCCAGGTCGATCTCGTGCGCCAGTGCATAAGCCGCCAGCCGCTTGCGGAATCCGCCGGCACCCTCGGCGGCGACGTAAACCACCGCGCCCTGTCGAACCCTGCAGCCGCGCCACTCGATACCGCGCGCGACGGCGGCCACCAGGTCAAGGGCAAAGAAGGATTTACCGCTCGCCGACTCGCCGTAGATGACGGCGATCTCGGCGAGCGGTAGCACTCCCTTGACGATCCACGACGGCGGGGTGCCTGCGGCGAACTCTGCAGCGGGGATAACTTCGAACTTGGGGCGCTCGGCGGCAAGCGGTGCCCCCAGCAGGTCGGATATGTCCTCAATAAAAGAGAAGTCATTCTCTACCGCCTTATGCACAACGGGCATCCAAGCTGCCTCCGCCGCTGCCTGGTCCCCGTTGTGGTCAAGCACCACGTAGGCCGTCCAGGCATCGAACGTGCCGCACAGCGGATCGCTGGCGTGGTCCGACTGCCACAGGCCATCTTTGTCCGGTATTTCGCGGACACCCGGCAAGCCGGTGGCAGTTGGCGGGGCAAACCGCACACCGTCGCCGACATAGTCATGGCGTCCAAGGATTTCCAGCACGTTGTTCAATGCATTGAATCCCTCGCGCAGTGCCGACTTGAAAGCCAGGGTCTTGCCGTCTGATCCACTGACGGCCTTGAACGCCTTGATACCGAGAATCTCGCCAGCGCGCTGCTGCTGCCCGCGCTTGAACTCAAGGTCGGTGGACATGCGCAGCCACCATGCAAGAAAATCGGCGGGCAGGTCCGGGGCTTCGTCCAGGCGCAAATCGGATGCATAGCGCTGGGTGCAAATCTCGCCATGCTTGTCTGCGTAGATGAGGCCCGGAATTGCGTCCTGCAGGTTGGCCGAGTGCGCCCGCAGCTCCAGCACCGTCCCGACATCCTTGAACGAGAACACCACCTTGCGCAGGCCCAGGTCGGCTTTGAAGGCCGAGCGCCCCCCGCTTCCCGCTCGTGTGCTGATCGATCGCACGCCGGCATTCAACAGGTCGTCAAGGTCGAAACCAAAGCCCGCCAGCATCTTCGCGGAAAGCTCGGCGTTGTCAGGATCGACCGAGCACAGCCCATTCGTTGCGAGCATGACGCCGTATCCGGTGGCCTCATGGTCGAACTGCTGAACAGGGCGGTGGTTCCAGTTGTCGCCCTCCGGCCGCTTGGTGTTCGGCTGCAGCTTGCACAGGGCAAAACCGCTCTTGAACAGGCGGTGTGCTTCCGACAGGTCGGGGGTGTTGCTTATTTTTTGTGCTGCTATACTGGCGTCTGCTAGTTGTATTTCCTTTGTCGCCTCGGTTGCCGCCGGGGCGTTTGTTTTTTGGATCATTGGCCGCCCTCCTGTGGCTTGCGTGCTGGCAGATAGCCCCACGCTGAGCGGATACCCTCGGCTTGAGCATTGATGACATCCTGGACAGATTCCTGGCGATAGAACCAGTGCCATTTGCCGTCCTTGTGCACCGTGTAGTCGGGCGGCCCAAAGGTCTTGATCGTGGTCTCGGGCAGGTGCACCTTCTTGGCGAATTCCTCAAGGGTGTAGTCGGTCGGGGCGCGCTTCATGCCTGCCCCCGGCTTGCTGCCACGCGCTGCTTAATCCAGTTGTCGATTTCCTCAGCGACCCAACCAGTTGCGCGGACGCCCAGCTTGATGGGCGGCGGCATTTCTCCTTTTTTCACCTTCAGGAATACCGAGGACCGGGAAAGCCCTGTGCGGGACATCACATCAGGCAAGCGGATGATGTTAACCATCTTTAAGACTCCATAAATTTAAGGGAGTCCAAAGACTATTTACGATTTTCCGAGGTACGCGCACCCCTCCCGGAAAGCCAGCAACGGCGCGGGTTTGTCCAAATTCGTCTCGCATGACGCTAAATAAAAAAGCCACCCGGAGGTGGCTTTTGCTCGTTCGCGCCAATCACAGCGCGGGAAGTGGCATGTCACGCACGAGGTCTTCGCACTCTTCCGAGAGCCGCAAGCACGCGAAGAAATAGGCGACCCGCGGCCCGGTATCCATGTCCTGTAGGCCGCCGCCACCTGCGGCGCACATCAGTAGGGCCGACAACTGGCCGAGGCGGGCGCACAGTTCGTCGGCGGCATCGTGCATGGCCTGCACGTCGGATTTACCTTCAACAGTCTTGAGTTTTTGAGCTACAGTTTGCAAAGCCAAGGTGCATCTCCTTATCAGGTGCTTCGTGGTCAGGGCGGGGTGGGTGTTATCGGCACCCATCCTGCCCGCTTTTGCCTGAGACCGTCAGGCGGCGGTAATACCCTTCTCGATCACGTCTGAAACCCAAGCATTCAGGCTCTTGCCATGCGACTCTGCCACCATGGCGGCGCGAGCATGAAGCTCCGGGGCAAGCCTCAATCGGAATTGCCCAGAGTAAGGGCGACTCGGCTCTCTGCCCACCTTCCTGCAGGTCTCCAGATAGTCCTCGACGGCCTCCTCGAAAGCGGCCTTCAACTCGGCAACGCTCTCGCCGTGGAAACCGATCACATCCTGTACGCCGGCAATGTGGCCGATGAAGCAGCCGTCCTCTTCGCTGTATTCGACCCGGGCAGCGAACCCTTTATGTGTCATCGTGCTCATGGCTTTACTCCAAGATTTTCCAGGAACTGCCTTGCATCGCGCACCTGGTAGGGCTTCGCCTCCTTGGCGGGGTGTGGCCGGTGAAAGGTGGCGATATGGCCCGCCTTCTCAAAGCGAACGCGGGACCCGTTGCCCTCGATCACCTGGCAGCCAACAGCCACCAGCAATGCCTCGATGCGACGCCACTCAAGCGTTTTGGAGACCGGGTCGGTAAAGACGGCGGCCAGTGTCTTGCGGTGGCTGGCATTCATGTTTGAATGGTATCAAATAATGGAACCATGTAAAGCATTATTTTTGAGCGTCCTGTTTTTGCCCGAGACCGTCAGGCGGCAGTCTTACTCATCAGCGTCACCACGTTGCCGGCCTTCTTCGGCTCGCACCACGCGGCCCAGTCGGCCATCAGCTGGCGCCGCTTCTCGAACATATCGCCGCGCCGGTAAGCCGCTTCCACCTTGTTGCCGACGACGTGCGCCAGCGCCATTTCCACCATGTCACGGTCGTAATGCGTGGTCTCAGCGGCCCAATCCCGGAAAGATGAGCGAAACCCATGAGGCACGATCGCCCTGCCGGATTGCGCGTCCACCCACTTTTCCAAGCCCTCTTTTACCCTGTGCGCGTTCATCCGCTTCAACGGCTGACCAAGGCCGCCACTGTCCACGGGTTCGCCAATGATCCTGCCGGGGAAGACGTATTCCCCTTGGCATATCTGCTTCGCTTTGGCGAGCACAGCCAGTGCGGCAGCCGAGAGCGGCACCCTGTGTTCCCTGCGCGCCTTCATCCTATCCGCCGGGATGGTCCACACGCCCTTTTCCATGTCTATCTCGTTCCACTTCGCCTCACTGGCTTCGCTGCAGCGCGATGCTGTAAGAATCAGGAACTCCAGGCAAAGCAAGGTAGCGCCCTCATGCTGGCGCAGCTTGCCCATGAACTCGCGCATCTGAGTGTACGGCAGGGCAGGCTGGGGCTCGTGTCGCCCGATCTTGGGCAGCACGTTGTCGAGGTGGCCGCGCCACGCGGCGGGGTTCTCGCCCTGCCGGTAGCCCTTCACCTTGGCGTATGAGAGCACCCGCTCGATCCTGCCGCGCAGCCGCGTGGCTGTTTCCGTCTTGATAATCCAAATCGGGTTGAGCACTTCCAGCACCATGGCGGTGTCAATCTCGCCGACCGGCGTGTCACCGATGACGGGGTAAGCGTAGGTGGCAAGAGTGTTTTCCCACTGGCTGACGTGCTTGACGTTCTTCCAGCCGGCCCGGTTGGCCTCGATGTACTCTAGTGACACCTTTTTGAAGGTGATGGCCCCCGCGGCGATCTGCGCCGCGCGAGCTGCTGCTTCACTGGCTTGCTGCTTGCGGTATTCCAGCGGGTCGATCTTGTTGTGCACCAGGGCGCGGGCCTCGGCAGCGCGCCGCCGGGCATCCTTCGCGCTCACGTCGACCAGTGAGCCCAAGCCCATCTCGCGGCGCTTGCCGTTCAGCTGAAATCGGTAGATCCACGACTTCGCCCCCGACTGGCTGACCTGAAGGTACAGCCCATCACCGTCAAGCCAATAGCCAGGCTTGGCGTGTTTTATCTTCAGCTCAGTAAGCATGTTCGCACCTCCGCCACACCAGATTTACCCACCACTGTACCCACCATTATTGTGCTGGATTTTCTTAAACGAAGTCAAACTGTAGTGAACTTAAATTTTCAGAAAGCCGCGCCCTTGCTGGCTCTGGCGTTGCTGGTTTTGAACTTGGTTGAACTGTAGTACACTACAGACAGGCGGACACCGCTTCCGCCAGGCTTACGTCTCGCTGTCCTCGCCACGATGCCCGCTGTCCCGCAGCGGCCCGACCTCAAGGCGGGCGTTCTCCAGAAGCACGGAAAATGTCTCGCTCCTTAACGCCCGGTATT
>JAEHJW020005871.1_pt1 | contig 15792 bp, 30 predicted proteins | sample 9271431 | NCBI WGS metagenome assembly JAEHJW02
CCCCCGTCTCTTCAAACAATCATTTGAATAAACGAACACTTAAAAACCACACCCCCAAAAATCCGTCCCAAGAAAAATCAATAGAAAAATTGATGCGAAAAAACTAGACACGCAAAAAGATTTGACGTAGGATTATAAGACGTTAACTGATGAGGAATAAAAAATGAGTACTATCCGCGAAATCCTGTATGCTAATCGTCACAACCGCGCAGGTATCCAGGCGTTCTGTGAGCGTCTGATAAAGCGTTCGAAAGAATATGCTGTCATCGCTGCCACAGCCTCAGCCACAGCACGCGCCAACGTGGCCGACGCTGCCACAGCAGCCGACTCGGCCATCGACGCCCCCAACAGCTCTGATGGTGCTACCTACGCTGGCAACGCTGCCACAGCCACAGCCCGCACCGCACGCGCCATCAACGGTGCCACAGGCCACAACGCCGAGATCGAACGGCAACGCGTTGACCTCAAAGAGATATTTGGAGAGTAAACTCCACCTTCCACCGACACCGAGCCCTCCCTTGCCGGAGGGCTTTCTTTTGTGCGCACCTGCCCTTGTAGAGCTTCCCTTTCTTGCCCCATCGCCAGCCGTTCATAACATGCTGTAGTGGCATGACATCACCTATTTGCTATTCACCTCATACCAAATCCAAATCAAAACAAGCGCCGTTATGACGTGGTAGGCAATACCACCTTTCCATGCTGTTGGATGTTTTGATGCTAGATTGGATAGTGTCTTGTGAATATTCATAGCCCCACCCTCGCATCCACCAATACCAACACACCACGACCCAGTGTCCTGACTGATCCATCTACGCTCACTGGCCCAATCCTCGCCATCCGATCTCTTATCCCCACGCTCAAACCTGTCTGCACGTTTCGTACACTTCCAAAAGCGCCATACCCTATCAACGCCGACCATTTTTGATGTAGTGACACAAAAGAACGCTTGCTAGAGATATGCAAAATAATTCGATGCTCATTAAAATGATTCCGACTCGTTACCGGACTTTTGACGTGTCGCATCCGTGCCGTAATCGTTACCGTCCGGGCTCCACAAGTGAGGCGCTTTGCAGCGACCACACCATGCTGATAGACGATAATACGGCGGGTAACAACGCGGGATGGTCCGGGAATGGTTACACGGACGATCTTTGGCGGTGCGCTTGTGAAATACCAAACCCCGAACCCACCCAAAAAGGCCCCCACCAAGACCCCGGCCCCTGTCCATTCTGCTATCGGTTTCCATGTCATGCTCCTTTCCTCATCGCATGTTTCACGCGGATCGCGGCTGCTACAGCTAGAATCAGTTTATAGCCTGAATCCGCAATAGTCGATAGGTGGGCCGTATGGTGCCACAGCTCCCATCCCGCATGACCTGTCCACATCCCTAGGACTGCAAGCCCCGATGCGCGTACAATACACACACCATCTTCGATCGGATCGATGATGAGCGTTTTAAGTTTCGTCAATGTAATCATAAAGACGCCCACTCCTAAACTCATCGCGTGTTACGCAGTTTCGGATTTTTCGCTGTAAGTGATCAAGGCGCCTTTCGATGCGCCATAACAGCGAAATACCGGGTATGATCAGGAATTGAAGAGACAATTGAAACATGTGGTAATTGCTCATATAATACCTCCCATGCGTGTATTCAAAGCAATGCCACAAGATCGTGAAAGACTTTTCCACATGCGTGCAAATATTGATGCTGAGTTTGCATCAGAATCTACAGCGAACCTTGTTCGCCAATCTTGGATATTTGAGTATGAAAAGGGAGAAGGATTCATTCAAATTTTCCCTTTTGTCTTAGAAAAACCTCCGATGCGAGGGAACGATGGGGATATTGAACATATAAAACAGAGTTTGAGAGTGATTGAAAGCCCGAGCGTTTACAATCACGTTGCCGCTTTCTATCTCTCGCGTCCGGCCTATGTTGCCGGGATTCTGCGGGCCTTTTATGAGATATACCCATATTTTCGCTTCCCCTTGATTCTTACCATTCAACCTGCGACGGTGCAGGGATTGCTATTCGACGACCGTCTCGGCTTCTACCCATCATCATATGAGGGAATCGGCTGGATGCAGTGTCCTGACGCTACTCACCTGCCGCTAGCAAGGCGGCACCACTTGGCACATCGGAAGTCTTAATATTATTCACCACATCCGTACCCATCACGCTTCCGATGACCATCACAAGACCGACTACAAAAAAGAGAAAATCCATTTTCCCTTCCTGAAACCAATTTGATATGTCCGCCAGGATGGAATTAAACCATCCGCCCTTACTAGGCGTTGTCGTTTTGCTACCAGCCGTGTTGGTTGCAACGGGTGTTGTGGTCATTTCCCGCCTCCCTTTTTCGATCCTTGCCCGATCTGACTTCCCATAGTCGATGCTAAGTTTGAGGCGGTCGATAGATATTGGGATTGATTATTCGACATCATCCCTTGATAGTTCGCATTGTTCCCCATGATCGATTGTTCCAGATTATAAATCGCGCTGGAAGTTGGGTTGGCATTGGCAACATTGGTAGATGCAGGCGCGTTGTTAGCAGACGTAGAAGTGCCGATGTTATTGGCCTGCATCGACAAATGTTCAGATTGTGGAGCATACATCTGTCCCAACGTCATTATCATTTTCTACCCTCCAAAAATATTACCGCCCTTGTTTGTCGCTAGCATATATGAGGCGGTATTGTAACTATTTGTTTCGCCTATTAATGCTTGCTCGACGGAAGCCAGTGCGGATGTGGTAGTGGACCCAACCGCATATCCAAAGTAGGGAAAGAGGGCCTTCCCCTGGGGACTTTGCCCCGGGGGAAACGAAGTCGATCCGTTCCAGCCCGCGCCCGCGCCCGCATTAGCAGACCCATTACCCACCCCCTGCGCCGTGGCCGTCTGCATCCCCATGGCCGCTGCAAAGGGATAGGATGCAAGAGGCGCGACGAATCCTTCACCAGGGGTTGGCGTATTGCTCGTGGATAATGCGCTAAGATGCGATGACGATGCCTTGACCATGTAGATCAGGGCTCCGATGGATATGACACCTGTCAGCAAAGCAAGATTGCGCGCTTGTTTGTCCATGTCTAGCCACTCGCCGGTATGTTATTGCCTGACCCAATATTCATTCCGTATCCACTAAAATGTCCTGTCAATGTGGATTGTGCGTATTGATTCGTCGATATGTTGACGCGGGCAATTGGATTATAAGCACCTGTTCCGAGATTTTGGATAGTGCCCGCCTGCGCTCCAAAGACATATCCCATCACATTGTTTTGACCATTCAAAACGTTGTTAATGGAATTAGAAACGTAGGAGAGTGCCATCAGATTGTTGGCGTTGTTTTGTACCTTTGCCTGTGCAAGCCCGATGGTCGTGGCGGCAGCGCTTTCCGCACTGGCCGCCTGGGCCTGGGCACTTAATGCCTGACTCTGTAGCTGATATCCGTAGTAGGCGCCTAGCGTGCCGCCACTTGACGTCTGCGGCGCGCCCGTTGCTGTAGACAGGCCGGACGTCCCCGATCCTGATGAACCGCTAGACGAAGCCGAGGAACCCCGCATGAGGAGAAACACACCTAACGCACCGCCACCCACAATGACGATCAAGACCTTGTGTTTGTCAATCCATCCCATATTCATCGCCATGACTATCCCCCTGGGAACAGGTATTGTATCAACTGCGGATTGCTTGCGAGCGGCGACATGCGGGTTGTGATGACACCGACAGGCGACATACCCGGCAGTCCGTTGACATAGGACGGTACATACCAATAGCCCGTACCGCGCATAGTCGTGACGTGCCCGGCAAGAGCCATGGCAAGCAACGGAGTGCGACCGGCCGCCACACGCAACGTTCGATCGCCAGGGGCCAGATCATATCCGCGTTGTGGACCGCCTGTCGATGAGACGGGAGGTACACCTGCGTTAGTAGCAGGCCCTGGGCTTTGGACGCCCGTCAACGGAGTGCCCCATCGCGCACGTTTGGCGGCGATAGTATATTGTGGATCGCCGGGGCCGTATAAAGCCTTTGCCCATGCCGATAAGTATGCCATTTTTTAGCCCCCGTTATAAGGCATGATACTACCCATGCCGTTTTGACTCTGCCCCGATCCCTGCGGATTTTCCACGATGCTCAAAAGGTTTCCGAATGTGCCGCCTGTTGTCGCCACCACCTGACTCGTGCCCGAGGGATGACTCACGATCAGAGCTATCGCGGCGACCGTAATGAAAAGTACGGCAATGTTGGTCAAGTCCCGTCCGATACCTTCCATCTTATCCTCCTTTTGCCGGGGCCTTCGTTGCCGTCTGCCCTAACTGTTTAACCATATTGAAAATATTAGTAACATCCATCTTGACACCGTTAATGTTGGCTATCAAGAGACCTGCAATGGCAACACCGATCAGGATATGAGTCGCCCGATCATAAGGGGGAGGTGTGTATTCCCATATCGCCCACAAGATGCCAATTGCAGCGATCCATGGAACGAATCCGCCTTGCTCTTTCAAATCGTTCCATAGCTCTTCGCCGTTTCCCTGAATCGCCACGCCCATCAAAAAAAGACCTATGATGAATAACGGCGTTTTCATGCTATCCCCACCAAATCCCCTAAATATGTCTGTGTTGGCGATCCTTTTGCGGCCCGTGCCAAGGCCGGTCCTGTTGATCCTTTAGCAGCAATCAAAAGATCACCCATGCTATATATCCACGATTTCCCGGTGGATGGATCGGGGACTATGAATAGCCATAACAGATACCCCGATAGCATCCAACCGAGAAACGAGACGCCGCGCATGACTAGACCTTTTCCGCCACGCTTTCGCCAATCTCTTTGCCGAACCACAGCATGGCGCCCATGACGATAAAAACAGCGAGCCACCAGTACCAGGGACGTCCAAAGATGTTTTGCAGGTTGCCCATTACTAGCCTCCGATGCCCGGGAGCGGCTGATTGACCATGTAGGTTGACTCAAACATGGTCTCGGTCTGAATACCAGAATTGACCACATTGGGATTCAAGACGATTTGGAATTGACCCAAAAGGTTTGTTTCGATGGGCACGCGTGCGGACGAATAGTAATACCAGCCAGGCAACAGATCAGCCCCCAACATTTCCCGCTGGCGCAATATCCAGAGAAGAGGCGGATTGTTGTCGATTGTCGTGTTACCACTCGACCGCAATTCCAGTTTATTCAGATCGGTACCATAGTTGAATCCACCATTGTAGAAACGGACATAAGTCCCGTGGACTATTCGACTATTCGGCATGTCGATGAATTTATCTTGATTCGCCGCGAAATTCGTGGTCGAAACCTTCTTGCCCGCTAATTCATAGACTGTCGAAAAGTCCATCAACGGCAGTATCGGGTTAGCACCCTGCGCCTGATAATACTGCTGAACAAACTGCACCGACGCATTGCTGATTGAATAATCACCCGTAAAGGGCATGAGGAGACCGCCCGTTGCATTGTTCAGCGCGAGTTTCGCCGACACATAGGAGTCGCCGGAAATGCCCTGCATGAACAGTGCCCCTACGGTGTTCAGCATGCCGACCGAAATCGGAATACGCATCGCAAATTGCACGGTCGCAGATGAAGCCGCAGCAATCGCTCCGGTCGTTGCGCTCGTCGGGTAATCCATAGGCGTCCCGGGGGAGCCTTCGGCAAGCGATACGGCCCCGTAGGGCACACGAGCCTTGTGAACCGCATTGCGCTGGAAAAGCTCCAAGCCAGAACAGAAAATCCGCTCGGTCTGCGAATTGTACGGAGTGAATGTCACCTCATCGATGAGGTTGTACGGGAAACCCGGCGATGGGGCGAGCGCCGAGCCGCCAGAGGCAGCGTTGTTAGTTACGGTCATCGACACCAACATATCGACGGCACACAAAATACCATAGTTTTCCAACCTCTGGCGTGCCGTGTTGGAACCCGCCACGCCAGCAAGGCCGGTAATCGGCTGATTCACAAACGACTGTTGTATCGCCGTGGAAAGAAAAACGTTGCGGGCCGCAGCGTTGGCTGCCGGGTTAGTCAAAATCGCCTGGGGCGACATGGGATTAGAAGCGGGGGCACTTGCGGCCATGTGTTAACCTCCTTGAGAAGAAATGGGGGCAGCATTTGCGCGCCAGCCCTGAAATGTGACAATCCCGGCACCGATGACATCCAGCATGAGAAAAAATATGAGGGCCATGATGCCGATGATGAAGAAATCCCTGACATTCAAAATGCTGGGTCGTTCCATGTTTCTACGCTCGCGGAAGCATGGGTGCGTACTTACCCTGAACGAAATTGTAAGCCATCACGAACACGATGGCCACAAGCCCTATAATGATGATGTTCCAAAAATTGACTCCAACAACCCCGGACATATGTGCCCCTCCTAGTGTTCGTTTAATCAAACAAATAATTGAATTCAAGACTTACGCTATACCTATGGTTGAGCCGTGTCAAGCCTTGGGACGGATGGGCCGGATGATTTCGGCCCGGCCACCATTTTGTGTGTACCAGAAAAAACGATTGGGGATTGACGTATCGGCGATTTGAGGATCACCTATGATTTCCGCCATACGTTTTTTGTCCTGCGGCAAATCCAGTCGCATCACAAAATATTTAGACGATTCCGTGAGACAAAAAAGAGAGACCCAAGCAGGACGCTGTGATCCTCCTAGGATACAAAATCCTCGTTCGCGCCCGCGCGTATACAGCCCGATGAGCCCAGGACCCGCCTTGCCGTTATTGTGTAGCTGATAAAGTTCGTCAATATATATTGAGACGGGTTTACGAGCTTCCAAAATCGTCTCCAAATAAAGATCGATTGTCCATGGGTCAGACAGTTCCAGAGGCATTGGACGCCACACAATTACGCCTTCTAGTCGATTTGGAAACGCACTTACAATCGGCCATCGATAGCGTGCCGCATATTCCGCAATTCCTTCGGAATACTTCGTATCGACAATCAAAACAGGAAGCGGCATGGAACGCACTAACTCTAGTCCTAGCGTTGTTTTGCCGCTTCCTGATTTGCCGACTAATAATCCGCGATCACCTTTAGTGAGCGTAATCGTGAGCATTGACGATTTCTGCCTGTTGTTTTTCATCGCGCATTTGTCGTAAGACTTTCATGCGCGGCATGTAAATGCCGAACGCTGTTGCCAACAGCGCCAGGGACGTCGTGACTCGCGGATCAGTGACAGGGTTGAAGTCCCACGCGTCCGCACAGGCAATCAAAGCGTTCGACAGTCGCTCGGCCTCTGCGGGCTGTAATACCAAGACCGGGGCTTTGAGCATGTCTGCTATGACATGATGCGCCCCGTAAACCAATTGCGCAGTGGCCTCTAAACGAGAACGTACTTCTTCCGCGCTTCGCTTTGGCTTTCGTCCGGGTTTTCTTCCTCGCCGGGGCTTTCCGACTTCAACGTTTCCGTGATCGTTGCCGTCTCCGCTTCCGATGGTGGCGTCGATTCCGATGCTTCCTCCGTCTCCACTTCCGTCTCTGCCGTCATTTCCGCCACCATTGCTGTCAGCGTTGCGAGGGCGCCCTCGACGTTTTCTAGTCGGTTCAGGAATTGCGACATCGTTTCCATCTTCTCCGACAAGTGGTTCAATGCTTCCAGGATCGTTGTTTTCCATTGGGTTTCGGCCTCATTTTCAACCTTGTCGATTTTCTCTTCTACTTCCTCAATCTTTTCCTCGACACGTTCTAATGCGGTCGAGGGTTCCGATTCTGGAAGTTTAAGTTCCACTTCCACCGTTTGTGTTTCCGCCATTGCGTTCACCCTCCATGCGCTCCATGAGCGCCACGATGTTGTTTTCGAGTTCCACGATACGAGCCTTCATAGATGTTTCGGCATCAACTAAACGAGCGGCCATGCGAGTTTCCTGTGCTTCCAAATCCGCTCGTATGGTTGTCAAGTCGCCGTCAAGACGTTTATCGAGATTGTCCGCAAACGTCACAACACGCATGATTTTTTCTTTCATGTCCGGCATCATGGATTCCAACAGATTTTCAAACATTGTTATTTCCTCGATTGATGATTAGGCTTTCGCGGCCACTGTGGCCGTGATTGTGGCCGCGTCAAGACTTGATAACTGAATATAACGCGCCCCGGTTGTGAATGATATATAAAAATCGCCTGCGGCAGAAAGGGCCTGAGTAATACCGCTCGTATACCACGTCGAGTTATCCTCGCTTACGTTGACACCAATAGTAGTCGCGGCGCTGACACTTCCAAATGCGCTTACGTTCGCAAGTCCTTGCGTGTCGATGTTAGAGCTCACACCGCCGGCCGCTACGGCGACGTCATTCCACGCGTTGGCCTGGGCACCTACCTGCGGGACCACAACCGGCAGAGGGTTGGATGCGGCCACGGCCGCGCCAGCGACCACGGGCGCGATGGGAAAAGGATTGGCGACTGCCACAGGCGACGCACCGACTTCCACTACGGACGGTATCGGATTGGTGGCAGCCACGGCCGCGCCTGCAACGATGGGCGCGACGGGTAGTGGATTGGCCGTGGCCACGGCCGCACCGGCAACGATCGGCTGAACATTTCCAGGTGCCGTCAAAGGATTAACAAGATTGACGTTTTGCCCTGTCGCAGAATTGAAGGACGTGAAATCTTCCGGGATCAGCGGAAAATTGACCATGTCAATACGGATTTTGCCCGTCGATCCTGCGCTGGGATTGATCGTAAATCGAACCGGATCGACGGCCGGGACGGTCATAGCACGCTGCACGTTCGGAGGGACATTGATCGGAAATGCCGTGCCGGTCGCATCCCAAATAATTTCCACGTCATCGGAAACACCATACGTATTGACAATGATCGCCTGGGGGACGAGCGCCATTCCCTGTTGCTGATCATAAGCCAGATTTTCCGTGATCGATCCCTCGGACGTGTCATAGAGAATGTAGCCCCATCGCATTTGCTCGCCGACTTTCGGCAGAATCAGATTTTTAACGCCCGAAAAAACTATGCCCATTGAAATATCCTCCTATCCGAACCTGCGTCCGGACCAACGTAAATGACCGAATACTGTACCATTGCCAGACCCAAAAGTCTTATGGATTTTGGGAGGGGGGAGCATGACAGGATATTTACTCACCCCAACCCATTGCGCGGTCTTGGATGCGTTCACCCCGTAGTTTCCGTATCCCGTGGTAATGTATAGATATCCGTTAGGGTCCATTGCCGCACTTTGAATGTTACTACAATTCAGATTCGTCGATGGATTGGATGAATAACACTCAAGCGTGTAATACGTTCCGAAATCGGGACGGAACATAAACGATTGATTTGTCCCGCTATTGAGTCCGATAAATGCAGTGGTAGCAGCAAAATAAATTGAGACCCCGGAAGGTAATGCGACACTATCAATGAGTGCGGATACAAACGCGCCGCCTTTTTGTGTGAGTAGATGCAAGTTTAGGTCATAGCTATTAAAGAGATATTGGCGATTTTTGAAAAATGAGACGATATAATTAACGTTGTTCAATCCACTTGCAGGGGCGCCTATTATCTTCCCACCACTTGTCAAATAAGACGCCTCATATTGAGACCCACCAAAGTTATCGCTATAACTCACGATCTCATTGTTCAATCGTGCAAGGAAAGCCGCAATACCCGGAGGGTTATTTGTGGAGCCGATAATATGGGGGGTATCATACACATCTTGCCCGTCGATCATTTTGATGGGCAGGAAAGCTTGGGGCCAGAGATAATTCCCATTCACATTATGATATTGAGCTGGTGCCCAATATGGCCCATTCATATACATTTGCGTGGACGCATAAGTCGCCGTAGCCACACCATCGATGGTGGGCGCAGGATTTAGCGCCATGGGCGCGGCAGACGGATTAATAAAGGCGCGGGTTTTATAGAAGCGCCCCAATTTCACGCATTGAAAAGCAGCCGGAATACCGTTGATCGCAGGGGCAGCATTAGACGTATTGGCAAATACGCCGTATTCGATTCGCGGCCAAAAACTCATCGGATAACTATTATGTGTTCGATCTATTGTCATGATCGAAATAGACGAAGGATTGTAGTTAGGAGGGTAATCACATATCGGTGTCCCAATAGTGACGGGATACGGCGTATCCACGATCTCGACGGGGATATTGCCCATCAAATAGGGAGCAATAGCCATGTGCTATGCTCCGTAAAAATCGAATGGACCGATTGTGATTGTAAAGCGACTTTCGTTGGCCCAGGAAGGTGGCGAACGATCACCCATAGCGTCAGGTGAGTAATAGAGTACAGCACCCCCGGTATTATCAAGCGTCGCGGCGCTTCTCACCCATAATGATAACAGACGGGCAGCGTCCGGGACGGCGCGCAAGGATTCTGCTGCTACCAATGATCCAGGATTCCAGCCGGAAAATTGATATGGAGCCAGGACAGTCCCGGGCACCGTCCCGTCGCTGCTATATCGCTTCGCCATACGATTGCGGATGACGTGACAGACTCCCAACACAGCATTATCATCCGCTACGCCCCGCGCTTCCTGCCACAACGTAGCCACGGCCAGCATCGTATCACAATCCATTATTTCACCTCCGTAAAGGGCATTGAACGCATGATCTTAATACACGTTTTGGTGATGCGTTCAGGAAATTCCACGACATTGACACCAAATTCACATGTCAACGGTAGCAATGGCAAAGGCGAGTTTTTAACTTGCCGCTTTCTTTTCCATGGGCCTTGCACTAATTTTCCCGTCATGGTGTCGTTCCCAATTTCTCGAAAATTCCAGGTTCGTCAAAGATCGAACGTGCTTGACCGTGCCGGTACCGAAGGTCTCTTGCCCTTTTAAAATAGACGTGAGTTTTGGTACGGATTCATAATCCACGGAAAAGCGCGAATTGTCAATGATTTGACGGTAATTCGCGTCTGTTATGATTTTTCGGGGGATGCCCTTAGCCTTACCAACGATTGATCCATCTTCCAGGATACCTGCATAGACTTTTGGCGCATGGGCACGAAACAAAACCCATCGCTTTTCAACCTTGAATTGTCCGTATTCCAATCCGATCATATGATCCGGCAAAGCGAACCCTGGGGAGACGGTGAGTGAATCGGTGTCGCCATAGATCACGTGGTCAACGCCTCCGGCATATGCGGCGCGTAAAAGATTCACACGAGCTTGAGCCGTGGTCCATGCCGACCAATGAACCATGCGATTGGTCTGATAATCATCAATCAATTTGGCCCAAAGATTCATACCTTCCAGATATTCATAATCTCTACAATCTTCGCCAAAAGGATCAGCCGCAAAAATCTCTTTACGAATAAACTTTGACGCAAACTTTCCATAGAGACTATTTTGCATTAACTTAGCAACGATATTAAGAGGGGATTTAGAATCGGGGTTATCGAAACGCAATTGACGGCAATGACTTACAAAATTATCAAATGGTTTTATTATGTCACGGAAAACCACGCCACCAAAAACTTTACGGATTTTATAGCCATGCTCTAAAGCAAAAGAGAGCTCACAAGACGATACTATTGATCGGAATATGCCGGACGGCCAGTACGTGTTGCCTCGACTATCCTTTGATCCAAGTATAGGTATCCGAACGGTGCCCGCGTCAATTTCCAAATCCCAAAATCCGGGCACATCAAACCGTAAACGGTTGGTAGAAACAGCGCGACCGTAGGGGACTCCATATTGCACCATGGCCGCTGGATAACTGGAATTGATGTCATAAGTTATGGCTCCTTCATGGATATTATCATCTGTTAAAAATACGATTCCTCCATAATAGCCTAATCGCAAATATTCCTCGGTCTTTCGAGGAAGGCAATAGTATTTTTTGTTGAGGGTTTTGCGCCACGCCTTGAGAGAGGTTCCGGCTGTTGTGAATCCTGGATAACAACCATAAAGATTGTGGAAAGTGGCACGGAAGCGTTCCAAGGATAAGCGTAGCGCTTCAGCGTCGCGCAAGGCATATTGTCTATGATAAGAGTCGTTTGGATTGAATCGGATTTTCGATAGGTCTAATTTCAGCTTGGGTGTGTCAGGGGCAAAAATACTAGCGAAATCGTCAAGCGATGATGGAAACAGTGCCATACTATCACGCATATCAATATAATGATCTTCATCGATCTGGCAGCGAATAGCGAAGATTTCCGATTCGGTACGGTTGAGGAAAGTACATTGATAGCGCTTTAGAAGATCGGGCAGGATATAACGCCAATCATACTGGGCATTGTGTGCATACCACACATGAGGATAGGGATGAGATTCCAGGCATTGATAAAAAGCCTCTAGCCCATCCGGCTCTATAAATCCGGTCGTATCTGGTGCCGACCATGTCAAGGCAAGCAACGCGCCGTTAAGACCGTCCGTTTCCGTGTCCCATCCGCAGGGAATCTCACGTGTGGCAGTGTCGCGTTTCAGAGGCGCGTAGGCGCGGACGTGACGTTCGGGTTTGATTTCGATTTTTTTCAAAACGGTCGCCCAAGCTGGAGACGCACAATAAGATACACGGTCGGGTTGCGACCCTTGTGTCTCTTACGGTATTCCTCAACATGAACGGCGATGTTGCGGTCGGAGCCGGATAATGCGCCTTGGCGGTTGGATGGCAAATCCGACACATCAAAAACCATATCACGAGCCCTCATCCATTCTTCAAGCGTGAACCACATATTAGGATCACAAATATCACGCGATCCTCCAAAATGCGAGTTTTCGCCATTGGACGGATCAAAAACCTTAGAAACACCATTCACGAAAATCAACGTGTGAAAGGATTGCACCTTGCGGCTGGAACATCCCGCTCGCATCAACTGAATATAGGCACGCCATCCAGCCTTAGTGACAGGCAGCCTATGAGGGACAGTCAGTTTTTGAGCGGCTGTACGTTCGGCGATGCGGCGTTTTAAACTCTTCGCAGTACGTTCAAACCCCGCGCGCTTCGTCTCTTTGAAAGGTCTCATGGGCTGTTTTTTCAGCGGTTTCGTCAAACGTGCCTGAACCTCACGTCGCGCCTTCTCACGCGCCGCATAGGCGCGGCGTAGAGAGGCAGCAGCGGCCTTGCGATCTTCGGCCAGAGCTTCACGCATGATAATGCGATTGGCGCGGATTTTTTCGGCCCGGGCTTCAAGCGGGCCCAAAAAGCGTTTTTCAACCTTGGCTAGTGCGGCAAGACGGCGACGAGAAGTGTGGTAGGAAGCGGCTTTCTTACGGGCGGCTTTGTATGCTGCGGATCGACGAATAGCAGCTTTTTGCGCCTTCAACGATTCCAGTTTGATTTGTGTATCAAGGTGTAGACGCTGGCGGCGTTTAGCAAAGTCGGCTGTGATCTTGGCCTGAACGCGCTGGTAATCGGTCGGCTTAGATGATTTTGGCATGATGCCCCCGCATCACGGATGTGTCCGTCAATCCTACTTTAGTCGGACGTGAGACACAAGTGGCAGAAAAAAGCCCCTGCGGGGGCAGGGGCCAAGGGTCGCTAGGGTAAGGGAGGAAATGCCCTAACGTTGTCGCACCACGCAAATATGTTACGCGGTCTTTTTGGGTGCGTCAAGTTTGGGAGTGATCTTGATCTGATCACGCATATCCGCGAGGACATCCTGTGCAGCCGCATCCTGCGGCAAGAGCGATTTTGCGGAATACGAGTATCCGATGGGATTAGTGGCCGGAATGGCGAATATCTCCAACCCAAACCGCACGGCAGCGCCTTCCGCACGGGCGTGGACGGTGAGGGTTTCGTGGATGCCACCAGGCAGAAACAAGAGACCGGAGCGGAAAATCTCGCCGGTTTCTAGATTCACACCCTCAAACGTGCCTGTGATGGCCTCGAAAGTATCACCTTTCGTGTCAGTCTTAATCTTTACACCGGTCGCCACACCGTAAATCCGTGCAAGTGCCACTTTTGCCTTAGCGGCTGCGGCGCGGGCCGGATTACAACCCATAGTTTTAAGGGTGAGCTTAGTCACAAACTCAGGGGCAGTCTGCCCAGCATTAACAGCCTCGGGATTTGATTCGGTTTTGTTTGTTGCCATTTGTAGCACCTCGTTTTTGGATGGTTGATAAAGCGAGAACAGATTATCATTTATAGCGCGTTGTGTCCATAGCGATTTGATGTGTGGTATTGGCAATTGTCGTCAATAATTTTTGGTAATCTTCACACATGGATTTTAGTCGTACATTTTCCTGTTTCAATTTTAATATTCCAGTTTTGTTTTCGATAATTTCAGTCCTTTTTATAACATCATTAATTTGTCCGCGGATTCCCAATACTTCAAACTGTTCTCTATTTTTCATAAGATCATTCACGAGAGCTATCATATCTTTATTAAATATTTCTTGCTCTTCCCACCTTCTTCTCATGCGACCTAAAAATCTCATGGTAGTGTCCTCTTAAGAACATCTTTCTTTTCACATTCCTTACGCGCAATCGCTTCCGCTTGTGCGACGCAAGAACAGATGATGTGACGTATTTCGTTTGCCCATTCGTGGGGCTCTTGACGACCCTTAACTATTTCTCTGAACACTCCCAATAAATCTGTCATGGCGTAACTGACTAATAATAGGTCATTGTTCACATCATCATACTTCCTTAAAAAGTGCCTTGTGATTATGTCCATGTCGTTGCCCTCATCATATTTCTTATGTCCATAGGTGAAATCTACTTTCGACTGCCGCGTTCCCATCCGATCTCATATGCTCGCATGATAGTAGCTATCATCAAAGTGCGCAGATCATCACCGTTAGTCACCTCCGATAATTCGATTGCGTCCGCAACACCAATGAAAAGATCAATCAAGTTTGTCTTTTCATCAAACATATATTTAGTTATCTTTATTTCCGGTTCCATATTATTCTCCTATCATCCAACTATTTACTTTATTATGAGCATCTTCAAATCTAAAATACCGATATATTGCAACTAAATTGGGAGTAGAATTAAAGCGCAACAAATTAACTTCCCACTGATCCCCTATTCCACAAACCGTATAGCCTTTCGTATTATCAAATGTCGATGTGCGCGTTAACTTTGCGCCCGCGAGGTCTGCGTCCGCCAGGTTTATACCCGTGAGGTTTGCGTCCGCGAGGTTTGCAAACCGGAGGTTTGTGCCTTCGAGGTCCGCGTCCTGAAGGTTTGCGCCCGAAAGGTTTGCGCCCGAAAGGTTTGCGCCCGAGAGGTTTGCGCCCGAGAGGTTTGCGCCCGCGAGGTTCGCGCCCGAAAGGATTACGCCCGAAAGGTCCGCGCCCGCGAGGTTCGCGCCCGCGAGGTTTGCACACCAAAAGTCTACATCTCGAAGATTTGCGCCTGAAAGCTCCGCGCCTTGGAGGTTCACAACCCGAAGGTCCGCGCCCTGTAGGCTATCGCCCAACACATCAACCAACACTTCGCCATCTAAGTTTTTGATCTGCATTTTCATTTCCTCATCAGAAAGTGGGACGCGCTTTTGCAGCTTCGACCCATATATCTGAACCACCATCGGGGTCTTTGACTAGTAAATACTTCACATCGTCTAGGCTCTTGGCATCTTGACCCACCACCTTGACATGCTGTGAACCTTCACCACAGACCAAGCAGACCTTGTATGGAGATTTATATAGCATATCCTTATCCTCATCATTGATTTGATGATGTAAGCTTACGCGAAATCTTTTTGCGTGTCTAGTTTTTTCGCATCAATTTTTCTATTGATTTTTCTTGGGACGGATTTTTGGGGGTGTGGTTTTTAAGTGTTCGTTTATTCAAATGATTGTTTGAAGAGACGGGGGTGTCGGCCGGCAGGTGAGTGGGGAGTAGGAACGGGGGACGCTTAACTCTTTTTTTT